>ERZ1645187.120-NODE-120-length-73979-cov-26.805922_pt1 | contig 73979 bp, 98 predicted proteins | sample MGYA00575352_ERZ1645187 | MGnify/ENA primary metagenome ERZ1645187 (study PRJEB40837, sample SAMN11349314) | freshwater sediment metagenome | isolation source: river sediment | host: Sediment | place: India: Wazaribad , New Delhi | collected 2017-02-21 ... | reverse complement strand
ACACGAGCGCAGTGACGAACATGAGCAGCATGTTCTATAACTGCGCCTCGCTCCAGTCCGTCCCGCTGTTCAACACGAGTGCAGTGACGGACATGAGCAGCATGTTCTATTACTGCACCTTGCTCCAGTCCGTCCCGTTGTTCAACACGAGCGCAGTGACGACCATGAACAGCATGTTCTATAACTGCGCCTCACTCCAGTCCGTCCCGCTGCTCGACACGAGCGCAGTGACGGACATGGGCAGCATGTTCTATAACTGCTATGGGCTGTCACAAGCAGCACTGTCAGGAACTAAAAATACTATTTATTACTCAAGCTGCAAACTGTCCGCGACGGAGCTTGATCGTATCTACGCAAACCTCGCGACAGTGGCGGGCAAGACGATAACGGTAACAGGCAACTACGGCGTAAGCGGAGACACTCCTAGCATCGCGACCGCTAAAGGCTGGACGGTGACAGGCTGATGGGCAGGCTAGTACGAATCCATAATGGCGAGGTGCTGGTCGCGCACAATTTCGTGGCCACGCCAGAGTACACGCTCTACGTTGCCGACTACGCTGGCGGCGCAACACCTCCCCACGGGTGGGAGTATTTCGAAGATGATGTAGATGTCGATGACTTTGCCCCCCTATGGGCACAGCCCGCAGACGCCACGACTGCCTACGCGCTCGGTGCCATCGTCATGCACAATGGCACGCGCTGGCTCTCGCTGATCGTTGGCAATGTCTGGGAGCCGGGGATTAGCGGCTGGCGCGATGCCGACGCGGATATGCCTACGTGGGTGCAACCTACCGGAGCGCACGATGCGTATGTCGAAGGCGCGACGGTAAAGCACAACGGCAAGTTCTGGCGCTCTATGGTAGCGGCAAACGTCTGGGAGCCGGGGATTAGCGGCTGGCGGGCTGCGCATCTTGTCGCGCCTGACGGCACCGTGACGATCCCCGCGTGGATACAGCCTACCGGAGCACACGACGCCTACGCGCTGGGCGCTCGCGTCACGCATAACGGGCAGGCGTGGGAAAGCACTATCGCCGGCAATATCTGGGCGCCCGGCGTCTACGGCTGGGTAGCGGCCTAAGCGATGGCTGTTTCCGCTCGCCTGAGACCGGCATTCGACACAAGTGGCAACGCGCTGCTTTTGCCCGCCTATGCAGAGTCAGGCGGCGTAATAAATGGCGCTTTGTCAGTTACGCTGGATGCGGTAACCGTCTCCTCTTCCGGGGCGTTGCAGATCAGCGGATCCGCCAGTGCTTCCTTGGACGTCTTGCTGGCGGCAGGCACTGGCGCAGTGGCTGTGCAGGGCGCTCTGGCACAAACCATTGGCGGTGTCTCCGCGGCTAGCGCCGCCGCTCTGTCGGTACAAGGCGCGGTTGCAACCACGCTGGGCGAGTTCACGGTCTACGGCATTGGCAGCATGCCAATGATCACCGTCGACGCGGCAGCCGTGCTCGGCGCGGTTTCTATGGCCAGTGACGGGTCTCTGGCAATCGCCGCATCCGCCTCCAGCACGCTTGGCGATTTCGCCATGTCCAGCTCTGGAGGCGCTCCCAACACCGTGGCAGAGGTAGCTGTGACTCTTGGGGCAGTCACTGCGGCCGGCGAGGGCACATTGCCGATCACGTCGGAAGCAGCCAGCACGCTTGGAGCGGTGGCCATTACCGGCGCCGCGGCGCTTCCTATCATTGCAGCGTTCTCCAACGCTATCGGCAGCACGGCACTTGCGGCAGCCGGAGCGTTGCCCGTCGCTGGCACTGCGACCAATACGTTCGGCGCCCTCTTGGCTGCCGGTGACGGTGAACTTGGGTTCGTACCTATTTCGGCCAGCTTGTCCCAGGCTCTAGGCGCTGTCACGGCAGCCGGCGACGGAGAGATCGGCCCGGTACCGATCGGCGGCGACCTGTCCGCTGCGCTGGGCGCAGTAACCGCTGCAGGTGCCGCGCAGGTTTCAATTTCGGCCGACTTGGCCCAGGCTCTGGGGGCAGCGAGCGTAGCATCCACAGGTTCCATATCTTTGCTCGGCGTCCTGAACGTCGTGCTCGGCAGTGCCACCATTACAGCCGCCGGCTCGCTACCCATCACCGGCGCGGCAGCTGTTGAACTCGGCGCTGTCGCTCTGACCTCTAGCGCGGGCCTGCGCATCACCGGCACGCTGGCCCAAGCGCTTGGCGAGCTGGGGCTTGTGTCGACGACGGTTGGCTATGACATTGTCATCAGGGCATTGAGAGGGACGCTGACGGCCTACCCGGCAATAGCCGGCACGGCAGACGCCAGCGCAGCGGTCAGCGTCACCCTAGAAGCAGCGCCGGCAATAGCCGGCACATTCACCACGCACTGAGGCAAATACTGTGTCAGCTACGCCTATCGTACTTTTCGTCGGAAACACGATGGTTCTTGAGATCGCACTGCTCGACGAGCTGACCGGCGAAGCCGTGAACGGCGCCACCGTCGACATTCGCCTCACGGACATTGCCGGGAACGACTTGGTGGGCGAGACCTGGCCCAAGGCCCTCAGCTACGTGCCCTCATCTGCCGGAATTTACCGCACCCTCCTCTCTGGCAACATCGTTATGGAGGAAGGGGCCAGCTACCTCTACGAGGCGACGTCAGAGGTATCGGGTGTTCTCGGAAGGTGGTCTGGTGAGGTAGCCGCTACCAGGCGCTCCTTCTGACGCCGAGACCCCGGTTTCCCTTGACAGGCTGACGCTCAGGGGAAATCGTGAGGGGTATCCTCTGGGCCGCTCCCCAGAGCTGACGCATTAGAGCGGGTCATCTCAAGACTGCTACTTCACGACATGGGAGAAATACGTGGCAATCGCAACCGACTTCGAGATCCAGAACGACGGTGACATCCGCTATGTCGGTACGGGGCATGGCGCGGCCGGCGCTGGGTACTACACCGTGCTTGAACTTCACCGATGGGCACAGGCATTGGCAACCGATGCTGGCGCTTCGGGTGACGACCTCATGGACATTACGCGTCCAGTGCCTAGCGACAAGTCCTTCGACACGATCATCAACCTGAAGCCGCCTTACAACATTGACGATGCCACTGCGGAGCATCTGTATGGCGGGTCTATCATCCAGGCCAACGGCGATGTGATCTATGACGGCATTCAGGTGGTGGCGAACGCCGGCACGTTCATGGAGATCCTCCAGAATGGATCTCTCGTAGCGAACGACTTCTGGAACAGCACGCCTAACGGCGCGCCTCAGCTGGGTCTCAACGCTGACACCGGCAACGGCATCAGCCACCAGTTCATGCTCAAGGTGCGCACGGCTGGAGCTGACATCGATGGAAGACGTTTCGTCGCGCTGACACGAGAGTTCGGATCGCGCTACGGAGAGCGTAAGATCAACGGAACGAACCGAGGCGTGAACGTTGTCGCTCTCCCCGGAGGCGACACCGACAGGAACAACCAGACGGCGAGTGGGACAGTCGCCGGTTGGACTAGCATCACTAACCTGAACGTAGGCTACAACGGCATCGACGTCAACAACGACGGCACTGACGAGTACTACTACTCGGAATGGAATCGAGCCACGTACTCTATCAACGAGTTCTACGAGCGGATGAAGTACCTCACGCGCCGCGGCGAGACTTCAACATTGTACGGGCTGCAGGGGCAGATCTTCCGCGGCATCACGCACGAGATCAATATCGATGGCGGCTCTGGCACGTGGAGCGCCTTCGAGGCCGTATCGTGGAGCGGCGGCACAGGGCAGATGCTGGCGGTCAACAACCTGACCGCAACGAGCGCCACAAAGATGTGGATTCAGCTATTGACCGGCGTGGCGCCTGCCGACAACCAGGCGATCACGGGCGGCACCTCCGGCGCCACCAACCTGGTGAACGTCACGGTCACTGAGAGGGTGGTCGAGTTCCCGTTCTGCGGCCAGTCGACAGGAAGCGCCTTGATCGGCGCGTTCGGTTTCGGCGTGGAGGCAACAGACCTCTCGGCCAGTGACACTGTCTTTGACCTGACCAACACGCCGAGGCAAGCCCCCAACTACGTGACATTCGTCGTGGGCGGGCTTGTTGCTGGCGAGGACTACGTGTTCGTCACGCCGAATGACGGCGGTGACGTCGACGAGGATCAGTTCACCTTGAACGGTGCGCTTAGCGGTGCTGCCGTCACGAGCGTGGTGGTTAACGAGGCGATCCCTGTCGACACTCCGGCGTCAGGCACTTTGCGCATCGCGCGCTCAACCGGAGCTTTCTCCCGCCATCCTTATTCGGCGTACAACGCAGGGACCAAGACCTTCACCATCACGGCGCACAACTTTAGCAGCAACGGCGCGGCGAACGGGGCCAACGCGTACCTGTCGTACATCGACAAGGTCGCTGCTTCCAGCTCGGAACAATTCACTGCAGTGTATGCAGGGTCTGACCGTAGCCTGTACGTTCGCGTGCGAGACGGGGGAGTCACGCCCATCAAGTCTTTCGAGTCCACGGGAACGCTGGGCTCTGCAGGCGGTTCGGCGACAGCCGTTCGTACCTCTGACGCATAACCACTAGGAGCAGCACAGCATGGCTCAGACCTACACCGCGGCGTTCCTCGCCGTAGCCTTCGGCAACAACAAGTCGATGGCTGCGATCCTCAACGGCGCCGGCTCTGGCCGAATCGTCAGGATCAAGCGCATCTGGATCCTGAACAACCAGACGGCGGCGGTTACGGGCGTACTCACCACGTTTGCGTTGAAGCGCTCCAGCGCGCAGAGTGCTGGCACAGCGGTGACGCCCACCAAGCACGACACCGCCAGCGAGGCGATGCCGGCGCAGGTGCTGGTCGCGACAGGCGCGACGGTGACGCAGACCTCCGACGTGGCCCTGCGCCAATGGATGTGGTCCAACGACGAACCGGCAGTCAGCTCGGGCACCAGCGACGAGTTCGAGTGCCTCGTGCCGCTGACCTGCGTGTGGGACTCGGCGACTGGCGATGCCGACATCGAGCCGATAGTGTTGCGCGAGGGGCAGGGCATCGACGTGCGGCATACTGGTTCGACCACCGTAGGCGTCTGTGACATCTTCGTCGAGTTCACACTGGCGGCGAGCTGATGGCCAAGTATCAGTATCGCGTCACCGGCGAGCTGAACTGGCAATCGAACTCCGGCAACGCACTTCTCGCCATCTCGAACCCGAACGGATCGGGGCGCAAGCTCACGGTCCGCGCGTTCGAACTGACGTCCATGTGCACAGGCACGACGAGCCCTCTCGCCAACACAGCGCACCGTGACATCTACGCGCTCGCTCGCGGCACGGTGGCCGGCGGCAGGCTGGTCCCCGTGACGGACAATGACACCGACGCCTCGGCGTGGCCGAGCACGGTGCGCGTGTTGACGAACGGCACCATCACCTCGCCGCTCGTGCTTCGCCGTGTGACGCCGCTGGGGCCTGTGTCTGGTGGCGGCATGGGCTGGCTAGGGCGGTCGCATGGCATGGGCTGGCTGCGCGGGCTCGGGCTAGGCCGGAGAAAGGACACCGACCTTGAGCGGATCGTTGTGCGCGCTGGTGAGAGCCTGGCGCTTTACCACGCGGGCTACGTGAGCACGCAGTCGTTTCGCGTGACGGGTACGCTGGTCCGCGAGGGCTCGCCTGACCGCGCGTACTCGTTCCGCTATTTCGCCTCCAGCCCAATCGACGGCGACGTGATCTTCGGCATCGAGAATCAGAGCGGCAGCGGCGAGACGGTGTCGCTCGCCGACATCGCTATCGAGTCGGTGGGCGACCTCTCGACGCCGTATTTCCAGATCGTGCCGGTAGGTGCATCGGTCGATATCGAGAACACCGAGCAGCCCGCCGTCCTGAAGATGGACTCTGACTACCCGAGCCACGCCGCGTACATGAAGCTCGGACTGGACGTGCCGATCCTTCCGTTCGGCCTGCCCGAGAACGCGTTGGCGGATTCGTCTGCAGGGAGCCCGAAGGGCTTCAACTACCTCAAGACGAAAGATTTCCTCGGCCCGGTGTACCGCACCCTCTTCCCCGAGCAGGTGGGCGTATCGTCCATTGCCACGGGCGCGCGGGACGCGCTCAACCGTATGACTCCGCAGTTCTGCGATCCGTTCATGCGCAAGGCCGGCATCACCGTTCGCCCCGGCGAGGGCATCGCGCTGGTCTCCGGCGCCGAGACCGCGACGGCCGCGTACATCGGGGTCTCCGGGTGGAACACGTTCCACGTCTCGGCGGTAGTGGATATCGAGCCCGAGACCATCCCCGACATCACCATCACCGGCATGGTCGAGGACTCGCGCTGGCGCGTGGAGCGCGTCTCCGACAGCTCACTGGTGGCGACGGGCGTGGCGGATGGGACGGGCACGGCGACGTTCTCGTATACCGCCGAAGACTTGCCGCTCGATCTGCGCCTTCGCGTGCGCAAGGCTTCCTCCGCTCCTCTCTACAAAGCGGTCGAGCTGCAGTTCACGATGGGATTCGCCAGCACGTCCATCCCCGTGTCGCAAATCTCGGACGAGTGACGCATGGCGATCTCGATCAACTGGGCGACCAAGGTCATCACCATCCCGCAGGCAGACCTTACTTACCTGTCGCCCGGCTTGTACGAGCTGGATGTCGACGTGTTCCGCCTCGCCCTGAAGGACATCGAGGATGGGGAGGACGGCATCGCCTTCCCCGACACGCACCGGCATGCGACCGAGGTGACGCTCTCGGGCGTGACCTACGCCCGCACGTTCGAGATCATCAACGGCTACACGGTGACGTTCCAGGACACCGGCACGCCCTACACGGTGAAGTGCATCGGGGCCAACCACAACGTAGCTGACGTGAAGAACGTCAACCAGGTGAGCCTGGTCGTTGGCAACTCTGCCGGCCTGATCACTGTGTCGTCTGGCTCAGGCTTGAGCGTCGAGCAAGCCGGCATGCTGGAAGCGCTGGCGAAAATACACGGCCTTGTGATGGGAGCGCCGCTGGTTGTATCGCCTACCACTCGCGAAGCTGGCGGCATTGAACAGACTATTGAGGAGTCTGCCGGAGTGGTAACCGTGGAGCGCGTGTCGTGAGCGTGAGTGCCAGATTCGTGGCGCTTCAAGGACTTGTTCCTGAAGTTGTTGGCGGCGGCGCGGGAACTGTGCTTGTTACCGGGCAGCCATCGGCCGACATCGCTCGACTGCCAAACAGCTTGTCCGGTGAAGTGGTTGCGCAGCTGACGGCTGAGGTGTCTGCTGCCGCGACAGTATCCGCCGACAACCTGTCCTCGTTGGCAACTTCGATTCAATCCGTGCAGTTATCTTCAGAGGCAACGTGAGCATGCGCGACATCATCATAGTGACTGGAGACGACGTCGTATTGCTGCAGACGTTGAAGAAGGACGGAGCCGTATTTAACATGGCGGCGGCGACTGAGGTGAAGAGCGTCCTGTTGGCAGCATCCACCAGAGCCCCGTTGTTCACGGCGGTTGCTCAGGTATCATCCGGCAACGCCGACTGGGCAGCCAGCTTGGTAGAACACATTTTCCCTTCAGCGACGACGGCCCCCATAACCTACACAGGGCCTGCGATTCTAGAAACGCAGGTGACCCTGGCAGGTAAGAAGACCACGTGGTTTTCTACCAACCTTGTCATAGTCGCAGGAACGATCTCGTAGCGCTCTCAAGGGGAAAGCGATGTCGAGAAGTCAGCGGTGTCCTAAGTGCAGCCGGCCAGCGCCTGGAAGTTCCACGCTGGAGTTGCTCACGTGGGCCAAGCGGGTGGGGCGGCAGGAAGTGCTAAAAGAAGTGCTCGAAAAGCTTCGCCTGCAGAATGCCAGCGACGTGATGATCGCGGCCATCAACCACGCTATTCTTGAAGAGGAGAAGCACCGTGAAAGAAGTTGACCTGAATGGAATGGAAGGCGGCAAACGAAACTTCTTCAAGCACTGGAACGAGTATCGTGAGTGGCGGCTGGCTTTGAAGAGTAACGACACGCAGCAGGACGGCTGGACTCACGAGTACGTGGATCGCTACGTCCTCATGGCGAAAGTAGTCCCGTGGCTGGCCGGGCACCTCCTGTCCTACAGCGTGGCTTATAACATCGTCTCGACAGCGGCTTTCGCGATGGGCGCGGCGTTGTTCTGGTACAAGCTCGCATGAACATGCCACTGCACCGGGAATACCGGGCGTACATCGACCGCATCCGGTCGCAGGCCACGAACTCGTTCGAGCTTGGGCAGGTGGCGAAGTGGATAGAGCGCAACACGACTGACCCGGTAGACCCTGCACGCCTGTGGTCATTCAAGGACCACGAGTATCAGGTAGAGATCATCTCCGACATGTCGGACGAGGTCGTGGTCAGGAAGTGCTCTCAGGTCGGCGCGTCGGAGATGTGGGTTCGCCTGGTGCTGGGAATTCTCGCGCTGGCCAAGCGCATCACCATCATCTACGTATTGCCTACGAAAGGATTCGCCAGCAAGTTTTCCAAGGGGCGGATAGATCCGGTCGTCGCTGAAAGCCAGGTGCTGTCAGCAATGCTGAACCCTGATGTCGACAGCTCCGAGTTGAAGCAGTTCGGGCGCAGCTTCCTATACATCGCCGGCTCTTACGGCCAGAACGCCGCGATATCCGTGCCGGCGCAGGGCCTGTTTCAGGACGAAGTAGATTTCTGCGACCAGACGACGCTGACAACGTTCAACTCGCGTCTCGGCCATTCGAAACCAGGCGAGTATTACAAGCGATCGTTCTCCACGCCGACCGTGGACAAGTTTGGCATCGACAAAATGTTCGGCGACTCGTCACAGGCGCACTACCTTGTGCGCCACGATGCGTGCGGCGAGTGGGTGGCGTTGAACCTGCTGAGCGACGTGGAGATCCCGGGGTTCAACGGCAACCTGACGCTGTTCGAGAAGGACGACCTGTACGCGGACAGCGTGAGCGTCGATGACGCGTTCGTGCGTTGCTCCAGCTGCAGGGCGCCGATCAGCCAGGAGAATCTGTGCAACCCTACCAAGCGCCAGTGGGTGCACCTGCACCCTGGCCGCTCCGTGCGCGGCTATCAGATCCTGCCGACGGACGTGCCGGCGGTTAATCCGATCGCGCGCACCATTCGCACGATCGCCGACTATGACCGTAAGAAAGACTGGGTCAACTTCAAACTCGGCTACCCCTACTCAGACGCAGAGACCTCGTTCCTGGCCGACATGATCGACCGGTACGCGGTCCATTCCGTCCTGCCGCGCCCGGGCGACGATGACGTGGACATGCGCCTCGCCTCGCGCACGGTCTTCGGGCTGGACGTCGGCAAGATCAGCTGGTTCACCGTCATGGCGCCAGTCAACGGCGAAGCGCGGGTGGTCTACGCTGAACGGATCCGCCAGGACGGGGACAACTACCTCGGCAAGCGCGTCTTGCATCTGGTCAAGGTGTTCGGCTGCGTCAAGGGCGTGGTCGATGCCGGCCCTGACATCTCCGTGTCGAAGTTCCTCGTCGACAAGCGCCCGGAAGGGCACGTCTGGGCCTGCTACTACGTCAGGCAGCAGAAGGCTACGCTGGAGAACTTCAACTTCAAGGAGGAAGAAGGAATCCTGAACGCCTCGCGCACCGGCACGCTCGACAACCTGGCCAAGCGCATCAACTCCGGGAAGACGACGCTGTGCAAAGGCCCTGAGCTGCACCTGATGAAGGAGCACCTCGGGAACCTGAAGCGAGTGGACAATCGCAACGATCAGGGCGAACTGCTCTCCTCCTGGGTCGTGACCGGCGACGACCACTACGGGCACTCGCTGAACTACTGCCAGATCGCCTTCGACATGATGGTAGGCGGCATGGGTATTTCGCAGGCAATCCCCTGCATTCCCATGATGGGGAAGGTGGCCCTTTCGACGGAGTCCTCGACGAGTATCGAAGAGTTTGACCCACTGGGTCTCAAACTCGACGCAAGGTTTCGCCCCTAGTAGCTACGATAGGAAATTGCGACTATGATCTATTCGCGTAAACACCCCCACGGGCAGCAGGGCCGCTAAGTGGCAGAAGCAAATCAAAAGGTCATCCTGCCGACACGACTGGTCAACAAGGCGCAGTCGAACACGCCTGCGTCGGCACAGGGCAAAGGGGACGCCATCCCGCGGGACAATACCCGCGCCGCCAACAAGTCCATCCTGTCGATACGGTCGCAGAACAACGACGTCGCCTCGGTGCGCGCGCTGGACCTGCTCAACGGCACCGTCTCCTCCAGCATCTTCTCGTTCGTCGAGATCGCCAACTCCGGCTACAACGTCGCGGCCTACGACACGGCCACGCACCAGTTCAGCGAGCAGGGGTCGCTGGCGGCTCGTTCGGTGCTGGCCGGGCTGGACACGCTGTACGATTACTCGAAGGGCTACGCTGACAAGCGCAGCCTCGTCTCCACGATAGAGACCGCGCTGCTGGAGGTGATCCAGACCGGGGCCTTTGCCGGCGAGCTGGTGCTGGACAAGTTCCGCATGCCGGAGCGCATCAACGTCGTCCCCTACGAGACGATCGAGTGGATCTCGCGCGGCGACGGCACGAAGTACCCGCAGCAGCTGTCTGCCGTCGGCGATCCGGTGAAGCTGGACATTCCCAACTTCTTCGTGGCCGAGATGCACAAGCAGGCCTCGAAGGCCTACGCCACGACCATGCTCTCGGCAGCGTTGAACAGCAGCTACCACTTCGACGAGTTCCTGGAAGACATGCGTCGAGCGGTCAGGCGTCAGGGGCACGGCAGGCTGACAGTGTCGATCGACGCTGAGCAGGTGCAGGCCGCGGCCCCGGATGAGGTGAAGGCCGATCCGAAGAAGATGCAGGCCTACATGGACGCTGTGCAGGCGCAGGTGACCGAAGCATTGAAGGCGCTGAACCCTGAGGATGCCCTTGTCCACTACAGCTCCGCTGAGGTCTCCCTGCTGAAAGCCGAGGGCGAGAAGGCCGATTACGTGCCGCTGCTCAACGCCGTCAGCGGGCAGCTGGCCACCGCGCTGAAGACCTCCCCGTCCATCCTCGGTCTGCGCCTGTCAGGGTCGCAGTCCCTGTCGAACACCGAGTCCCTCGTATTCCTCAAGGTCGCGCGCGGAATCCAACGGCCGGTCGAGGAGGTCATGTCGCGGGTGCTGACCCTCGCCGTGCGCATGTACGGGGTCGACACTTACGTGAAGTTCACGTTCAACCCGATCAACTTGCGTCCTGAGGACGAGCTGGAAGCATTCAAGACGATGCGCCAGGCGCGCATCCTCGAACAGCTGTCGGAAGGGTTCCTCACAGACGAGGAGGCTGCGCAGGAGCTGGGGACAGGCCCGCGCGCGCCCGGGGCGCCGCCGCTAAGTGGGACGGGGTTCATGCGCGGCAAATCAGGCATTGACGCGAACAATGCATCTCCTAATAGTGACCCTCAGGGGCGCGCCCTTCAATCCGATTCCCCGCAAAAGGCGGGAGGAAAAAGCCAATGAAATGGGACTTGGGAGAGAACGTCTGGCTCGGCGATGAGAATGGCATCGTCACGTGGATGCGAACCGAGGCGCGCATCCAGGCCATGTCCGTCTCAGATCTTCAAGCACTGGCTCAGCAGCACGTGCTTGCCGAGGGCGACGACCGCGAGTTCGGCGACAGCCACTACATGGTGTCGCGCGCCGACAACCTCGCGCTGGTGAATATCAGCGGTCAGCTGGTGACCCGCCACAGCGAGTACAACCGCTACATGGGCCGCGTGTCCTACGACGAGATCCGCAACGCCGTTTTCGCGGCCATGGAAACGCCCGGTATCGAAGGCATCGTCCTGAACATGGACACCCCCGGCGGGCAGGCCTCCGGCATCAGCGACCTGTCGGACTTCCTGCAGCAGGTGGACCAGAAGGCCATGCCCGTGTTCGTCTACACTGGCACCAGCATGGCCTCTGGCGGCTACTGGCTCGGCTCGGTAGGCCGGGAGATTTACGCCTCCAAGCTCGCCACCGTCGGCTCCATCGGGGTCATCACGGTGCACGCGAGCTACGAGAAGATGCTGAAACAGGACGGCATCGAGGTAACTGTATTGCGGGCTGGCGAGTTCAAGGCACTCGGCAGCCCCTACGAGAAGCTGGACGAGAAGGCCAGGGCTCAGATCGAGTCTCAGATGAACGCGATCTACGACGTGTTCTTGGAGACCGTTGCTGAAAACCGTGGCACTTCCGTCAGTGCTTTGAAGGCCACCGCTGCGGAGGGACGCGTCTTTGTTGGCGCCGATGCCGTGACGGTTGGGCTGGTAGATTCTGTAGCCAGCTTCGATGCGGCCATTTCGGCCATCTCGAAGAAGGTGAGTGAATCCAGCAGCCGCAGCCACCAACCATCCCCCAGCACGTACATAGGTGAAATCCCCATGGGAAAAAAGAGAGTCCTGACTGAAGCGGCCACTGCCGCGATCGCGTCGGGCGCTCCTGAAGCCGAAGTCGTTAAGCAGCCCGGCATGACCGTGGAAGTTGACGACGACGGACAAGGCGCGCCGGCCGCAGACGCTGCAGCTGGTTCCCCCGAAACCCCGCCCGCCCCAGAGGCGCCGGCAGCCGGCACCCCTGCGCCGGATTCCGGCGTGAGCGTGGCCATGCTGGACAACCTCCTGGCCAAGGTCTCCGACCTGACCATCGAGCTGGCAACCACGAAGGCAAGTCTGAAGCAGGCAGAGCAGGCGCGTGACGCCAGCGCTGCCACGGAAGCGTCCCTGGTGAAGATCGCCATTCAGGCGATCAATCGCATGCAGGTAGGTCTCGGCGGCGTTCCCATGAACGTCGAGAGCGCTGACGTCGGCACCGTGCTGGCGCAGTACAGCCGCACCTACTCGCTGTTCAACCAGCGCTACCCGGTGGGCGCAACGGCAAAAGTTCCTCAGGGTGAGGACTTCAACGCCGGGGCAGCAACCAACGACACGCTTCTGGCGGCGCAGCAGCGCCTGACCGGCGCGCGTCCCCAAAACATCGGCTAACGGAGAAAGCATCCAATGAGCACTTTTCGGTTCAACGCAAAAGTCCAAGACCCGTTCTCGGACATCACTGACGCAGCGCTCGGCACTTCAGGCCAGGGCTGGGGCAACGAAGAGGTGGGCAAGGCTGTCAAGCTGAGCTCGGCCAACAACTACATCCTGTGCACCAACAGCGACGAGATCGAAGGCTTCGTCGTATCGACCGAGCCCAACACCGTCAACGGCGGCGTGAGCTTCGGTTCGGTTCAGCGCAACGGCCGCATGCTGGCCAAGCTGGCCTCCGGTGTGACGGGCGCGGCTGTCGGCAACTTCGTGGTGGCAGCGGCTCAGGAAGCCGTCGGCACGCAGGTGAACAGCAACCTGGCGCTGGTCAAGCCCGGCACCGCGGCTTCCCAGCTCGGCTCCGGCGCGTACACCTACACCGTACGTACCCCCAACTCGTTCATGTGGCGGATCATTCGCCTGCTCACCGATGGTGAAGCGGGATCGACTGTCCTCCTCGAACGCATCTGATCAACCCCTGCGGAAAAAGGAAAACTGCAATGAGCGATTTGCAAACTCGATACAAGCTGCGGGACCGCGCAGGGCAACTGGTCGACATCGACTTCAACGCCAAGGAGTACCTTGCCGCTGGAGAACGGGGCCTCACCCTGTCGCAGTACCTGACCCAAGTCCATGGCGACAAGACTGACGAGACCAAGTACGGTTCCGTCATCGGCCAGTTTATGGCCTCGGCTGGCATGTTCCTCGGCGAGGACAGTGTCACCGGTCTGCGCCCTCCGACCATGAAGGCAGTGATCTCGGAAGGGATCCAGATCGGCGCGATCACGCGTAATGACGGCTCGGCGAACACGACCCCCTCGGGCCGTCTGCTGTTCCCCGAGATCATCATGCGCACGATCGAGTCGCAGCTGCGCGTCTCGAACGACGACTTCCTCTCCGGCTGGGAGCAGTGCATTGCACAGACGACCAGCATCAACGGGCCGAAGTTCGAGCAGCCGGTGATCAACGTCACCGCGCCGGAAGGTGTAGCAGCCAACCCGATCGCCCAGCTGGCGCCGCCTGACACGCTGGTCAGCATCACGGTGAGCGAGTACAGCCGGAACATCACGACCAAGTCGATCGGTCTGATGATCTCCGACCAGGCTCAGCAAGCCACGACGCTCGACCTCGTCACGCTGATCCTCGGGGCGCATGCCCGCGGTGAGCGCGTGCGCAACGTGGAAGAGCACATCGCCGGTATCGTCTCCGGCGACACCGACCGTGGCATGTCGGCCCTGTCGACCTTCAAGGCGCCGACGCTCGACGCGTCCATAGCGGCTTCCGGCGTGATCACCCACAAGGCCTGGGTGAAGTACCTGCGCCAGAACTACCGCAAGCTGTCCATCAACCGCATCCTGACCACCCTCGACGTGGCCATGGCGATTGAAGCGCGCTCCGGCAAGCCGGTAGCGAGCACCGTGTACACGCCTGAGGGGCACTCGTTCCCGGCTGGCATGTCGGTGGACAACCTGATGGTGAACACGCCGTCCATCCTTATCGTGGCTGACGGCGTTGTCGCCGCCAACACGATCGTCGGTCTGGACAGCCGCTACGGTATCCGCCGCGTGATCAACGCACAGGCTCAGTACTCTGCCATCGAGCAGTACCTGATGCGCCGTGCGACGGCGTTCCGTATCGACTACGGCGAGTACTCGCACCGCCTGTACGACGACGCGTTCTCGGTGATGACCCTGACGACCTGATGACGGCGGTCTGACGAAACGGCCGGGGGAGGCAACTCCCCCGGCCCTTACCCCCAAGAAGCAAGGAGAATGAAATGGCTGAAGAATCGAAGATCACTGTGGAGCCGCCGGAACTGGAAAGTTCCGACGACAAGGATTCTCTTACGCCGCCTGTCAAGGCGGCAGCTCGCGAACCGCGACCGACCGTTATCCGCGTGAAGTGCACGGACAAGGTGTCCGGTGGCGGCATGTGGTATCAGGACGGCGGTGTCCGTATCCCGAAAGACGGGGACGGCATCAAGGTCGAAGGCCCGGTCAAGAAGAACAGCTGGCTTGAATCGCAGATTCAGGCAGGCCTCGTGATCATCGTGAAGGACTGACCGCATGGCAGCTGCAGCGCTGACGAGCTACACCAACACGGCAGCCGTCCGCGCATGTCTCGGAGTGGACGATCAGGATTGCCCCGATGCAATCCTGATCGACTCCAACCTCGCTTTGGAACTGCTCGTTGATCTGGACGAGTGGTTGGAAACGCACGTCAGCATCTACACCGCCGGCACCGCGGTATCGCCCGCGCCGACCGCCGAAGAAGTGCGCTTGAAGAACCTGCTGGTGCTCTACGCCCAGTGGTTCTGCGCCTACGAACTCGCCAACCGGTTCCTGACCGTCCCACAAATCGTGGGAGACGGCAAGAACCAGATGAACCGCTTCGCTCGCATTGACCTAGCCCAAGCCGCTGAGCTGGCCGGTTCGCGTCGTGAGAAATACCGCGCGGCCCTAGACACCGCCGTCAACGGTGCGCCGTCCGCCACCTCTGGCATTGCCCTGATGCAGGTGTCGACGCCGTCATACGACCCCGTGACGAACGTCTGATGAGGCTGTCCAGAGCGATCGGGAAGTTCGCCACCTCCGGCATCACCCGGTGGAACGCCTCGACCAGTCGCTGGGTCGACACTGGCGCCACCGGCAGCCTGCTGGTATTCGACCGCTTCGTTACCGAGCGCACTTTCGGCCAGAAGAAGCGGATCCTGATTGTGCCGTGGGAGAAGAGGCTGGACCTTTCCACGGCAACCATCATCCGCGTGGGGGACGCTTTCGAGACGTTCCTCATGGAGAAGGAGAACTCAGACGTCCGGTTCGGCAGCACCTACGGCTACACCTACCTGCTGCAGGAAGCGCCGTACCGCTGTACCGTCCGCAAGGCCAGTGTGGGGACGGTCAATGCGGCGGGGGTCCGGGTCAATAATTGGGTGACTGACCAGTTCTCCACCTGGATCGATATCGACCGCTACGCTGCGGCGCCGTCAAAGCGCTTCGAGGAAACCGAATTCTCGCTGCTCACGCTGACTTTCGCGAAAGGCCTGGCGATCGACACGGACATGCACGTCGAGGTGGACGCTGCCGACGGCGGCGGACGCTACAGCATCGACGAGGTCTACAACACCCTCAGCTTCACGTCGGCCAAGGGCAAGAGGATAGGACTGTGAGCGGCAACGACTTTCGCCTGCACCTGAAGTCCACGCTAGACAAGCTGATGGTAGACCTGATTGCCTCCATCAAGGCGAGCACCGGCTACACGAACCTGCAGGGCGTCGAGATCGACAACCTCGTCCAGACGGACGAGGTGCTGAAGTCCGATCGGCCCGCGCTTCTGTGGCAGTTCGGCGTGGTGGTCCCTGACCCGAGAGACCCCCTCTATCGCCTTGAGTTCCTCGTCGGCAGCAAGACCGTCATGGACGCCGGCAACTATGTGATGGCCGTCCTGAACAACGAGCTGGGAAAGGCATTCGAGGTAGGTGCGACAATTCAAATTGCCGACTATAGTGGGTCAACGGCCGGATCCCCGACAGGGTACATGGTGGTGACGGACAACGTGCTGTCTCCCCAGCAGTACGACAACATGTCAGGCATCCGGTTTTTCGCCATCTCGGCACGCGCTGCCAGGTACATTTGAATGGCCACGAAGTTGAAGCTGAACTTGAGGTCGTTGAAGAGGGACGTTGCTCTCGCCCTGAACGGCTCGTTCACGCTCAACCGAAAGATCGACCGCGAGATGATAGGCCCTGTCACGACCACGACGCAGCGCATTGTCGAGGAGACGTTCGAAGCGGCCGTGAAGAACGTGAAGGAAGTACTGAAAACCGGCGTAGGCGACTCCGACACGTTTCTGCACCATATGGGCGTTTCCACGGGGGGAGGCGGCACCAGCGGCCTCCTGTTGCGCCCTGCATGGTCACCGCTAAGCCAGGAATACTCGCGCCGAAAGTTCAAACAGCGCAGAGGTGCCGGCGTATTCCACCGGTACACCGGCCAGATGTCGAAGTCCTACCAAGGCATGCGCGTTCCGGCAGTCGTTGCCGAGCAAGACCGCCTGAAAGAGACCAGCCCGGGCAAAGGGCAGAAACGAAACATTGCGTTCCGCGTGAGAGTCTCCGTGGGACCGCTCAGCTTTCCGTTGGATGAGTTGGTACGTAGACCACTCCTCCTCGGGAGAAAAGGCCTTGTCGATCCTGGCACCGTGACAGGGACTGGCACCGTTGGTCAGATGAGACTGCTTGGGCTGGAGGCGGGCATTGCCCGAACCACCAGCCTCGGCACGTCAGCTGACCAGCCGGCCAGACCGTTCCTCGGCGCCATGTCGGTGAAGCTCAATTCCAGAATGCGTCAACGAATTCTTCAGCAGGACTCAAAGGAGTAATACTCATGGCCCTTGGCTCTCCCGTTACCAACAAGTTCAACATCGGCACCGCGGAACTTCGCGTCGGCCCGATGTCCTCGGCAAACAAGCTTCTCGAAGCTCACTCGGTCGGCCTGATCGACTCCGTCTCCCTGCGTGTCGAGCAGGAAGCCGCGGAGCTGGAAGGTGGCTTCCCGCGCAAGCTGGTGGACACTGCGATCATCCGTCAGAGCAGCTCAATCACGGCGAACATCCGTGAATACTCGCGCCGCAACCTCAACCTCCTGGTGGGCAACGGCGTGAGCGGGGTGGCTCCGACGGCATTCGCCACCACGCTCGGCTCGACCGAGAGCGCGGGCTCCACTGTGTTCGACGTACCGACCGGCAAGGGCGCCAGCTTCACCGCAGGCGACCTCCTGACGATCTACCCGACCGGGGAAGCCCACAAGGTTTCGGTTTGCCGCGTGGCCTCGGTCTCGACCGACTCGATCACGCTGGACACCGGCACTCCGCTGCTGTTCGACTACGCCATCGGCGCGCCGATCTTCCTGTCCCGTCCGGTGGCAGTAGGTGCGGTATCTCAGACGAACTACTTCGCGGTCATGCTGATCCAGAAGGAGAACTCGACTGGCCGTCCGCTGGTGTGGAGCTTCTGGAAAGGCGCGATCGCAACGGGCCTCAGCCTGGAGACGAACGCCGAAGCCTTCGCTTCGACCGAGCTGCAGATCAACCTGCTTGAGCCCTCGGCTTCCGAGTTCGGCTCCGGCGGCGACCTGCTGCACTTGGCCAACATCATCCCGTCGAACCCGGTCGGCTTCTATGCCGGCGGCGCCGACTGATGAAGGACTTCCCCCGCCCGGCGCAACGCCGGGCGGGGGAAACCCTCCGTGGCAGACAGCAGCTTCTACACCTACAAGTTCCGCAACCGCTTCCCCGTCAGCTACCTTTTTCTAGAAATTTTCGGCAAGGTCGCCGAAAATTCGTCTGACCTGACCATCTCCCAGCAGCTTAACCTGGCGCTCGACGCGCTCGGGAAGGTTGGCCCGTACCCCGACGAACTGCTGATCGGCATCGTGGAGGACATGCAGGCGCTGCGCGATGACCGCGCCGCCCGGGCGGCGAAGGCCAAGCCGGCCCGGCAGGGAAAGGGATCGTCAGGCCCCGGCGCCGGCCTTTCCAAATGGATCGCCGAGCGCGACATGGAAGCGTTGCTCCTCATCACCACCAACTTCGACTTCGATGCAGCCTACCGACTCTACGCCGAGATCCCCGCTCTGCTGGTGGACCGGATCGTGAGCGATCGCATCGAGATGGAAATCCAGCGCGTGGGTGCCACCTTCGAGTCCGTCGTGTTCGGCACGGGCGGATCCATGAAGGGCGGCTCCTCGGCTGACGAGAAAGTCATGGACGCCTCGGCCGTTGAAACAGGCCAGATGTCGCAAGAAACGAAAGCAGCCCTTCGCAGCATGGGCTTCATGTAATCGGGAGACGTCATTGTGGCGAACGAGAAAGAGCTGATCATCCGCGGCCTGCTTGAGCTCGACCTGAATCAGGACAAGGTCGACAGGAAGATTGCCAACCTGACGACGCGCCTGCGTAACCAGCTGGAGAAGGCTGGCACCATCAACATCGACGCGGTCGTCGGCAAAGGCCAGCTGAAGGGCCTTGATCAGCTCAAGGCCCGCATCGACGGGTTGATGGAGACGACGCTGGCCGAGCGCCTGAACAATGTCCAGGTGGCTGCCAATGCCCTGAAGAAAAAGTTCAAGGGCATCGACTTCAACATCCCCGACGACATCGGCGCGAAAGCTGTCGAGGACATGCTGCGCTTGAGCAGCGCCATCGATCAGGTGCTGCGCAAGTCGCAGGCTCTTGCCGGCATGTCCCTGTCGTCGAAGCAGATGGATCTCCTGCGAGATCTGGCAGGCACTGGGCCTAACGGCAAGATCTCGATCGACCAGTTTGCCGGAGGCAGCCGGCGCAAGAGGGCCTATGCGGAGTCGACGATCTCGACAGCGCAGAGCATGGCCGACCTGTCACGCGGCATATCCAACACGCTGAAAGCCCAACCTGAGCTGCGCGAGTACGGCATCGCTGCGGCCGGGGCGACGAAGGAGCTGAACGACCTGGCCAAGATGACGGCCAAGGCTACTGACGTCACGGCGAACGAGGTGAAGGATCGCGAGAAGTCTCGCCGTGAAGCCAACGCCTACAACAAGAAGATGCGAGACCGCACCGTCAAGCTGAGGCAGCTTGACGAGAGGCTGGACGCTTCAAAGGCGCAGATGGTCCCGCTGCTGAGCAAGAAGCCCAGCAAACTGACTGAGACCGAAGCGAAGGAAGTTCGCGAGTTCCTCTCGCTGGCATCTCGCCGTTCGCAGATGCTGCACGACCAAGCCGCGGCAGATTACGGCCCGTACGGGGACTTCAAGAAGTCCTCTCTGGGAGTCACAACGCGCGCCAACATGCGCGAGGACAGGAGAGCCCTGTCCGAGTTTGACGCCGCGCTGCGCGGTCCTGCGGCGCTGGCTAAAGTGGAGGCTGCAAGAGCTTCTGGCCAGCGCCGACTTGCGGCTGCTGAGAACGCCCGCACGCTCGCTGAAGCCAAGAGAGCGCGTCAGATAGAGGACGAGTACCGCAAGGCTGAAGAGAAAAAGTCCCGCGAGATTGGGAAAGGCTTCGACGATGCTGAGAAAGCCCGCCGTCGTCAGCTGGCTGATGAGGCTGAAGGGCTCTCTCGCGTAGCAAAGGAAAACGACGCGCTCGACCGCAAGGGTGTCGTAGAACTCAGCCGCGCGCGCCAGCGCAGCGCGAAGGCTCTGGAGAAGCAGGCCAAGTTCGACGCGTCACTGGAGACACTGCGCCAGCGCGTAGCCCCTCTGGCGCAGCTTCCGACTTCCCAGCTCTCGGGGGAGCAGCTTCGCGAGTCGAAGCAGTACTTCAAGAAGCTGCGAGACCGTGCAGAGGCTGAGTACTCGCGCACCGTGGCCGATGTCGGCGGCAAGGACAAGGCCCCTGCGAGGAAGGCGTACGAGGAACTGCAGCTGGCCCGCCAGCGGTTCAATGCATTCTCCGACCTCGTAGCCCGCACGGCCGAAGCCGCAGACCCGGCGAAGTCTGCTGCCGGCCGCGCAGCGGTAGAAGAGGCGAAGCGCGCGCGTCAGGAGAAGCGCTACCTCGAAGCCATGGACACGGGCCGCAGCCCCGGAAGGCTGACCGGAAAGCAGACGGGGGACATCCGCGCCTACTTGACGGACGAGATCAAGCGCAGCGAGAGGCGTAGGGCCGCGGCCGTAGACGCGGGAGACTCGAAAGAGTCCAAGCGACAGCTCCTTCTGCAAGGCAGGTTGGAGCAGGAACTCAGCGACCTCAACGCAGCTCGCGAGGCTGAGCTTAAAACCATTCGCGAGACTGCTGCAGCGCAGCGCAAGGCCGACGCCGAGAAGAAGGCGCAAGACCGCAAGACCGAGGCCGACCGGGCCAAGTATGTCAAGGAGAAGGCCGGCACGGTTGTCGAAGATGCGCGCATGCAGCGTCTGGCTGACAACTTCGAGAAGACGCGCAACGCGCGCGGCACGCTCGGCCAGTTCGACGATAACGAATGGCGCCACGCCGACAACTACTTCAAGGCGCTGGAGAAGCGCTACGAGAAGAACCTCGCGCGCGCGATAACAGCGGCCGGCGGCAACGAAGCAGACCCCCGCGTCACCTCTGCCAAGGCAGACCTTGACTCGGCGAGAGCGGCGTTCGAGCAGCTGCGTGCGCAGCGGCTTGCTGAAAAGGCGGTGCTGGTTCAAGAGAAGAAAGCTATAGACGACCTGACGGCCGCGCGCAAACGGGAAGCCGCTGCCGCGCAGAAGTCCATTGAGGGGCTGTTGAAGAAGGTTCGCGTCGGCGAAGAGGACTACGACCGCGCGCGACAGCTGACTGCGCCGATTTTCGCCAAGCAGGGTCTTAGCGCGGGAGACGTTGACAACCTCGACTTCACGAAACTCAATCCGCGCGAGGCGCGCGAAGTCCGCAAGCTGGTCGACCAGTATCACCGCCTGTTGCAGATCAAGCGCGAGCTGGCTCAGACGGCCAACGCCGCCGGGCCTGTCATCACCCAGCAGGCCAAAGCAGCCTACGGAGGCGGTGCCGGCGGCGGCAGCGGGGGCGGAGGCTACACGCCGAATATCGACGGCATGGATGACGCCAACCGGCGCCTGAACGAGCATGCGGTCGTTCTTCAGCGCGTGCACCAGGCGGCAGCGGATCTTGAGACGCCGCTGGGCCAGATGGGCCGGCTGTTCCGCCAGTTCTTCCGCTATGCTCTTGGCTATGGCGCGCTGTATCAAGTACTCAACTTCTTCCGCTTTCTAACGGTCAGCGTCGTCGACCTGAACAAGGAGCTGTACAGCATTCAAGCTGTGGCCGGAGTTACGGCCCGCGAGATGCAGGGCATTGGCGCGGCCATCAAGTCGGTCGCCCTGAGCACCAAGTTCTCGGTGCAGGAGATCGCTCTGGCGGCCAAGACGCTGGTGCAGGCCGGCGTCGAGACCGACGCGCTGCCCAAGGTGCTGCAGGCGACGGCGCGCTTCGCCGCAGCGGCTGACTCCGACATCTCGACCGCTGCCGACCTGATCTCCACGGTCAGGGACGTCTACAGCGAGCTCGACGACAACACGATCGCCAACCAGCTGACGCGCGCGGTCAACATCTCGAAGCTGACGGCCGAGGATCTGCGCACGATCCTGTCGCTCGGCGCGCAGACCGCTGAAGGGTTCAACCTCAGCTCCGAGCAGTATCTCGCTGCCGTCAGTACCCTGCGAAACGCCGGTATCAAGGCCCCCACTGTCGCCACCGGCCTGCGGCAGGCGATGCTGGAGATCTTCAACCCGGATGAGAAGACCCTCAAGGCGTTCAAAGACCGCTACGAGCAGATGGGCGAGAACATCTCGCAGGAGGAGATCCGCTCGAGGTTCTACTCGTTCAAGTACGCGGACAACCCGCTGGCTGCCGGGGTTGCTGAACTGAAGCGTTTGGGTTTTGGCGGGGAAAGCCAGAAGACCTTGCAGCGGGTGTTTGACGTCCGTGCAGTGAATGCGATTCAGGCGCTGATCAGCAACTTCGAAGAACTGGAGGCCGCGTCCTCGCGCATCACCTTTGGCGAAGCGGCGGCCGAGGCCTCCGACGTTCAGATGCGCTCGTTGGCCAATAGCGTGACCAACCTCGGCGCCGCATTGACCGTTTTCTCTGCGGAGATCATGAGCGGCCCCGTCGAGTCGCTGGAGGCGCTCGCCGACAAGGCTACCAAGGCCATCCAAAAGCTCACGGATCTCGACATCAAGCTGAAGGCTGGCGGCGAACGAGGGCTGGCCGGGATCGCCGGCCCTGCGGGAGTTACAGCGCTTGCCGGCGGGATCATCGGCGGGCGGATGCGCCACGGGATCGGCGGTGCCGTGGCAGGGACGATGGCAGGGCTTGCCTTGGGCGGCACCGCCGATCTTCTGGCACAGCAGGACAAGGTGGAGGGGGAGAGAAGCGTTGCTGCTACGGCGGCAGAAGCGGCTTCCAGCGCGGCGGTCATCTACGCCACCTATGGTCTCGTGGCGGGGTTTCTCGTAAAACTTGCCGCTGGGTGGAAGAAGGCTGCCGGGTTCTTCAAGGTGGCTGCGGTAGCCGTCGGGCCTGTCATGCCTCTCGGGACCAAGATCCTAAGGCTTTTCTCGCTCACTGCCCCTGGCCGCGTGTTCAAGCTGGTGGTGGTCGGGCTGACGGCGCTGGCGGCAGCGGTCGAATACCTTGGCTTGGTCGAGAAGCTGTTCCCGCGCAGCGAGGTTGACCGCGTCAACGACATGCTCGACTCCGCACGCAAGAAAGCGGGAAAGAGCACTGAAACTCGCCAAGCGCTGGAAGACTCTGCGCGGCAATACGCGGTCAATGATGCAGCTGAGCCAGGAACTGCCGGGTACGGCGCCAACCGGCTTGGGGAGCTTTTAAAGAAGGCCAAGATGAACAGCTTCAAGCTGTTCGGGCAAGTGCCGGTTGAAACGGGAGAAGCCATCAACCAGTTGCTTGAGCGTTACCTCAATGCCAGCTCGGAGGAGCGAGACCGGATAATCACCAAGCTCAAGGAGCTGTCGCCCACGCTGGACAAGAACACATCCAGCACCTTGGGGTTTGACATAAACCAGCTGGCGCAGTCGCGCAGCGAGCTGGAGCAGTCATCTACCTCGCTCATAAAGGACATGTCGGCGGCTTTGGAAAAGGCCGGAGAGGTAGTCAATGCCCCTAAAGCTGACCCGACCTCGCGAGAGTTCAAGCGAGAGCAGGCCAAGCTGTCGGCGTATCTGAAGCTCTCCGCAGAAGTCGCGGCTGAGCAGCAGGCCGACAGTTCGCTGCCGAGCTTGGACGGCATCCTGTTTGGCCTGCGGGAAGTGTCTGCCGAGGTCAGGGAGCGGTATATCCGCCGCTGGGTCCAGTACACCGGCGACTTCATGTCGGAGGGAATGGACGCAGCGCTGACTGAAGAGGCGGCCGACAAGCAAGCCGTCGTCGAAGCAGCTATCGCCAAAGCGATCGTCGACAGCAAGGGAGATCCGCAAAAACTGCAGGTGGCGCTTTCCGGCATTTACGCCGGGATGGATAGCCTTACCGAGAACGCCAGGGAGCGGTTGGACGCGCTCGCCGCGGCCTTGAGGGCGGCAGCGGCCAAGCTTGAAGCCGGCACTGTTACTCCTGGGGAGTTTGTCTCAGTACCGGACGGGCTGGGAGGCCAGACATCTGTCTTTGTCGAAGGGACCACGAGACCTCCCTCGGCCGCCGACTTGCAGCAAGCCGCCGGGCTGCGGCAGGCCGCCGGAACGGTCGACGCGAAGTCGGAGGCCGTGCGGCAAGCCCAAGAGGAGGCGGCTGAGGCGGTAAGGGAAGGGTATCGACAAACCCTTCGGGACGCCTTTGACCTGCGCAACGACGACGATTTCAAGTCGGGGCTGGAGATTGCCAGAGCCAGCGATCCGGCTGCCGCGCTGCGCGTAGAGAAGCTTCTGGAGCAGGCCTCTCGCAACTCGACTCCTGCACAGATCGACGTCCTCGTTTCCACGGAAACCGACCAGGCGTCTATCGATCGCGGGGCGCCTGAAAAGCCGGTGCTGGTAGACGATTCTGCCGCCAACGTGAGGTTCATCCAGAACGCCCGGCAGGCTGGCGAAGGCTTGAACCAGAGCGCCGAGCAGCGGGCGCGAGAAGCTGCCGCAATCGGGCTGGCTGGGATCTATCAGGAGAAGGAGGAGCTGGCTGCGCGGATCAAGCGGATCCAGAAAGGAAATCGCGGTTACGTTTCTGAAGACTACGCCGAGCTGACGGACGACAACGAGCAGAACCTGTACCGCCGTCAGGCAGCCATCACGAAGGTCGAGAACGCCTACAAGATCAGCGAGCTGGACCGGCAAATTCGGGAGAACGGGGACGGGCGGGATGCCGCCGAAAAGAACCTCTCTCTGTACGAGCAGCGCGCCAAGCTGGTGGGCGAGACCGCCGCGCTGGACGAAGATGCCAACGAGGCCATCCTCGCGGCCAATGAAACCGTCGAACGTATCAACATCCAGCGCCTTGAGCAGTTCAGCCAGCTGCAGAAGCAGAACGCCGAGCTGGACATTGGGGATGCTGGAGTTGCCGGCGGCGGGGTCGATGCGTTCTTCGCCAACCTGCAGAAGATTGACGAGGCCAACGACGACTTGCTGGCCGGCTACCGCCGCCAAGCCGAGCTGCTGGCGCAGTCGGGCGAGTTCACTGCAGCCGACCTCGCCGAGCGTGAGCGCCTCCTGCGCGACCTGATCCAGAACCGCGAAGAGTTCAAGCGTCTGCTGGACGTGCTGGGCGCCGCGCGGCTGGAGATGGCCGCGGCGCTGGCGGCATCGCCACTGACCACCGGGGACGCCAACCTCGACGCCAGACTGGAGCGGGTCGGCGCCACGCCGACCGACGAGGCCCGCCTCGGCAAGAACCGCGCCGAGTACCGCGGCGCCGGACTGGAGCGCTCAGTCGCGGCCGAGCGGCTGGCCATCGCGCAGGCCCGGGCAGCCAACCCCACCCTGCAGGGGCAGGAGAAGTACCTTGCCGACGTCGATGTGCTGGCAGCCAAGAACGCGCTGATTACTGCGGACCAGCGCCTCGCCGCCCTGCAGCTGGAAGCCATCCAGATCACCAACGACATGGGCGACGAGGTCCGCGAGGCCTTCGACCTCGACACGCTGGTCGGAAAGCTGCGCAGCTCGGCATATGCCGTGGAGCTGCTGGGTGAGGCCCTGCAGGACAACTTCGTCTCGGCTGTCGACTCGTTGGCCGACGTGCTGGCCCAGGCCGTCGAGGAGACAGGAAACCTGAAGGAGGGCCTGCGCGCGTGGCTGCACGAATGGGCCATGAACAACCTGCGCTCGATGATCGGCACGGCCCTGAACAGCGTGCTGACGCAGGTGCTGGACGGCGTCAAGGGCGGCAAGGCAGCGCCTGAGGGGGCCGGCGGCGTCATCACCAAGGTCGGCGGCTGGATCGGCGACGTCCTGGGCATCGGCAAGGACGAGAACGGCAAGGAGCGCACGGGCGGAGCGCTCGCCAAGCCGGTCGACTGGTTGCAGAAGATCTTCGGCTTCGGGAAGGAGGATGAGCTGGAGCCGATCGACCTCAGCACCATCCCGGGCAAGCTGTCTACCGGCGGGGTTCCCCTGCCCACCTCGCCCGAGCAGGCGGCGCAGGTCCAGCAGACTGCCGCTCAGATGCAGCAGGAGGCAGCGCAGTTGCAGCTGCAGGCCGCGCAGGCGCCGCCCCAGTGCTGCCCTGAGGGCGGCGGCGCGGCGGCCTCCACGCCCGGCACAGACGTGTTGGGAGCGGCTGCCGACAAGATCGGCGGCGCCGCCGGCGACCTGAAGAAGACCAGCGTCGTTCTGGGCAGCGTGACGCAGGCCCTGAAGGCCGGCGCCTCGGCGGCCATGGCGCAGGCCAACATCTCGCGCGAGCAGACGGTGACCTCGATCATCACCGACAAGCTCGTCGAGGCGGGCATGAGCTACGCCATGAACGCCGCCGGCAGCTACGTCGGCGGCAAGATCGAGGGCACGGCCACGACGTGGGGCGTCGGGGAGGGGATCCCCGGCACGACCCCGGACGGCCCTACCACCTCTGGCCCGACCAACCTGCCGACGCCGGCCGGCGCGCGCGGCAGCGTGACCGTCCTGCGCCCGGGGGACGAGGACTACATCCCCGGCTACGCCACGGGCGTGGTGTTCGACCAAGGCGCGGGGCTCAAGGACTCCCTGATCCAAGGCCCCGGCACCGGCACCAGCGACTCGATCCTGGCTGTCGGCCCTGCCGGCCCGATCAAGGTGGCCAACGGCGAGTCGATCCTCAACCAGCCGGCCACCGCGCTGCTGGGCGCTGACTTCATCAACGGCCTGAACAAGAGCGCCATGCGCGGCTACGCCGCTGGCGGGGTGGTGGGAGATGCGCAGGCGAAGATCGGCAAGGCTGCTCCGGCACCGGGTCTCGCCTCGGCGCCGAACCAAGCCCCGCCGAAGGTCGAGATGACGACGATCAACGCGATCGACTCACCCTCCGTCCTGCAGTCAGCCTTGAATTCTCCGGCCGGTCAGAAGACGATCCTCAACTTCATGCGCGCCAATAAGGGCCGCATCAACACGACGCTCAACTCATGACGTACAACACCGGAGACCTGTTCCCGTTCGAGCCTGACTGGTCGGACGGGGTCATCGAGCGCCTGGAGTGGATGACTGACATCCTGCGGGCGAACAATGGCGACGAGCAGCGCATTGGCGTCAGGGACGTGCCTCGCATGTCGCTGAGCCTGCGCTACCTTCTGCAGAAAAACGACGCGGCGTTTCTTCGCAATCTTGCGTGGCGCCGCTCGTTTTACTACTTCTACTTCCCTTTCTGGCCGCACCGCAATGTGGTGACCAGCGCGGCTTCCAGCGGCGCAACAACCATCCAGACGCGCGGGTTGGATCTGGGCGTCGGGACGGGATCCTACGTTGCATTCGTCGGCAGCGACGGCCGGAAGGTCGAAGTCAAGCAAGTCAGCTCTGCTTCGACCAACAACATCGTACTATCCTCTGCCATCACCAACGACTGGGGAGTTCACACGACACTTGTGCCCTGCGCACGAGGGCATCTCGACAACGACTTCCAACTGAGCCTGACACAGGTGACGGCCAACGTCACGAGAGCAGAGACGCAGTTCCTGTACGACCCGCGCGCCAACCCTATTCTGATGCCGCAGGGGCTGCCTGACTTTGTGTACGCGGGCCACGAGCTGTGGGTAGACGAGCCCAACTGGTCCAGCGAGATCCCGCTGGACACGCGGCACTTTACGCAACTGATCGACTCACGTGTCGGCACGTTTCGCGAGAACAGTTACGGCCTGCTGACATGGATGTTGCCGGAGCAGGTGATGCAAGGCAGCTGGTTCCTCAAAGGAAGGGCGTCGATAGATCGCTTCCGCCAGTTCCTTGCACGGCGCCACGGACGGATGAACACGTTCTGGACGCCGTCATGGGGCTGCGACTTCGAGCTGGTCAGCCCGATAGGCTCTGCCGACACAGTGCTCACGGTCAAGTACAACTACACGGCCTACCCGCCAGCCCCTGGTCGCCAGCACATCATGATCCGCGCCAAGAACGGGACGTACTGGCCGTGCGAAGTGGCTGCCATGGCCGACAACGGGGACGGCACCAGCGCGGTGACCATTGGCGCCGCGCTGGGCAGCTCTTTGGCTGTCTCCGCTGTCGACCGGATCATGTGGCTGCACTGCGCGAGGCTGGCCTCTGATACGGTGGAGCTTCGCTGGGAGCATCCGCAGTTCGCGGAAGCGCGCATGTCGCTGGCCTTCGTAACAGACCGTGATACCGTCGCCTAATACTGCAGGGAGAATAGCGGATGCAGATTCAACCGTACGTTGTCAAGCAGCTCTTTGAGTTCTCTTGTGGAACCGAGTCGTTCTTCTACACGTCCTCCGCAATTTCACACACTATCGGAGCCAACACCTACGAGCCGAAAGTGATCGAGGTTGGTCCGATCGCTTCGTCGAGCGAGCAGGCGAAGAACGGGGTCGTCATTCAGGTCGACAGCATGAACCCGGTAGCCGCGTTGTTCACTCCAGCGGCGCCTCCCTACCCTGTCGACGTGATCATTCGCCGGTTCAATGAGGGCAACCTTGGGCTGGTGGACCTTGTCTGGTCAGGCACCGTGCTTGGTGCGGCGTGGAACGAAGAGGATAAGTGCGAGCTGACGTGCGAGCCGATCACGGTCAGCTTCGGGCGCAATGCGCTGGCCCGCCGCTTCACCAAGCGCTGCCCCTACGCGCTGTACGACGGCGACACCTGCAAGGTCAACCGCGCCACCTACGCGCACACGACGACCGTGACGGCCAAGATCGGCTCTGCCATCACCGTAGCCTCCGGCATCGGCATCCCCTACGCAGGAGGCTACGCCGAGTGGGATAACGGCACGCACCTGGAGAGACGCTACATCGAGGGGCACCTGTTCAACGTCCTCGGCCTGATGCAGCCGTTCACGGCCATCGATGTCGGCGACACGGTGACCATCTATCCCGGATGCGACCGCACCATCGACACCTGCCATTCGACCTACAACAATCGGGCGAATTACGGCGGGTTCCCTTACATGCGCACGGTCAACGTGTTCAGGAACGGCTTCGGCAACTATCAGTCGATCGATACCTACGACCCAGGTTCGACAGACTTCGCCTCCATCATCGCCAGGCTCAACTCGCTCTAAGGAACTCTGACCTATGTTCTGGGCTCAACTCGCCATGTTCGTGATCTCGCTGGTCGTGGCGATTGCCACCCGGCCGCGAGCCCCGAAGACGAAGCCGCTCACCCTGCAGGACTTCGACATTCCCACGGCTGAAGAGGATCGCAGCATCCCTGTCGTGTTCGGCACGCAGACGATTACCGGCCCCAACGTGGTCTGGCACGGCGATTTCCGCCCTGACACGCAGACGCAGGACGGCGTGAAGACGCGCCGCTACTACCTCGGCATGCACTTCATCACATGCTACGGCCCTGTCGACTCCGTGCTCAAGATCATGGTCGACACCTCGGACGTGTACACCACGCCGATCACCTCGAACTCTACCGTCACGTTGAACAAGCCGGATCTGTTCGGCGGCAAGAAAGCAGAGGGCGGTATCGCCGGCCCGCTGGACGTAATGATGGGGGGCGCCGGGCAGGCCGCGAACACCTACCTGACCGGCGTGCAGGGGGTGAAGCAGCCGTCCTACTTCGGCGTGCTGGGCTTCGTCTACAACCGCGGCCTCGTCTCTGCCAACTCGTCCTACCTGAAGCCGTGGAGCTTCAAGGTCAAACGCATCCTGCAGGGGTGGAAAGACTCCGGCGGCACGAGCGCGTGGTACTCGGCGAAAGCGGAAGTGCTGGACGAGCTGGGCAATCCCAGCGGCGACATGAACGCCGTGCACGTGCTCTACGAGTGCATCACCAACCGGTCGTGGGGAGGCATGCGCCGAAGCCCCTCCCTGATCGACTCCGTGTCGTGGCAGGCAGCCGCAGACACCTGCTACGCCGAGGGCATGGGCATCTCGGCCACGTGGGTGCGTGAAGGCCCCGTCGAAGAGTTCATGTTGACCGTGCTGGATCACATGGGCGGCGCCATCGGGCAGGACATGTCGACCGGGCTGATCACGATCACGTTGATCCGCGACGACTACGACCACGACGCGCTGACCATGCTCGATGAGTCGATCATCATCGACATGCCGTCCTTCGAGCGCCCGGGGCAGGGAGAGCTGGTCAACCAGGTGATCCTGACCTACTGGGATCAGGCGACGAACAAGGCCGTCCCTTTGGCAGACCACAACATCGCCTCGATACAGGCGCAGGGGTTCACGGTCTCCGAGTCGATCGACCGTTCGATGTTCAGTCGGGTCGATATTGCCGGGAAGGCGCTCACGCGCGAGCTGAAGGCCCGCTCCACGCCGCTGGCCAAGGGCACGATCGTCTGCAACAGGGAGCACTGGAAGACCATCCTGCCGGGTCGCGTGTTCAAGCTCCAGTGGGCCAGGCGAAATATCGGATCGATCATCATCCGCATCGCCGATGTCGACTACGGAGACGTCGAGAACAACCGCCTGACGGTGCAGTTCATCGAGGATGTCTACGGGCTGGCCGACGCGAACTACATCTCGCTGCAGCCGTCGATCTACGACGAGGACACGTCGCCAGATCCGATCACGACGCAGGGCCTGTACGAGGCGCCGTACTGGATGGACCGGCAGGTTCTAGGCCCGCTCTACGGCCCCGTCCTGCCTCCCGGCCCTGGTTGGATAGCCACGGTAGCGGCGAAGAAGAACTTCTACGAGATGGAATACGACGTCTGGAGTCGCAAGGACGTTGACGCTTACAAGCTCAGCAACCGGTCGTTGACCTTCAACGACACGGCCCTGCTGGCATCGGCTCTGGCGCAAAGCGCTTCCTCTGCCAGTCTCAGCAATTCGACGCTACCAGTCGACATGGAATTCCCCAAGACGGCGATCGTCGGCACAAACCCAAACTCCGGGGAGTTCGTCGCCATCACGGGAGCGACGGTCTCCGGCGGCGTCGTCACGGCAGTGGACATGATCCGCGGGCTGTGGGACACCACGCCTGCTCACCACGCTGCAGGGCAGCGACTGTGGCTTCTCGACGGCGTACCGCTGGTCATCTACGGCAACGAGTATCAGGGCGGTGAGTTTGTCGATGCGAAGATCCTGCCCCGCACTGAAAACGGAATCCTCGATATCAGCGCGGCCACAGAGATGTCGCTGCAGATGGTATACCGCCACGTGCGCCCCTACCCTCCTGGTGGAGTGCTTATCGACGGTGACGACTGGCCGACTATCGCTGCCGCAGACTTCACGGTGACGTGGGTGCACAGGAACCGGCTGTCGGAAGCGGTGAATGCGCAGTGGAGCCCCTCTGACGGGCCTGAGGCCAACACGCAGTACGCCGCCGAGATCTACGACGACGACACCGACACGCTGCTCACCAGCAGCTACAATATGACGGGAACATCGTGGACGCCGACCCTCACCTGCCCGGCCGGCACGCGCCTGCGCCTAGAGTTGTGGAGCGGCATCGGCATCTACCTGTTCAGCTGGCAGAAGCAGGTGAGGATCTTCGACTACATCAGCACGAGCGGCTTGACTACAACTGCGGATGTCGTTGAAGGGGAGCCTGGGGGAGGAGCCCCGCCGGTGCCCACAGTGACTGCCATCACCGATGCGTGGAGTTTCGCATGTTCCGACGAGACGGCCACTCCTCTGACGACGGGGGTAAAGATCACCGACAGGGCGCCGTACGCCTTCAGGATCAGTGGCGTGAAAGCCACTCTGGTCACCCCTCAAGTGTCTGGAACTTTGATTTCTATCGACGTGAAGGTAGAGGGGGTCTCAATTTTTTCAACTTTGCTCACGTTCGACAACACCCACGATACTACCGTGACGGCTACCACTCCGGCGGCCATTGAAGGCGGCTACAAGGACTTGGCCGAGAACGACAAGTTCACGATAGAGATCGTTACCGTAGGATCTGAAACTGTCGCCACGGGGCTGAAGGTGCACCTTATAAACGGCACCGTTGCTGCGGAGGGGCCACCAGTATGAGCTACCTGATCAACCCGTACCTCACTTCTCCACCTTCCATGCCTGCGGGAGACTTCATCGACTTCAGCGCGCACGGTTCTGAGCTATTCGAGTCCCCGTACGGGGCAGTAGGGTATGGTCACAGCATCACCGCGTTTCGCACCGTGGAGGGAGGAAGCACGCTTATCCATGTCTACGAGTACTCTGGGGGAGGCGCTCCTGGCTGGACGTATACGAACTCGGTAGATCTGAGCACTCCAGGGCCTGGAACCACTTATCTTCCTGTCGGCAAGTTTCTCAGCACTGGCCCTATTTCCGTAGCAGACGCAGACCCTTCCATCGTGGTAGGCGGGGTGTATGACTCCAACCTGGACGATGTCGGAGAGAACTCCGCTCTGGCTTTCATCAGCAAGGTCAGCGGAGTGTGGCAGATGGTCGAATGCCTCGTCGTGGCCGGTTACCCGGCCAGTTGTGACAGGCTGTCAGCATCCTCTAACGGAACCTATGTGGCGTACCACGGAGCGGCAGGAGATCTCAGAATAGCGAGAAGAACAGGCGGGCATTACACCGCCAACCAGACCATCTCCTTTTCCAAGGGAAGCACTTGGGACATCATGATGGAGCCGGGAAGTTCCAAACTTTTTGTCGGGACAGGGACTGGAAGTGGAGGAGTGCGTGTCTACACTCGGTCGGGCACTACGTTTTCACTGACAACCACGATCGCCAAGCCGGCAGCAGATTCAGTCGCGGACTTTGGAAAACGCATTGCCTGCAACCAAGGCGCAGTTTCACTTCGCGTTATCGCAGGCTCTGCTGGCGTCTATCTTTACAACAACTCGAACACCCTGATAGGAACTTTTTCCATCCCTGGAAACGCCGCTAACGAAATCGCGGCCAGCTCCTCTGCTGACACCGTGTATGTGGCGGTTGCCGGCGAGGGAATACGCATTTACGTCAACAGCGGTTCTTGGGTCGATAGCTATACCACGTTGACCCCCTATGCGGGATTCTCTCCCGGCAGTGGCAGGTCTTATGGGGATCTGGGGTTCAGCGCTGCCGACTTCTACGGCGCCGGGGAACCTTACCTCCTGCTGGCTTCAGGAGGAGATCAAGGCATTGGTGTTGTATACACGCCGCCTTGATGTCAACGACCGTCCTCGTTCATCCACCGCAGCAGCTGGCGCACGTTGTAGCCCAGCTGGTCCAGCGACTGGTTGTTGTGCAGCGTCACGTCGTCCGGGTGCGGCTCTATTCCCGCTTCGCTGACGTGCCCTGCCAACCCGGAGATGTTCGAAGTTCCGTTGCGCACCAGCCGCCAAATCTTGCCGCCCTGCGAGCGTACCCAGCGGGCTTCGTCCTCGAAGCGCACGTCGGTGATTACGACAGAGTGCGTCGACTCGGCGTATTTATCCGCAGCCCGCCATGCCCAGAAGCGCGGATCCACGTTGTGCCGTATCCCCTGCGTGCCGACGGCTTGCAGCAGCATGCGTGGCGTGATGTGCTGAGGCCAGTCCGCGCGCAGCGGCTTGTCCTTGCGCTCGTCGCTGAATAGATCTTCAGGGCTCTCTCCCAACATGGCAGCAACGCCTGCCTTCAGCGGCTCAGCGAACGACAGGCGCTGGAAGCCTTGCTCCATCAGGAAGCGCGCCACAGTGTCTTTGCCACTGCGCGCGCGCCCGGTGATCCCGATCAGTCGCTTTTTCACTTACTCACCTCCCAAGACGATCTGGTTGCTGCACACGCTGGAATCGTACGGGCTGTGCGAGATCGTGATGATCTGCTTGCCAAGGCTGGCGAGCATGGCCGAGGTGGCCATGCTGTTCTCAGGGCTCATGTCGGCAGTCGGCTCGTCGATCAGGAGAGTGTCCAGCGGGCAGCCGGCCGACTCGGCCAGCGCCAGCTGCACGCTGAGCCCCATGATCGCCGCCTGCGCGCCGCTGGCCTCCTTCACCTGCATCTCCTGCCCGTCTTCGAGGTAGGTGAACTTCCCGTCCTCGGTGCGGCGGATCTCGTCGATCTTGCCGTCCGTGCAGGTGGACACGAAGTCGCTGGCCGCGGCCATGAAGCAGGACCACACCTGCCCGGCGTAGCGGTCGCGACTGTCGCGCAGGAACTTCTGCAGGGTCTTGGCAGCGGTGGAGCGGGCAAGGGCCTTCGAGCGCACGGCCTGCCGGGCCGTCGCCGCGGCGATCGACTGGCGCAGGGCGTCGGCCGTCGCGCGTAGGGCAGCGAAGTCGGCCGTGAGCTTGGCGATCTCGGCCTTCAGGGTCGAGACGGCCGTCTGGACCGTCTTGTAGTCCTCCTCCGACTGAGCCAGCGCCGCCGGGTCGTGCTCCAGCTGCTCAACGGCCCCGTCGGCCTCGACCAGCCGGCCCTGCGCTTCTGCCAGATCCGTCCTGAGGCGTGCCAGCGAGCTGGCGGCACGGGAGTACTCCTTGAGCTTGACGCGCGCCTCGGTGAGCTCCCTGCGCAGGCGTGGCGTGTCGCTGAAGTCCCGCTCGGGGATGGGGGCAGGGGCGCTCTCCTCGACTCGCGCCAGCTCCTTCGCGGTCTCGGCTGCCCGGCTGGTCACACTATCCAGCGCGCCCTTGGCCCTCACCATGGCGCTGGCGGCACGGGAGAACTCCTTCAACTGCTCGGAGATCTCCTCGGCTACCTGCTGGGCCGCGGTGAACTGGGTCTGGGCGTACTGCAGCTCCGTCTCCAGCTTGGCCTGGTCGCCTTTCTTGAAGGGGCGCTTGCAGGTGGCGCAGGCACTGTCCCTGACCGCCACCTTGGCCGAGGTCAGCGCCTCCTCCAGCCGCGCGCGCTCCTTCAGGGCAGCCTCGTGCCGGGTCAGCAGCTCCTCGTGCTGTGTGCCATCGTAGGCCTGCTGAGCCCGCTGGAGGGCCTCCTCCAGCGGGACGGCCTCGGCCTCGCGCTGGGCTAGCAGGGCCTTCAGGCGGGTCACCTCGGCCCTGACATGCTGCGCCGAGGCCATGGCCTTGTCGTAGGCCTTCTCCTCGCGTTCCAGTTTCTCCAGCTCGGCCTCCTGCTGGGCCAGCCAGACCTCCAGCGGCGGCTCACCCAGCGCCTGCAGGTCAATCGCGCGCCGGCTCTCCTCGGAGGACAGGGTAGAGATCTCGGCGGTCAGCGCCGCGCGCTTGCGCTCAAGGGTGCGCCACTGCTCGGCGCGCTGCCGCGCGCGGGACAGGTAGCTTGACAGGCGCCGCTCCTCCTCCTCCTCGCCGGCTAGGTGCATGCGGGCCGCATCCAGTTCGCCGCCGGCCAGATCGGCCTGGTCTTCCAGCTCCTCCAGCCTCTGCGCGTCGGCCGCGCAGTCTTCCTCCGGGATTGCTTCGACCCGGGCGGTCTCCGCGGTGATGACCTCCTTGAGCCGGTCGATAGCCCGCGTCACGTCCTCGGCCTTGGTGATCTCGTCGAGGATCTTGTGCAGCTCGGTCGCCCCAAGCGTCAGCAGGGCGTGCGTCTCCTTCTGCTCGGCGTAGCGCAGCTGGCGGAAGCGGCGCATCGACATGCCCAGCAGGCTCTCGACGGCCGTGTTCACCGGGGCAGTGCCGCTGGCCAGCAGCTCGGTGCCGCGGTACAGGTTGGCCGAAGTCTTCTTGCGCTCCACGCGGTGAGGCACCCCGTCCACGAGGAAGCCCATCTCAACTTCCATCCCGGTGTTGGTGCCGCGGCGCTGCGGCGCGCCGGGAACCTGTGCCGACCCGCCGAGAGCGAACATGATCCCGTGCAGCAGGGTGGTCTTGCCGGCCCAGTTCGGCCCGGTGATGAGGTTCAGGCCTCCGGTGAAGGTGGCGTCCAGCTCAGAATGTTTTTTGAAGTTGCGCAGTTTTAACGACGTGATCATTGGGCTATCTCCTCCCAGAGCTCGAACAGTTCCTGATTTTCGCGCAGCTCCTCGGTGATCAGCTGCTTGATGTCGAGCGTTTGCGTGCGGCCGAACGCTGCCATCTTGTCGCCGCCCTTGATGACGACTTCCGAGCGGACGGCAAACAGGTCTGGCATCTCAGCCCACAGCTTGCGCAGCGAGCGGGTGTAGGCGTGCAGCTCGGACGGTGCCAGCTCGCCGACGATGCGCAGGAACTGCGTGTCGCTGGTCACGCGCTCAAGCTGGTCAGGGCCTATCTCAAGGTAGTGCCTGTCCTTGCTCCAGATCAGCTCTTCGCTGACCTTGCCATTGTCGAACGTCAGCACGCGCTTGTCGGAGATGTCGCTGAAGCCGGTCGGGTGCGTGTTGCCGACAACGATCAGCCGCTCGTTCAGATCTTCACGCGGATTGTGCTCATGGCCGAGCAGCACGTAGTCAAAGACGTCGAGCAGTGAGGCAGCACGTTCGGCGCGTAGGTTCAGACTGGTATCGTCGCTGGCGAATTGGCAGTCGTAATTGCAGTGCAGGATGAGGATGTTGGTGATCCCCGGCTCGACGAACTGCAGCCCAGCCTCTGCCTGGTTCAGCGCCTGATCGAACAGATCCTGCGTCGTGTGGTGCGGGATCAGGGTGACGACCGTGTTCTCGCCTTCGAAGAACTCCTTCGTGTAGACCCTCACGGCGCCGAAGGCCACGGGGAGGATCGTGTCGGTGTCGTCTATCGCGTTCAGGACGTCGAGGCTACCCTTGCGATCCGCGATGTTGGTCACGTCGTGGTTGCCGGCCAGGATGATGTCCGAGTAACGCGCGAGCTTCGCGGCACGCAGGATCACGTCTTCCGGGTTGGTATGTTTGTGGAAGAAGTCTCCGGCGCAGATCTTCACGCCGTCGCGCCCGACCGTGACAGCGGCCAGCTGCTCCTCCAGGCGCAGCTGCAGGCGCTTTCGCGAGGCCACCGTCGTGTTGGCCCCGAGGGTAAGGCCGAGATGGGGATCAGAGAAGACTGTGATCATCTATTCCTCCTTCAAAGAGTTCTTTCAGGTTTTCGGCCAGATGTTCCACGTGGAACCTTCTCCAGCATTTCAGCTCATCGAGGCGGGCACGCAGGGCGTTGCGAATCGTTCCCACGTAGGCTCCCGGCCAGATCTCCACGAAACCGTTGGCGTGATCCTTGAAGATCACGACCCCGTAGGCGCCTGCCCGACGCCACAGGATCTGGCTCATGGCCTGCCCGTTGGTCATGCGGTTCGACAGGGCGCCGGGTGAGGCCAGCGACCGGTGCACCGTGCTCAGCTTGGCCTCGATCAGGAAGGTCTTGCCGGCCCACGTGACAAAGTGGTCGCCCGGCTGCTCCGGCAGGAAAGAGCCCGCGCTTTTCGTGTCGTAGAACCGGTGGTAGTTCATCGGGTACTTCGCACGAAACGACTTGAAGACCGTCTCCAGATCAACCTGGAAATCCGATCCCAGCTGCTGCGGGCTCTTCACCTTGGCCATCAGCGGTGCCTGACAGGCAGGATGCGCACGGATCCGTAGAGGCGCTGCGTCGTAACCGTGTCATCGAACTGGACGGCCTCTCCGGCCGGCACGCAGGCCACGTCGACATAGCCCGCTTGGTCGTCAGCCGTCATGGCGAAGGGAAGCAGCTTCCCGTCGAGATAGATGGCGTAGGACACCTTGCTCACGGACGGGTCGTTGTAGTCAGGGTCCGTTGAAAATGCGGAAACTCGCATAGGTCACCTCGTTTTCATGACGAGCACGCGCTGTGCTCTGGTAGCTGCCACGTACAAGCAGCGCAATGCTTCGGACCTGTCACGATTCGCCATGATGTCCTCCACGTCGACAAACGTGCTCTCGTAGGTGCTTCCCTGAGAACGGTGCGCGGTAATGGCGTGGCAGGGCCGAATATCATGCAGGTAGACGTTCTTCAGCCCCCAGAAGCTTGACCACGGTACCTCACGCTTTCGCGCCTGCTCAGCCAGCCTGTTCAGCAGGTTGTCGTAGGTCTTGCGCGAGCTGGCGTGCACGACAAAGCCGTGAGCCCACAGGTCAGAGAACTCCGACTCCAGTGTCAGCCAGTAGCAGTGGATGTCAGGGAACATGGGATGCGGCCCCGTTTGCAGGGCTACCACATCCGCCTCTTCGTCCGTCACCATGCGGATGTCCATCTCGTCGTCGAGCTGGGCGACGGCGTGCGTAGCGACCACCCGCTCGTTCAGGATGAAGTCCTCCACGTCGGCGCGCTCTCCGTACAGCGCCCTGCGCACGATCGCGTTGTAATTCGCGACGGTCGCATTGCGCCAGGCAATCGTCTTGATGCTCCCCTGCCGCGACAAGTAGCTGTCGGACGTGTAGGCCTTCTCGATCTGCTTCTGCATGCGCCGCCAGTCCACGCAGAACACGCCGCCCTTGTCGTCGCTATCGCTCTTGAATACCGGAGGGACACCGCGCAGGATGCATTCCCTCAAGCTGGTAGCGAACGTCAGGATCTGGTTGTCGTGCCGCTCAACCTTCGTCAGCGTGAACTTCAGCTTCACGCTGAAGGTCGGCGAGCTGACTTCCCCGACAGGGGGAAGCTGCAGCGGATCTCCCATGAAGATGAACTTCACGGTCGAAGCAGCCGCCGCGTCTGCCATGAACTCGAACAGGCGAGAGTTGACCATGGACGCTTCGTCCACGATCACGACGTCGAAGTTCATGACGTCCGACTCGCCCACCGGCTCAACCTGCACGAACTCCGAGTCCTTGGTGACACGCAGGCCGAGCAGCGAGTAGATCGTGCGGCAGGCCGCGCTGACCCCCTCCTTCTCGCTCATCTCACGCAACACCTTGGTCGCCTTGTTCGTCGGAGCGGAGAGAACGAACGCCTTCTCTGCCGCTTCGCGAAGCAGCGTCTGCACGCAGGTTGTCTTACCGGTGCCGGCACTTCCCTCCAGCATGAACATCTGCGCCGGCCCTTTCAGGAACTCATGCATCTTGTCGACAGCTTCACGCTGCTGTGAGTTTAAGGTGATCATGTTAGATCCTCGATATGTTCATGCGGCTTTCCTTTTATTTCGTCGCGTATTGTTATTCTGTTCTGTGCGGGTAGCCCATTTGCAGTTGCCGGGGGAGTAGCCTTTGTCGTTGTCAATTCTCTCTATGGACAGCTTAACGTTAGGGCGTCTTCCCACGTCTTTCAGAAACAAGTCAAAGCGGTCCCATCTCTTACAAACGGTAATGCCTCTCCCCCCGTAGTCTCGATACTGCCTGTGATTCTTGTTTCTACACCTAGAGCGCAGCTCGACCCAGACCAAATATTCTGGATATTTAACTCCATTCTCTATATGCCCGTGCTTAGTTATCACACGCTTGAAAGAGTCCTCCTTGTAGCACCCGCAACTTTTGGTGTGCCCCGTAATCAAATGCGTAGACGTCACGGTAACAGTCCTCCCGCACCGGCACTGGCACTCCCAAGCGACTCGATATGTAGGATAGGCTGCCCGCACCAGCGCCGTCAGCCTCCCAAACTTTTTCCCTGTAAGATCACGCAGCTTTGGCATTTCTCTCCCCTTTTAGCTTGGCTAATAGATCAAGAGTTTCTTCGACTTTCCTTTCAGAAGGGTTATCCCCCAACTCAATGGTATCCCCCCAGCTATTTCCCAGACTGACCTCTGCCAGCATGGGAATCGCGTGACCTGGTGGAGTCAAGTTCATTAGGTTCTGCAATCTGCAGCAGTACTCAAAAGCATTTTTTCTAGGTACAGAACTTACTGCCTCATCATATACTGGAGCAATAGGAATAGCTCCCGTTTCCTGATACAGCTTGGTCTCCCAACAACCGGTCATCACGACCTTCAGGATGTCAGCCGCGGTGCCCTGCACGGTGAAGTTGACTGCCTGCCTTTCCTGCCGACTTCTCTCCCAGCCACTCTTGCTGCGGATGTCGCTGGTCAGGTGCCTGAGGTTTCCGTAGGCCGTCTTCACGAAGCCGTAGCGCTTACCGAAGGAAATAACTTCCTCCTGCCATGGCGCAAGCCGCGGGTAGGCGCGGAACACCGTCTCCATCAGCCCTTCGCAGAAGCGCACCGGCATGCCGAGGTTCATCGCCAGCGTCGAGGCTTGCCCGACGTAGATGATCAGGAAGTTGACCATCTTGGCGTACTTGCGACACAGCTCGGCAATCGCCTTCTGCTGGTCGCCGCCCTGGCCCTTGCGGATCGCGACAAACTCTTCGTAGCTGATCTTCCCGATCGAGATCCCGTTGCTGCGGAAGATCTCCGGCGCGAAAGACACTGCGGTTACCGAGTGCACGTCCAGCACAACAGGGTGGACCATGCCGTCCTCGTCCGTGCGAAAGCCTCTTCCCGTGTAGCAGTCGATGAGAACGGGATCTCTGGCTTCGCTGCCGGCAATGCGCAGCTCCTGCCCATTGAAGTCGGCAGTGATGATGATGTGGTCGTCGTAGCGTGGCAGGTACATCTCCCGCGTCTCGCCCTTCTTCACCTGCAGCACGTTCGGATTGGAGCCGGTCGGGCGGCGCGTCACGGTGCCGCAGTTGCGCACCGCGGGGTGGATCATGCCGTCACGCGGGTGCACCCACAGCGGGTACGGGTTGTAGTACATGGAGAACAGCTTCATCTGGTCCTTCACGTCGGACAGCGTCTCTAGTACCTCTCGCTTCCACGGGGCGTCCTCAGTGTCCTCGGCGATCGCCAGCTTCACGGCCTTGCGCCCTGTTGCAGGAGAGCCCTGCAGGCCAAGCTCCGAGCGAGAGCTTCCCCGCTGCACCTTGGTGCGCAACCTGACAGGCAGGGCGAGCTTGCAGTAGAGCAGTTCGGTGATCTGTGCCGGGCTGTCGAGGTTTAGCTCGTCGCCTTCCTTGACGATCTTCCCGCCGCCCATGAACGGCTGGCAGTACGTCTTCAGCGCGTCGAACTCCGCGCCTTCGCGCTTCTTCATGCTGTCCATCGCCGGGCCGAGCAGTTCGCTGAAAGGCCCGGCTGCCGGAAACTGGCGAAGCTCCGTGAGCAGCTTGTTGACCTGAGGCTTCGTCACGGCCTTGAGTCGTAATTCCGACGGGATCCCGAGCGTGTCGAGCACCTTGTTGATCTGCCCAGGCGTTCCTTGAAACTCCGGCAGGATCTCGACTTCCTTGTAAGGCTTGTAGACGGCGGCAGCCGCCCACTTCAGCTTGCGGTCCTCGCTGCGCGCCAGCAGCTGCAGATCGTTGTACTTGCCAGAGGCTTGCTCGATGCGTCGAAGATTGTGGCCGTCAGCTTCCGCCAACGCTTCCCCTGCCGCCTGGTTTTCCTGCGTGCAGTGTTCTGTCAACAGCTCGCGGATGCGCAGCATGCCGTTCGTGATCACTTCCCTGCCGTGGGTGGCCAGCTCGCCCATCTTGACGAAGTCGATTCGCACGCCCGCCTCGAACGCCATGTTCAAGACATGCACGGGGGCGCGCTCACTGGCCCAGTAAAAATCCCAAGTGCCCTCCATCTTCAGGATCAGGTGGAAGGTCTTGAACAGGTGGGCCGTGACGAGCGCGTCGTCGCACCCGTACTGCAGCACCTGCTTGCCGCTGATCTGCGCCATGTCCTCGGCGCCAGCAGCTTGCAGCGTCTCCTTGTACGAGGCCTGCGAGTAATTCAGCCATGCCTTGGACAGCATCTTCAGGCCAGCTTCCCCGTCCTCGTCGACGTAGCTGGCCATGATCTGCGTGTCGCACGGCTTTTCCAGCTGCAGCCCCAGTTGCAGCTTCGTTACCTGCTCCTCGAACGAAGCGTTTTGCACGACGAGAGGCTTCCCCGTCTCGGCGATCGTCTCAAGAAAATCCTTCACGACCTGGGCACTGACGTTGGCCGTGTCCTTGTGATTGACCGAGATGTAGAGCGTGTACTGGAGGTGCTTTCCGTAGTTGACGGAGGCGCCTGTCAAGTGGGATGAGAGAACGTCGATGTAGCTGCCGCGCGCGGCAGAAGCTGCCGACATCGCTTCGTTGAACGCCGCGTGCTTCAGCACGTCGACCGTCTCGTAGTCGAAGCTGAAGAACGGCGTCTCCTCCAGATGGTCGAGGAAGTGGTCAATGCAGATGTCGATGTTCTCTTCCGTCAGCAAAGTGAACTGGGGGAAGAAGTCGACATACTTCTCGATGAAGGCCGGGCACTCCATCTCCGCGAGAATGCCTTCGATGCGCTTCCTGTTGGGCACCCTGACGTGGTACTTCGGCCGCACCAGTGTGCTGCCGCGGAACTGGTAGCACACCTCGGGCGCCAGTGTGGCCAGCTCGTAGCTGAGCTTCGCCTCGCCAAGGTTCGAGTAAACGTGGCCCAGGGTTTTGTCCTTGGTGACGTTCAGGCAGTCTTCGACCGCCTCGAAGTTCTGCGTCTTGAAGCACTGGTCGATCTCGCGCATCCCGTCATGGCCAAACTCGTTGACGAGATGCTCCCACGACTTCGGGCCGAAACGGTATACCCCGGGGTAGCCGTCCGACTTGTCACCGCACAGCGCCTTGTAGAGCACAATCAGATCGTACGGTACTGCCTGCCCGTCGGCGTCGGTGTAGGTTCCGTCAACCTGTGGCTGGTTCCTCAGGAAGATGACGGTGCGCTCGTCGCTCAGCTGCAGCAGGTCGGCGTCTACCGTGTGGACCATCTTGTTGTGGTCGTCCAGCCCTTTGCAAACCAGCGCGATCAGGTCGTCGGCTTCCACGCCTGTTGCGTGAAGGCAGGTAACGCCCATGTACATCAGGAAGGACTTGGCTACGTCCTCCAGCCGCTTCAGCTGGGCGACCAGCTCTGGATCGCGCTTTTCCTTGGCCTCGTCGCGCTTCTTTTTGTACGCTGGGAACAGGGCGGTGCGGTGCGCGCTGCCGCCGTCGAACACCGCGATAATGTCGGCCGGCGAGACGTGCTCCAGCATCGGGTGGAAGTATTCTTCCAGCCAGTTCTGAAAACCGTGCGCGGCACTGTTGATGACCTTTCCTTCGGCATTGGGACGAACGTCGGGATCGACACCTCGGTGGTACGAGTGCATCAGCAACCCGCGCACGTCCAAAATTACTTTTGGCGTGAGCATGGATTATTTCTCCGTGGCAGAAGAGGGAGGGGGAGGCTTTCGCCTCCCCCTTGTCGATCACTGACCGGCGTAACCGAACGCCCAGGGGAAGAACGGCTTCTTCGCCTTCACAACCTTCTCACCGCGGAAGATGCGGGTCAGGTACTGCGAGGGCTGGAGGCCTTTCGCCATGGCGTTCGCCGTGAGGTAGCCGCTGAAGCGGCCAGTCGACGTCGGAGGGATCTGCAGCAGGACCATCTGGCCGTTCAGCGTGGCAAGACCTTCGTCCTCCACGATCGCGACCACTTCGATGTACTCCTTCACCGACCATGCGAGACCTTCCTCGATCCACGCTGCCATCTTCTTGGCCACTTCCGACTCCGGGTTGTTGATCTCGGAAGGGTCGTAGCTGTAGGCCAGTTCCGCGTCGTCGTCGTTTTCCACGTTGGTACGGTAGACGTAACGCTTGCGGGACTGCTGCAGGCGAACGTGGAACTCTCCGTTCGGCGGGTTCAGCGGGTGTCCGTCGGACGTGCCGAACTCGCCACCGTCAAGGACGATGGTGGGGAACGAGGTCCAGTCGATCTGCAGGCCGGAGAATCCGGCATCGGCCAGCACGTTCACCACGTTGCCGCGGGGAGCGGCTGCGGCTACGGCAGTTTCCTGCCGGGGTGCGACGGCGGTTGCGGCGGGAGCGGGACGCTCAGGAGCGTCTTCGAGAACAGCCTCGGCAGCGGGCGCGACCTGTTCTTCCACCGTGGTGGCGACGGGCTCGGCTTGAGCTGCTTCAGGGGCTTGGGCGGTTGCTGCATTGCTGCGTTGAAGACCCATGGTCTTTCTCCTTTTCAGTTTCAGGTTTGATGTTTCAGTTTCCCTTTCGGGCGAAGCCAGCATACTCCCTTCGCAATTCTCCGGCAACTCCTTTTGCCAGAATTTCAGGGCAACTCACGCTGCCGCTGGAATGAACTCGTCAGCAAAGCTGTGCCAGTCCTGGTTGACCAGACGCGCCTGCCCTTCCTTGCGCAGCATCTCCACCGTGGCTTTCGGTGCGATGGTCCCCAGCGCTTTGACGATGTAGACGTTCACGAGGTTCTTCTGCCCGTAGCGCAGCACCCTGTCCATACACTGCTGGAAGTCACCGGGCACTCCTGTCGGTTCGGCGAAGATGATCGTGTGGCAGATGTGCTGCAGGTTAAGCCCGTAGCCTGCGGACTTCGGGTGCGCAATTAACAGGCGGCACGTGTCGTCGTTCAGGAACTTCTGCCGGTTCTTCTCGCTGTTGGAGTCGCCATACATCAGCGCCGGATTGTACTCCTTGAAGTACTTCTCCAGCGTGCGCACCGAATCCTGATAGTTGGCAAAGACAACGACCTTGTCCTTCTTGATGTCCATGCCGTTGATGATCTCCCTGACCGCCTCCACGACGTTGTTCTTGAACGTCGTTTCTTCGACGAACAGCTCAGGACAAGTAACCATCTGCAGCGCTTTCTGCCGTAGGGCCTGTGCGTTGGCTGCAATGATCAGCTCTTCGCCCTTGACCAGAATTCGCTCGCGTACCAGCTTCTTGTACAGGTCGAGGTGCTCCTTCTCCAGCCGCACAGGCATCTCGATAATCGAAGGATCTTTGATCTCAAGCACATCCTTCTTCAGGTCGCGGCTGGCAAACCGATACATGTTCTCGCGCAAAAGGTCGTGCCTAACGTAGGTCGCCCTGACCTTGAACGAAGACAGCCTCTTCCCGCTCTTTGTCTTCTTAGGGGTCTTCAAATGTATCTTCTTGTAGACCGAGTGCAGGTTGTCGAAATGCTTCAGCGACCGGTAAGCCTCTGGGTTGGTGAGCTTTGTCAGTGCGTAGGCATCGATAATCTCGTTGTGGATAGGCGTCCCAGTCATGGGAATGAACGCAGCGCCTCCCGGCTGGTTGATGAACTCCTCAACTTGAGAAAAGATCTTCGACGAAGAATCCTTCAGAGCCTGCGCTTCGTCGCAGATGAGGACGCAGTAGCCGGCCTTGATCAGATCCTGGTATTCCACCGCGAACAGCTGGTACGACATGGCAATGATCTCGGGCCACTGTCGGAATTCCGACCACTGCTTCTTCAGCTCCCGCCGCGCGGCAGGCCCCTCTTCGAAGATGTGGAACTTCACGTAGCGGTCAGCGCCCTTGAACGTGCTGAAGAACTCTTCCTTGAACTGGTATCGCAGCGTCGGCGGCATGACGCAAACGACCTTGTTCCCTTCGCTGATCCAGTAGAGCGCTGCGGCCTGAGCCGCCATCGTCTTCCCGGTAGCCGGCTGGCCGTAGAGGCCCCAACGCTCGTTCGTTAGCAGGCGGTTCAAGTTTCTAACTTGCGAAGCCCAAGGGGCCTTCTCCATGGTGATGAACTGTGCAAACGGCACGGGATTGATCAGACCCGCAGCCGTGAAGAAGTCTTGCAGGGTGTACATGCAGACCTCCTTAATCAAAGTTGCTGGAGTCGACGCCCTTCGCAGACATCTTCGCCCTGTCAAGCCGAACCATCGGCCTGCCGCCGGCCATCCCGGCGACGGCTCTCATGCCTGCGTAATACGGCTCGTCGCAGATCAGCGTGCTGAACTGCTTGGCTGACTCGATCACGACAGGTTGGTGGCTGCTGGAGCGTACGTACTTCTTGTAGAGCGCGTGGCACAGCATCGGGTCAATGAGAAGCGTGGCGCCCTCGTCAACGACGAGGTAGTGGATTCCCTTGCCCAGCCATTGCGTGTCTGTTCCGTTCGACAGGCCGACCATCACGTTCATGTCTTCCAGTACCGCGTCGATTTCAGAACGCGCGTTGAATTCCTTCGCCGCATCGCCGAGGTGCTGGAAGAAGTCCGTCAGCGCGGTGATAACGGTCTCTATTTCCTTGGCCGACTTCTCCAGCTTCAGATCGTTCTTCACCACCTGCTGCAGGAACAGCAGTCCCAACAGGCTGATCTGGTAGGAATAGCGGGGCCTGTCGTCCAGCTCGTGGCTGATCATCGACTCCGTACGCTCGAAGATCTCCCGCACTTGCTCCAGTGTGAGCTGGAGGCTGCGGGCCATCATCGCCTTCCCTATCTCGCGCAGCTTGTTGCGCAGGCGGGAAGCCTCGCGCAGCTCCTGGCCGCGGCCCTTGCGCTTTTCCTTGGACAACTTCACGCGGATGCTGCGTTCCTGCAGGGCCGGCATCTCCAGCTCCTGCTCGCTGACTACCACCAGCGGGCTGGTAATCGGGATCTTGCTGACCTTCGCCCCGGTGCGGCCGGTATCTTTCTTGCTGTCGGAGAGTACGCCGCGCAAGACAGTTTCGCCGTTCCATGAGGCCTTCAGCATCTCACCGACAGCCTTCCAGTTGTTCGCACGCATCTTGCTCTTGTTGTATTCCTCCAGCACGCGCGGGACGGTTGTTGTCGAGGAGCAGTAATCGAGAATGGCGTAGGGGGTGATGTTGCTGACATTGACCGGCGTGTCGCGCATCATGTAGTCGGTTCCGTTCAGCCAGCTGATCAAGCTGACGGTGACCGACTTCCCAGCGCCTGCAGAGCCCCAGATCGACAGCACCGGAAACTGGCTGTAGAGCGCCATGATGTGCGCCTTCAGGTGGCAGGCGGCGAACCATCCGGTGATGAGTCCGATGTCGATCGGCTGGTTGATATTGAGCAGGTTGGCCAGTGCGTCGTCGGCGTCAGCATCAGCGGCAGCGCATATATTGGTATGGGAGAAGTAGGGCCTTGCCACCACTTCGCCAGCCAGCTCGTGAGTGCCCTGAATGCGGTTCGAATTAATAGACATGTCCGGTTCAACATACGTCAGGATCTCCGTCTTTCCAATGAACTCCAGGTGCGTCCCGCAGGTGTGCACCCGATAGATCTCCCCCATGGTCTGCTCCTTGTTCAGCACGTGCCCCTTGATCTTCTGCACATCGTTGTCCGTACCAAAAAACATCAGGACGCCGTGCCCTTCTGTGGTATCCCTCATGAAAGCAGAGCGTGATAGCCAGCTCGATTCCTGAAACATCACGGTCGCTACCAGTTCTTCTTTTTCATACAGCTCCATGCGCGTTCCCACACGCCGGCCAGTCGCCCCGTCACGTGGGATTTCGATGTAGTGGTCAGTCGGCAGCATGGAGAAGTTGGTCAACAGCTTCTCAGTGCGCGAGGAGATGACGTACATGCCGTCATCGCGCTCCACCAGCCCCTGCATGGCAGATGCACTGCTTCCCGACTCCGGCGAGTTCTCCAGCGCGCAGCCGTGGCAGGGTGGCTTCTCCAGCATCGAGCGCATGGAGGGGCAGCTGAAGTGGTAGTCCTCGGCCGTCGCCATGAACCCTATCTGGCCCATGATGTGCTCCTGCTTCGCGCGCAGAGAGTCGTACTTCGAACTCTTCGAGTTGTCGACGAGTCGTGAGATCAGTCCATCAGCGATCACGTCGCTGACCTTTGACCGCGCAAGGTAGATGCCGAGCTGCATGGCAACCTGGTTCAGGTTGCGCTCTGGACGAATGCCCTTCCAGTCAACCAGCCGCTGAACGCAGGGAGGGACTTCCCGCGCCAGCTCCTCGACGCCTTCCTTCGACGACACGATGATCGTCGGCGGCGCCAGCGTGTTCACTTCCTTGCGCGCTTCGTCGAACATAAGCGCCAGCAAAGCGGCGCGCACCGGGGCCGGCTCAATGATTGCGACGTTGCGCGGGCCTGCCGTCAGCTCCCTGTACTGCTCGACAGAGAGCGTGGAAAGCTCGTCGTACATGAGCGGCACGCGGTACTTCCCGTCGTCACGCTGCACGTTGACGACGCGAAACGCATTCCCTCTTCCGCACGAATACACTGCGAAATCAAGACCGGGGACGTAGAGTTCCTTGGCCATGGCTTTGTAGACCAAAGGAAGGCCTTTTATCGGCCTTCCCGAGCTGAAGTACTTCTGGTCTACCGTAATGTGAATGCCCTTCGAGCCGGAAGCGTAGATGCGCACTCCCTGCTGAGGCACGCCTAAATCGATCAGCTTGTCTGCCAGCTTCCTGCCAGATTCAATCGCGAGTGCAAGATCCCCTTTGCAGTCGATGTCAAAGTACAGCGGTCCCCGGTAGGAATAGGACTTCCTGTCTCTCCCGTCTTCAACGAGTTCGGAGACTTCGAGAATGGTAACTTTCTTGGCATCGAGCTCTTTGATTCTTGCTTCCAAGTCCTCGGATCGTATCGGCACCCATGCTCCCTGCTCCGAGGGTAGAACGTACCTGTACATGATTCACCTGCGGACTGTGGCGTTAGATGAGGGGGCCTTCCGACTTCAGCTTCAGCTTGATTATTTTCACAGCGCGGTCAGGCACTGGACGGTATTTCGCACTTCCCTCCTGCGCGAACCACGAGCGCACGTACTCCTCGGAGTACTCGGCCAGGCGGGCCAGCTCCTTGTAGTTCATCGAGTGGGAATCTCGAACCTTCGTGACAAAGTCGAGGTTGTCGACTTCCTCCTTGCGGACGGCGTTGCTCATTTTCATACTCCTCTAGAAGCATTATCTGACAGGTACTTAGTACCATTGGACGGGGAAAAAAAGCCCCCGGCATGCGGAGGCTTCTTGAGGCAGCTCTCGGGCCGCTTCAGGTCGAATCATTGTCCCGCTTGTCGTAGATGTCAACGTACCGGGCCATGACAGAGGTCAATTTCTTCAGCTTGGCCGGGCGCTTGTTCTTCGGCAGAACAGATCCGGCAGCGTCCCTGTCCATGCGCACCAGCATGAAGTCTTCACCTGCCTTCAGCCCGCGACCTTCCAGCACGTTCTTCATGTTGAAAAACCGGATCTGCTCCGGCAGCGGGATCAGCAGGACAGAGCCAACGCCACACTCGTTGTACAGCTCGATCACTTCGTTGTAGAACGCTGTCGACAGCCGGCGCGGCGAGAGTTCTTCTTCTTTCACGTCGAACTGATCGTAGCTCGGGTTGTCTTTGTCGATCACTGAGATCGCGGCCATGTGGGAAATGGCTACCGCTACTTGCTCGCTCATACATCCTCCTCACTCATCAGTTTGTACATCAGGTCGTCACATGTACCGAGCCTGAAAATCTTCAGCATCAGGTCGGCTGGGTTCAGGCTGGTAAGCTCGCACAGCTCGTTGACCTTCACCCGCTGCCCATCTATCTCAATCGCTTCCTGCCTCATCCGTTGGAACAGGGGATCTGGCTTCGCTGCCAGCATTATGTTCCCTTCGAGGAATGGCAGATTCTCATCCAATCGGCGGATCCACGGGCCTCTCTTGCGGACGTGCGGCATGCGCACGTAAGCGCTGAAGTTGGCGTAGCCTTCCGAAAAGCTCAGCTCGCTGACATCGTCCAGGGCGCCGCCCCACCAGCTCTGGACTTCCGACTTGCGCAGCAGCAGCAGGGTGAACATCTGCAGGCGGCGCGAGATGTGGGGCTCCCCTGTCCACACGACCTCGCGGTAGCCCATGGCGCTGCACTGGGGGCCTTGGCAGCCTCGCCCTGCGTCCAGCAGGGCGAGGATCTCCATTGGCCCGTACCAGCCGCTGTGCCCGCAGTCGCACGTCAGCAGGAACTTCCTGCTGACGCCGACGGCGGTGCGCGGCCCTACGGTCAGCGGGCCGCGGCGGCGCCCGAAAGGGATCGAACGCTCCGCGCGCATCTCGGCCGTCTCCCGCTGGCCAAAGCTCTTCAAAGGCACCACCCGGCTCGGGGCAGCTACTGCGGCCGACTTCACGTCCATCCTCCCGTCTATTCTTTTCATCTAGCCCTCCCTCAATGCCACTATACGAAATGAACTAGCGGCCTATCAAGCAGTTTCTCCAGCTTCTTGGTGACGGGGTTGACGCAGAAGCACCCGCGGATCCGCGGCTCGAACGGCAGATCGAGATCCACCAGCATGCGCCCCGGGAACCGCTGGTCGGTGTACATGCGCACGTGCTCGTAATACTCGTCGAACTCCTCGATCCCGAGGAGCTTGGCGTTGGCGATGTAGACCTCGCTCAACGCACGCACCTGGTCGAGCATTTCGGTTGGCATCACGAAATACTCGTCGTCATTCGGCACGGTCTGCGGCGACTTCACACGCTTCACAAATGGAACAACCTGACCTGACATGAAACCTCCTCAGCAGAATTTGTGTTTGATCGAGATGTACTCCGGCGCGTCGAGCATGTCGACGTGCACCCTAGCCACCTGAGTGCCTTCAGCGCTCCACGCGGTGACGAACCCTTCGGCTATCAGGCTGCCAGTGACGACCGGCCCCTGCGCTTTTGCCAGAGCCCGCGCAGTCGTCAGAGCTCGCTTCACCGAAGCGCAAAAAACCTCCGTTTTGCGAGGCTGTTCTCGCAATCGCTCGACGACAATACGGTATTTCTTTTTCTTCATTTCGCTTATCAAGTCGGCGGATCCCGCCATGTTGACACCTCCCTTTCGCTCAACAATATTCGAGGTGCAGGCAGGCCCACATCCTGCCCGCATCATCCTCCTTGTGGCATCTTGCCCCGCGCTGCAGCCGTACCGCAGCGCGGGGCTTTTTTTCAGTCGCTCGTAAATCCCAGCGACTCCGGCGAACGCTTCTGCCTTCCCTCCAGCTCGTGAACTCTCAGGAAGAATCGCTCCCTCTCCTCTAGGATCTGGGCCAGCGGAGTCAGCCTCGGATCGTTGAGCATCAGGAGCTCGCAGCCAGCCTCGGTCAGCAGGCAGCGGGCTTGGACTCTGAAGCGCATGTCAGGTTGCATCTGCCAAATCCTCAGCCGTAACCGTGTGGTGGTGTAACTTCACTTTCTCAATGGAGAAGCAGTTGAACTCAACATGTTTCTCGATGACCGAGCGCAGGTCTTTGGCGAACTCTGTCGGATTTCCGACAATCACGTGCTCGATGGCTTCCCCGACCTCGTCATACAGGAAGTCGCAGATAGGGTCGAACAGTTGGTCCACGAGCCAGACGTCGCGGGCTTTCTTCCTGAAAAGCTCAACGGCCGGGCGCTGCTCGGCCGTCCAGATCTCGTGAGTCTCTCCGACCTCGCCGAGTCCCTCGTCATCGCGAAGCCTTTCCACAGCACCGGCAACTGCATCTTCACGGCTGTAGTAACAACCGTCTCCGCTGGATGATCCGTAGAACGTTTCCTCATCCACGCTGTAGCAGTAAGTCATTTTTTCGTCAGACATTGATACCTCCATCGTGCGGTTGATCCAGATGCGGCATTCGCAACGCCTTGCGCTGCTTCTCCTTCTCCCGTTTCTTCCTGAGGATCTCTCTCCCCCTCGCGTAATTGTCACCCGTAGTTCCGGGCAGCGGAGTGGTTACCGCCGTGTCCCGCTCTTCAGTAAACCCTGCGTCTCCAGACCTTCCAGAGCCTTCGTAGGAGCCGTACACCTGACGAATGGCTCCACCTCCCTTCAAAAACTCTTCCACGTCTTTCGCGATCAGCTCTCTCAGCCCGGCCTTGTTCTCGGCTATTTGCTGCTCTCGCAGCCGCTGGGCAAACTCAAGCAGTTCCCCTCTTCGCATGTAAAAACTCCCTGTCCAGTCGGTGAAATAAAAGATTCACGGCTGCTCATCCTTACCTTTTGACTTCCCAGCATTCTCCTTTTTATCCGAACGGTATCGATTGAAGGCATTCGTCATTCCCTTTATCCAGTCCTCCGTTTTTCCAGCGGCACGCGCTTCAGCCACCTTCTTGTCAAGGAACTCGTCCAGTGCGTTCACCCCCATTGGTCAGCCATCGCGTCCGCAAAGCCCTGGAAGGTGCGGCTGCGCTTGTTGCCCCTGTCAGGGCTGGGCGGGAGGTTGTACCACTTCGGAAGAACCTTCCCTCCGCTAGTGATGACGCGATGCCCGTAACCGAGCACTGCCTTCCCTGACGCGCCTTTGCAGGAAGGGCATCCCAGCTCGCCGAAGTACTGGCTGAAGTTGTTCCCGCAGCGGCAGCTGTAGGTCTTTCCTATCGGGTTGGTGGCATACAGCTTCGGCAGCCCCTTCAACCACAGGCACGTCTTCTTCTGCGCTTCCTCGCCGAACCACCACATGTCGACGATCTGGTCAGGGCGTCGGATTTCCGACGAGATTATCCCGACCGGGTTCTCGATCGCGATGCGCTTTATCGGCGCGCCCATCAGCAGCTGCACGAATGCAAGCGCCTCCTGCTGCCTACCGTCGGCCCGCTTCTGCGCGAAGTGCTTCGCGCCGCTGGAGGCGAGGTGAGTGCAGGGTGGATGCCCAATCATCATGTCCCAGTTGTCGGCCAGGATGTCCGTGACGTCACACTTCAAGTGCGGGCCGGGAGAGTCAGTGTCGAGGATGTCGCAACTCCACGCATCGTGGCCGCGTTTTATGAAGGCGTCACGCACGACGCCGGAGTGTTCGCAGGCGATGAGTATCTTCATAGGTCGAGGCTCACGGGAATGCGGACGCCTAGAATAACTTTCGTTCCCTTTTGAGCGAACCCGCGATGCGGCAGGACGTCCACGCTGATCTGCTCGGGAATAAGATTCGTGGCTTGATTAAACTTGATCACCGCCGCAGTAACTGTGTCGGTCATCTCTTGATGGGCCTTCCTGATCTCTTCCATGTCCATTAGCAAACCTCCTCGTGGTATCTGCAATTGGTGTGTTTGTAGGGGAAGCTCTTGATGTGAGTCCTCGCCCGGTGCGCGGCGCAAGAGCTGCTTCCTTCCGCCTCCCTGAAGTGCTTGCACGTCGCGCACCCTGGAAGAAACCGACGTGCGATGACGCGCTTGTCTCCCTTCGGCACGTACTCCTTGTGCTGTTCACGTGACTTGGGCCTGCGGTACTTCGGCAGGGGCGGCACGCTCAGGTTCTTGTAGCAGAGGCCGTAGAGCGCGTTGGTCAGTCCCTGCCTTGAGACTCCCGCTTTTTCTGCCAGCGCGTAGAGACTGATTGACGGGTCTTCCCACGCTTGCTTCCTGAGCTGGCAGACGAGCTCAGGCGTCAGCTTTGCTTTGTGGTGGCGCGGCTTGCTCATCCCAGCGCTACCAGCCCGGTATCTCGACACCCGCACTCCTGTCCCTTTCCGCACGACCACAAGGGCATCGGGTCGTTGTCGTAGCGCTCCACTGCCAGGACGGTATCGCCGCGGCGAATCCACCGCAGGATGTCCTGAGAGATGTACGGCTCGTTACCCTTGTCATCCCATGCCGTGGCTGAAACTCTTCCGCAAGGGCGCAAGGCAATGATCACCGTGCCGAGCAACTCCCTTTCAGGCTTCATGCGGAACCTCCCACTTCTCCTCTGACACTTCCTGTGCCAGCGAGACGAAGTGGGCCGCGCTCTCGACGCCGTACGCCTTCGTGTCAGTGACACCCGCGTACATCGGGTTGCTGTCGTTCCAGCGGATCAGCCACTTCTCGAACAGCGCCTCGACGTCCTTGGAGGTGAGAGCGAATGCGGAGGGATTTCCATCCTCGTCAGCCATGTAGATGTTCAAGTGAAACTCTTTCATTTATCGATCCTCTCTGTGAATTGTTAGTGGCGGTATCGTGCGATTTGCTTCCCATAAATTACCGGCCCGAAGCCAGCACAGGTATTTCAAAGGCTATGAAAACGGTGGAAACCCTTGAACCTGCATCGCACGCTTTGATCTCGTAAACCGCCGGCCGAGGTCCGCAAAGGAGGGGGGCCGAACCACTTAGGTTCAATTGTGGAGGATGATCGCCTTCTCGTCAGAAAGATCCCACTCCACCAGAAATCCAAACTTGTTCAGTAACTCGACAACCTCGTGTCGAATCTCCTTGTCATCGCTCTGCCAGCGATGCACCAACTTCAAGGGGCCTTTCATGTCTGGCTCCCTCCCGAGATACGCCACTGAGCTGTTGTCCGCCTCGACATAGATAGGCTCGAACGCTTCGTCCATCTCATCCGCCCCGACGACAATGAAGGTCTGCACTTCCCTGCGATCCATGGCGGCGAAAGAACACTGGTTGCAGTGGTGGTAGTCCAGGCGCGCCTCCATTCCCTTCACGCGCAGCTCAACCTGTTCAAGCGCGTTCTTCAGCCTGTCCAGCGTCGTGATCTTCAACGAGGCTTGTCTCATGCCGCCTGCCTTGCGATGATCTTCGCGTCGACCACCAGAGGGGATGTCGACTTCTTGGCCAGCCCCTTGGCTTTCAGCCCGACGATGCACCCCTCCGGGTCGAGGAAGCGCAGATCGTCCTCATCACCGTTTACAACCGGCCTGCCCATGAACTCTGTCGGAATTCCGCCACGGAACACGACAGCCATGTTCATCTGGAACTTCAGAGCCTTCTTCACCAGCACCTGGAACTCGGGAGCTGCGCTGTAGCTGAAGGTCAGGTGGTAGTTTCTGTTCTGCGGCACACGCGGCAGCTTGCTGTAGTCGTAGTACTGCACCATCGGGAAGCATTCCATCAGCGAGTACTTCCCGTTGCCGAACCGGATCTCCTCCCAGTTGATGTCCGACGTGCCGTTCAGGCGCACCGCAGGGCGCATGCCTTCTCTGGCGGCGCGGCGCTCCAGCGCCTCGATGTCGCGGTACAGCTGCGCCATGAACCACTCGCGCTCGTTATGGAACAGCCACGTCTTGCGGATGCGTGAGGCCTGCACGCTGGTCATGGCGCCTTTGCCGGCCAGGTTCAGGCAGGGCTCAGCACACTGCGCTCGCTCGGCTGCCGGGCAGATGTCGAACCCGAAGGCCTTGTGCGGGAACAGGTACAGGATGCCCGTCAGCCAGTTCTTCGCCTTCCCTTTCTTCGTCTTCGGGTCGGCCTCTACGCTCAGCAGGCTCTTCGGCTTGTCTTCTTTGAATCCCATAGTCAACCCTCCTCTTCAGTTACTTGAGCAGCACGGGGCCGCGGATCAGCGAGTCGATGCGGAAACTTCGCCATGCTTCGGCTTCGATGTCCCACACCGCCACGACGTTCGGATTCGGCGGCTTCTTCGAGCCGCCATCCGACTCGTGCAGCACGGGCAGGTACTTAGGGTGCAAGGTGCAGATCATCTCGCGCTCCGACCCGTCGTTCTTCCTGAAGATGACTTCGCACTCTCCCTTGCGCAGGATCTCCTGCAGCGATTCCTTGAACTCTTCAGCGGTGTTCGTGATGTTCATGACCATGGTGAATCTCCTTCTGCATGTGGCGGTACATAGTACCAATTGAACCCAAACGGAATCAAGCTCAGTACCGGGTGAAAGTTTCCGTGTCTTCCACCATTTCGTCAGACACTTCCTCGGCATCCTCCGGCGTGTCCTTCATGAACCGCTTCACCGTGTCCTCGACCTGAGCCGTCGCGTACTCGCTCTCGTTCACCCAGTTCGTGACGTCGAGGTCGTCGCACAGCGGGAAGTTGAACAGGACGACCCGCTCGATGCCTTCGAGATGCGGCTCGATGTGTTCCATGTCGAAGGAAGGGTCAGGCACCCTGGCCAGACGCCCCTTCTGCCCAGGGTGCCAATGGAAATAGATCTCGGCGGTAACCGTGCCGAGATCACCTAGATCCAGTTCTTCCTGAATGACTTTCATCTCACACCTCCTTCTGGAATTGAAGAAACTTGTAGTAGTCGCAGACCTTTCCAAGGTACAGCCGCCTGTTTCTACCTGACACTACGCTACAGCCTGAAACTTTCATGTTCAGCAGGTCACACGCGCCGACGTAGAAATTTTCAGACTCGTTTGGAAACAGCTCGTAGATGAACTCAGCGCCACACCCTTTCTCGGGAGCAAGGTAGTAATGCCCGTGCGGGCTTGAGTTCTTCAGGAAGGTGACGAGATGCGCCGCCAGCTCTCCCATGCCGTTGGAGAGCAAGTCGGTGTCAAGCCCGTGACCGTTCACCACGCGCCGGTCGCGCAGCCAATCGACGATGTCCTTCCCGAAGTCTTCCGGGTAGCCGTCGCACTGGGCGTAGACGCACACAATCGTCCTTCCATCTTCATCCTTCACTTTAAGCAATGCTGGTGTTCCCATACGATCCTCCTTTGTCGGAATTCCGACTCAGCTGTTGTTGACCGATATGACCGGCCTTACTACTTCCAAGCGCGTCCTGTTCGAACTCCCCACACGTGCCCCCTAGATACCCCAAACTTGGCGGCTAAAGAGGACGAGCTGCCAGTAGAAGCTCTAATTGCGGCAACGTCTGCCTGAGTAAGTTTTACCTTCCTGCTATTCCTAGCTTGCTCCTTGGCAGTAGCCCATCGACAGTTAGATGGCCTATACCCTTTTGAATTGTCTATTCTGTCCAAAGAGTGTTTTGGGGAGGGCTTTCTTCCCATGTCATTCAAGAAATTAGAGTAAGACTTCCACCTCCGGCATACGGTTATTCCCCTTTCTCCGTACAGCCTAAAGTCCTTCGTTCGAGAGTTTCCGCACCTGGTCCACATGCCGCAAAACGCCCGATACTCTGGAGTCATATTCCGCCCCGACTCGCCGTGTACTCTGTGCCTGGCGGTGTTTAGTTGGGCGACAATCTCAGACCTAAGGCATCCGCAAGACTTGGTGCGACCTACGCATACTGATCTTCCTGAGCGCCTAACAACCTTTCCGCAATCGCAGACGAACTCCCACACGGTGTTACGACTGGAATCAACCCCGACGGTCTTAACTGCCACGAGCCTTCCAAACCTCTTCCCTTGCAAGTCTTTGACAATTCCCACTCAACGTACTCCAGACGGTTCTACCCATCGCTTCACGCCGCGGCACTCAACTATAAATTTTTCAGGCCACGCCTTTAGGAAGTTTCCTATTTCACCCTCACGCCACGCATCCTTTCTGTGATTTTCCACGTACACGATAAGCACGTTCTCTTTGTACATGGCCATAACAACTCCGCACTTCGACGGCCTTAACTTCTCTGGAAGATAAGAGTGTAACACGAACAGGCAGTTAAACTCTCTGCACAGGCTTGGCCGGCTCCAGTAGATAGAACACTGCGTGTCTTTGTCCCATTTAGAGCACCACTTACCCGCAGGCTTCCCTATCTCAGGATGGTCTATTCCCGGCAACTTGCAGCACATGCTGCAGTCGCCGCACTCGCGCGTCTTGGCAATGATCTCGGTCATTCCACTTCCCTCACGACCATGTTGCTGCTCACCACGAGCCCGCTTCCGTCCGCGGCCTCGATGTTGACGCCGCGCCTGTCCCAGCGTTGCTGACCTTCACACTTCTTGTAGACGCCAGGGTACTTCGCGCAGCCCGCGGTCGAGTTGAAGATGAAGCGTGCGCCCGGTCTAAGAACAGACAGCTTGCACTGCTTCCCGATGACCTTCGCCCCGCTGATCGTCAATACCACGTTCATTCTTCAGCCTCCTCTTCAGTTTCTTCCTCTTCAAGGTAGTCGCCATACAGGTCGACATTAGCTTCCACCCACTCCCAGTAGCCGAGGCGCGTGTTGTCCTCGGCGACTTCCCGTTGCCAGTCTTCCACTGGCCAGCCCTCGTGAGAGCCCCACATGTTCTCGTCACGCATGCGGAGCACTTCAGCGCTCAGCTGGATCTTTTCATGTTCTGTCACGATTGCACCTCCTTGACTGTTCAACGGTCTTCCTCCTTCCTGCGCGGCGTGACAGCCGTCGCAGCCAGTGCCGTCATTGCGGCGAAATAGAGGTTCTTCTTCCCAGCCGGCGGGATGAATTTAGGTTCTCGCTTCGGCTTCTCTCTCGCCAGCGCCTCAGCGATCCGCTCGGCCTTCGTTCCACGTAGCTTTGCTTGGCCCATTTCAAACCTCCCCTTCTCTGTCTTCTTGCTTAGCCGCGGTCTTCTCGCAAGTCTTGCGGCGCCTTCCGATCATGAAACTGTCCGTGTGATAAGCCCCTCCCGTAGAAAAGGGCTTGGCTCCGCACGCCAGCTCAGCCAGATGTTCACCAACCTCCAAATGCCAAATACCTCCGTCCTGCCACTTGTTCATTGCCTGAACCCACCAGACTTTCATTTCTTTCATCTCAACCCTCCTTCTTGTCGGAATTACGACGGGGTGTGTAGTAGTGCGGATGAGTTGAAGATGGTGGCAGCACCGTGCTGTGCGTCACCTTCTTCTGGTAGGCGTAGGCTTCCTCGCTCGTGGCGAACCGGATCACGCCCATCGCTTCGTTGGGCGGGTTGACCACGACCGTCCACAGCGTTTCGTGGTGCAGCTTGGGAGGCCCGCCGTTTCGCCTGAACCCCGCGCGCTGGTGCCAGCTGCTCATGCCGCCTCTCCTTTGAACAGGTGAAGGGCGGCGTCGAAGGGCAGGTAGTTCAGCACCACCACGCCTTCCTCCGGCTGGCCTAGCGAAGTCTTCGCTTTCACGTAATGGGCAAGCTGCGCGGCGGTAAGCTTGCGCGTCTTGATGATCGCCCCGTCCTTGCGCCGGCCGACCAAGTGCGCGTTGAGCAGCTTCCTCAGTTCTTTCTCCTGCAGGTAGTCCTCCAGCAGAGTGCTGACATAGGAGTCAGCGTCGTGCGCCATCTCGTGAACCTTCCCTGCCAGCTTCAGCCGCATCGGCGGCAGCGTCTTGGCGAACGCGTCGATCTTGTCGTGCAAAAGCATCGGCTCGATCCAGTTGCATCCCCCGTGCCCGTCGTTGCGCACGGAACCCGCCTTCTTCCCGTCGACCCAGATGCTGGCCTCGAAGCAAGCCGTTTCCTCGCTGGCGAATGCCGCGTACTTCACGTTCTTCAGTTGGATTTTCATGTTAAGTCCTCCTCTTCCTCGTCAAGGTCAATGCCGATCCAGTCCGAGAAGTCCTGCTCCACGACCTCCTTGAACGGCCTTACCAAGAAGCACAGCGCCGTCGTCCCTTCGCCCTGCAGTTCGCGCGCCGCCCTGGCCGCGGCTATCGCCTGCTCCCGTTCCGTGCCCTCGTCAGGCACTTCCACATCGATCTCCCACAACACTCGCATGGTTGGCATGTTGAGTCCTCCTCAGTCGCGGTAAATGGCCGTGTACCAGTTGGTGCACTGCTCGGCCCAGTAGCCGACGTGTGACAGCGCCTCCTGGAGCGCTTCCATGCGCTTGAAGCACGCGTAGTCGGGGTTGAAGAACGTCGCCACATCGCCGCCGTCATGGCAGATGATGAGCGCCGACTCCAGGCCGTACTCCTCGCCGCGCTGGCGCCACTCGGCCGGCGAGTAGAAGGTGCGGCAGCCGCCGGTGTAGGGCTGCGCGCCGTCGTTGAGCAGCGTCATCGCCTTCAGGACGTGCTCGGCCACCCGCCGTGCCTCGCCCTTCAGGTGGAACACGTCATTGCCGTCCGGTTCTCTTTCAGTGGTCATATCAGTCCTCCTTCTTGCTTGTCGGAATTCCGACAGGTTGTTCCCCGCAATCGACGATCACGGGCATTCTCCACGCTACCGCGCTCTCCAGCAGCGGCAGCACCTCGCTCTTCCTCGGCCAGATCAGCTTGCCGGCCTCCCACCATGCGATGCCGAAGAAGAAGCCCCACAGCGGCGCTCCCTGCGGGCTGAGCCAGTAGATGAGCCCGGCCCAGCCGCAGCTGCCGATCAGCAGGAAACAGGTGATGGCGGCGAAGCGTTGGAAGGTGCTCATGCTTCCTCCTTTTGCAGTTTGCGCAGTTTCAGTCCCACCAGAATCGCTTGCTGGACATACCACGGGATGACGTAGTAATCCGTGTCGTGCTTGGCCAGGAGCGCCAACACTGCGCCGATCCCGCCATCCCCGATGGCTTTCCAGATCGACGCTTTGCTGATGGATGAGTCCTCCCCCGTCTCTAAATGGATCTCCTTCCTGACCCCCTCAGGGTCGATGCGAAAGTGTTCCTCGCTCGCCGGGGCTTCGCAGTCGCCGTCGATGTACTTGCTGAAGGGGATGCCGCGATCCCGCAGCTCGTCCTCGATGCCCAAGCTTCCGTACTTCCCTTCCGAGAAGCAGAAGCTCTTCACTTCCGAGAAGCAGAAGCTGTGGGTGATGCCGTCATCGGCTTCAAACTCTTCGTCAGGAGTCCAACCGCAGCCATCGTCGTCAAAGATCTCCCTCACCTCCTCCGCGTCGATCTTCAACACTTCCAGCCTGACGTAGATGTAGCTCATTTCCAGCCCTCCTCGTTTGCGTTGAGTCGTTCGCACAGCGCGTCGATCTCGTCATCGTCCAGCGGCACGATAGTGCCGCCGTCCGTGGCAATGTCAAGCCACTCGCCCAGCGTGTTAATCGCCAGCTCGAACTGGTACATACGCAGCGCCGCGATGATCGTGCAGATCTGGTGGGAGTTGAGGATGTACGTGTTGTTGAACACGTCCTTTTCCGTGTCGACCTCTTCATCGACCAGCACAAAGTCACCGTCATGCAGGCCGATGCCGTAGCAGTCGTCTTCCACTTCCGGCTCATCGACCCAGAAGCGAATCGGGTCATCTCCGTCTTGAGGAATGTTGTCAGCAGGCGTGACTCTGACTTCCGTTCCTTTTTTGTACCAAGTCTTGAGGCTGTCTGGAACCCACGGTTCTGGCGTCGTTACGTCGCGCAGCAATTTCACTTTCATCTGGCTTCTCCTTGTCGGAATTCCGACACGTTTCAGAATATGTTGGCTGGTGCTTTGGCCGCGCGCTGGGCCGCGCGCCACTTCAATGCCGTCTCATTCGTCGTGGGCGGCAGCAGGTCGATGATGCCCTTCGGGCAGTCGAACTGGCACGGCCCCATCTCCTCGTCCATGGCCTTGTAGACGAACTCTTCCCCGTACTGTCGCATCAGCACGACGGCAGCCATAACCAGCGGCGCCTGGCCCGGGTAGCCGCGCTCCACCGCGGCGTAGTAGACCGTATCGAACTTGCGGGCGGCTGATTTCAGAATCTTCAGGTAGTTGCCATCGCCCTTGTCGAACGACAACTCACGATCCATCCACTCCCTGCGCTGAGCCCTTGTTTTCGGCCCGTTGAAAACACCTATGCTTCCCATGTTGGCTTCTCCTTGTCGGATTTCCGACGCGTTATTCCAAGACAATGACAGGGCCGAACAGCTTGGCCAGCCCTGGTGAGTTGGCCGTTCCGCCCACGATCTCGATCGGGACGATGAACAGCGCCACGTCCTTCTCGGTCATCTCCTCGATGGCGAGGTCGCACGCCAAGAGCTTGGTCGAGACGGCGGCGATGCCTTTCCCGATCGCCTCGGACACGTGCACGAAATCATCGTACTTGCGGGGCTCTTTCTTTGTGCTCAGTGCCCATGCTTCCATGTCTTTCCCTCCTACTCTGTTCGAGTGGCTTTGATAAGAATTTCCACGTCACCATCAATTTCAGCCGGAATAGCCCGATAGGCCTTGACGACGAACTTCTTGCCGATCGTATCCAACGGCTGCCGCGACACGGGCTTGAACACGCTTCTCATGCACGCCTTCCAATCCCCCGCGACGGGATCTAGCCAGACGTGTTCACCCACTTCCAGCTGCCCTAGCTTCCAGCTCAACGAACCGACACTCGCCGCACGCTTCTTGCCGAGGTCGTTGCGCGGCTTTCTTTCTTTCGCCATGCACAGCTCCTTGTCGTAATTCCGACTTACGAATATTGGATGTTGTCGAACGCTTTCTCGACGTCTGCCATCGAGAAGCCGCTGTGCTCCGCGATACCTTCCTTGGCCCACTTCTCGCCGAGGAATCCCCAGCACGACTCCTCCTCTTCCCACTCGTCGTCCTTTCCATGCACGCGCTTCATCACCCGAAAGCCGAAGCACTCGCCGCGCAGGTAGCAGTCGTACTCTTCCACCGCGCCTAGCAGGCCGTTGAGCAGGTTCTCCAGCCCTTCGGCGCTGGGCTCGATGCCGTACTCCTTCGCCTGGGCCGGCGTCACGTAGATGAACCCGACCTGCCCGCTGTCCCACGGGGAGTAGAAAGGGCTGGTGCTGATCGTCAGCCCGCTGTGGTCGTACAGGTAGACCGGCAGACAGACGACGGCCTTCAGCTCCTTCTCGATATGCTCTCTCATCGACTCCCAGCAGTCGAAATCTTCAGACCTGAACGGGATGTCCTTGTCTCCCAGCGTGTAGCGCCTGTGAAACAACGCCATGCGCCCTAGATTGTCGTGCTCGGTGCGAGGATTCGGCGGCTCAGGGTCGTAGAAGATCACCAGCTGCTTCTTCGGCTCCATCCCCTCTCCGTCCTTGAACTCGGCCGAGCAGTTGCCGCAGAAGATGTAGTCGCCGGCTGATCCGCTCAGCTCCCACTTCTTCTCGTCATCGTCCCAGTAGACGGTGGCGTCTCGGCACAAAGGCCCCTGACCGCAGTCAGGGCACGTGGTGGATTTCGGAGGTTCCCAGCTCATGATGCGTCCTCCTTTTCAAACTTGGCTTTCAGGCGCAGGTACTGCTGACGCTCTTGTGACTCGAACATTTCTCTGTGGCGTTTGTCTCGCTCAGCTCGCATCTCAGCGACTTCCTCCTTGGTGAGAATACCGATAGAGACAGCTGCCTCTGTGTCCGTCTCGTAAATGTCGAACGGCATGTTCTCGATGTAAGGGCTATCGCCCTCGTCGTCGCCGTTAAACGCTTTCAGGCAGGTGAAAGTGTTTCCCTTGAACGCGATAAAGAGGGTCTGATTGTCATATCCCCTCGCCACGTTCTCTATCACCCTTCCCCTGATCGAAGCGCACTCGATGTCGATTTGTTCTCTCATGGTTCAAGCTCCTCGTCGGAATTCCGACTGCTTCTCTGCCACGCCGACGGCGGCAACGCAGACCCTGTCGGCAGCTTGAAAAGCCACTCGACCACGTCCTTCGGCACATCCTCGTGAATCCACCTGCTGCCAAACTGATAGCCGCAGATCGGGCAGGGGTGGCCGAGCAATCCCTTCGGGTGCTCCTTGCGCGTCACCCACGACAGCATGTTCCAGCTGTTGTTTTTCTGCCCTTCGAAGTGCTTCCCGTAAGCGGACAACGGCTTCGCCGGATCGATCGGCCGTTCAGCCCAGCGCGCTTCGCGCTGATGCTCGCACCCTGGCCGCATGTCGTTCAGGTGCCAGCGCTTCCACACCGCCTTGAACATGTCGAGCATGTCGGGAGTCCAGCCTTCGTTGAGATGGATATCGTCCTGTACTTCTATCTGCCCGCAGCTCCCCCTCGCATCGCCGTTGGGCTTAGGCCCTTCTACTCCAGAAATGGACAACTTGCCGTTCGTGAACTCTATGAAGACGAAGACGTTGCCGTGCTTAGAAGCCCCCAAATGAATTGTGCGTTTCATTTTCATTTCTCCAAGTAAGCCAATAAGTAAACCAATCCCATGATGGCCAGCTCTTGCGCGCCGTAGACCATCTCCTCTTTGCACTCCTCGCACGGATACTTCCGTGCATCGGGCTCCGCAGCCTGCGTCGACCCGCAGGCTAGGCAGAAGCCGAGGCCCATGTCGTCCATCTCCTGCACTTCCTCCAGTGAGGGCTTGTACAACGTGCGCCCGCCTTTCGATTGGTATTGCTTCACTTCCTTCCCTCCCTTGTCGGATTTCCGACAGTTGTCAGATAAGCCCGCGCTCGGCAAATGACAGCGGCCGACGGTCGGCCGCGCCGATAATGATGTGATCCAGTACCCTGATCTCGACGACCTTCAACGCCGTCTTCAGCGTCTGCGTCATGCGCAGATCAGCCTCTGAAGGCTCCGTCGCTCCGCTCGGATGGTTGTGAAAAAACGTCACCGCCGCGGCGTTCAGCTGCAACGCACGCTTGAGCACTTCCCTCGGGTACACGCTGGCGCCGTCGATCGTGCCGTAGAACAGCTCCTCGACCACGATGACCTCGTGCTGGTTCGTCAGGAAGATGCAGCCGAACAGTTCCGCTTCCCTGTTGCTGTATTGCAGCAGGAGGTAGTCCTTCACCGTGTCGGGGCTGGTCAGGGCCTGCCCGCGCCTCACACGCTTGGCCAGGATCTCCTTGGCCTCGGCGATTATCGCGTCGTCGCTGGCCGCTTCCAGCTGCGCACGCGTCCTTATGTCTGGCAGTGGCTGCACCACGTAACTCTGTGCGTCTTCAGATTTGACCTTTCTCATTTCCTTCCCTCCTGTTGTCGGAATTCCGACTAGCTTGAAAGAACCTTGAACAACTTTTCCGACCAGTGCGGGCTGTTGCGCACGCTCCTGGCCAACCAGAAACCCTTCTCGCGCCAGCACTGGTCGTCGTAGCGCTGCCACACGTTGAACGGGCAGCCGTCGAACACATCGAGGATGCGCTGCGCCCCCTCGGCAAAGTTCTCCCGCGTGATGCCCTCGGCCGCGGCGTTCACCCCTTCGATCACTTCGTGAAGTTTCTTGCGCTCGTCACGTTCGCGCTTTTCAATCCCCAGACTTTTAGCCATGGCCTTCCCTCCTGATATCGCGCACCGCGTGCGCTTTTTCTCGCAGGTTTCTGTAGTGCCCGCACGCCAGCTGATCCACGCACAGGTACTCTCCGGCGTTGCGGCAATCGGTGTTATAGGCGTAGCGCTTCATCACCTCGATCCTGGAAGTCGCCACGTCAACCGCGCGCTCCTTGTCCAGGCACACGAGGAAGTACTCGATCATCCGCGACACGTCGAGCATCAGCACCCCGTAGACGGCCTCTCCACTCTCTTCCAAAGCTTCCCACGCCTGCACGGCGATCTTCTGCCCTCCTTCGGCATAAAGCCGACCCGTGTTCCATACTGCCCATTCACCGGTAATCGGCCCTATCAATCTCATGCTTATTCCTCCACTGTCAGGTGATCGTCAAAGAACTGGATAATGCCGATGTGCATCCTGTTGGCAGGGATAACTTCAATCACGGCTTCGGGCAGCTCCCACCGCTCTCCCGTCCACTGCATGGAGGGAGCCGCCATCTGCGCGAGGATCTTCCAGCGCCAGTCCCCGTCCGCGGAATAGGCGCGGGGCTTCACTCTCCCGTGGCACCGCCCCAGCCGGTAATCGTTCGTGACGAAAAAGTCTCCGTAACGCAGCTTGCTTCCTGAAAATCCAATCCAGCTGGAGTTCTTGCAGATGGTCATCTTCCGGTCTCGGCCAATGTCCTTTCGACATGTCGCCATCGTTCCTTTCGGTTTCATGACTTCCTCCTCCTCGCGTCATCAGACAGCTTAATCTTCGCCAGTTCGACGTTCAGCGCGTAGCCTATGTCTTCCACCAACATGGCGATCCTATTGCCATCGCGCGTCATGAGGTCGAACTTCCAGCTGTAGTTGATGCCTGTTGGACGGCAAGACAACTTCATCGACGGGCGCATAGGCCCTGACGCGTCCCTGAACGACTCGATTATCTTGCGCGCCTGATCAGGCGACATGCCTTCGTTGTAGAAGGGTTCCAGGTACAGGCTGACGCAGGTTGTTGTGCCGTAGCCCAGTTCGTGAATGGTCATGACTTCCTCCCGGCTCCGCGGTAAAACGTGAAAGTGAATGTCGGAAATTCCGACACCAGCGTTTCAACCGCTTCTTCACGGCTGTCAGCCCTGAGGTAGACACAGAACTCACCTTCAGAGTCTATCGCCCGGTACACTGTTGCAGGCCCTCCCCAGTACGCGCCGCCCTTGTCGTAGCAGCCGTCAAGGAACTCCAGCCGGTGCAGGTATACCTTCAGCGTTTTCGGCGCGTCACGGCCTTCCTCCTGTGGCCAGTAAGCACGCCTGCCCATGGGAGCACCGTACTTGCAATCAAGATCTTCCAGCTTTGGAACGCTCATCTCTCTTCCTCCTTTGTCGGAATTCCGACAGGTTGGCTGTTAGCGGCTGACTTCCACAACCGCGTCAGGATTCAGCAGGCAGGCATCACGGCAATCCCTGACGAATTCCAGAAACGACTCGTAGTTGCCCCAGCCGTTGGCCGGGTTCAACTTCTTCAGCTCCTGCACGTTGATCACCATGTTGCGCACGCCCGCTTGCAGCGGCTCGATGAGATCCTTCGCCAACGTGACGCCGTCCTTCCCGTAGATCTCCGGGTGCCACAGGCAGTCGTAGACGCCTGCCGCCGTGGCCATGGGCGTCATGTTGTGCGTCATGTTGTTTTCGAACACGTAGACAGGCATGACCTTCTTCAGTGAGAAGTCAAGGCTCATGGCAATTACTCCTTCTCGTAGCCGTCGAACCACAGGCCATTGCGCTTCGTCAGGGCCTTGTTCTTCGGGCTGGTGCATGTCTGGCTGCTGGTCTCACTGCTCCTGCAATGAGCCTGCGCCTCTTCCCGGGTGAGGCCCCTGCGCATTACTCGGTTGGGCTTGCTGAAACAGAACCGGATGATCTTGTAGCTCATGCTGGCACTCCTTCGTTGGCGGGTTGACTGTCGGAATTCCGACCCCGCATCGCCGGCTTCCTCGCCCGCTTGCTGCGCTGGTAGAGTTCCCCCGATTCGACCATGCAATGCGCATCCCACCCGACCATGTTGAGGAACTCGTAGTCGTCAATGCGGATTCGGATGCACCACCCGCGCTTGAGCTCACGGATCTGCGTCTTGCTCAAGCCCAGGGCTTCGTAGCCTTCCTCCCCGTTCTGGAAGTACACGACGGCCGTGCACGACTCCTTGGGCAGGAACTCGCGCAGGTGCGCCTTGATCTTGCGCTGGTACTCCCAGCTCTGCGGACACGCCTCGACAGCGCCCATGCTGTCCTCTTTGACGTAGATGAACATCAGGTATCCTCCTTCTTCTGCGCATCAGTCAGGCTGTTGATCACTTCCCGCGTCAGATGCAGGAAACCCGTGCGCTTGTAAATGTCGTCGATCGTTTCCCACCCGAGGTAGGGCTGCAACATGCTGGTGATGGTGATAAAGAAGCTGCGGCTTCTACGCCCCAGCGTCTCGTTCTCACTGGCGTCGGCGGGCAGCTCGGCCTCGCACGCCGCTTCAACCGCCGCGAGAAGGAGGCGCTTGACGTCCTCAAGGCTGATCACTCCTTCCACCACCGCTCGCGGCGTGATGAACGGGGACACGGCCTGCTCCGGTTCCGGCTCGCGCTTCTCCCCGAAGAAATGTTCATACTCGTCGTCGTCCATGAGCTCCACGCACACTGCGAACAGATCGCTGTCCTGATGCAGCGTCCACCGGTTCCCCTTCTCGTCGATGCGATACGCCGAGTCCAGGATCTCGTCCCACGCTTCCCAGTACAGCTCGGTTGCGTCAGGCCCCTTCCTGCACTCGTCCCGCGCCCAGAACACGCGTGGATCGTTGAGCAAGTTCCACCGATTCACTTCCTCCGACTCGACGAAGTCACGTGGCAGGCAAACCCCGCGGCGGCTGTCCATCAGAAACTCAACACCCTTGCTCATGATTGCTTCTCCTTGTCGGAATTCCGACGAATCTGCTCGTTGATTGCCCTGACCGTCACGGTGCCCAGCAGAAGGAAGCGATCGCCTGCTTCCATGTACTGCTGCACCTGCACAAACGTCTTCAGACGGTCGACCGTCAGCGTTCCCCACTCCTCCTCGTCGTTCGGATCTTCCCAGTGCCAGCACGGGCCGACGAATTCCCGGTGGCTGTTGTGGTAGACCCACAGCTTCATCTTGTCGCCGTCAGGAAACATCAGCCGCAGCGTTTCCCTCGCCTGCTCTTCTGTCAGCATTACCATCTCACGTTCCTCCTGTTTTCGAGTTTGCGATACTTGCGCTCGCAGGCCCGCTTCTCCATCCACTCGATGAGCGTGAGCCCGGCTTCCCACAACAGGGCGAAGGCTCCCACAAAGGCGCAGCCGATCAGCAACAGCGCGATCATGGCGCCGGTAAACAGCGTGGTCTGGATGATGAAGTCCATCAGCTTGGCTCCTTTGACTGGTTGTCGGAATTCCGACACGTCGAATACGGCTTCAGGCGCGGCAGGAAGAACACTTCCACCGGACCAAAGTCCTGCCCTGTCGTCCATGCACTGACGGTCTTGTGCTGCGCGCCGTAGGCTTCGTGCTTCATGCGCAGAAGCGTCAGCAGCTCACGCGCCCGCACCCTGGTTACTCCGCGCAGGTTGAGTTCCTTCTCCACCTCCCTCAGCGAGTTGCAGTACTTGGGCGCATTGCTCCCGGCGTAGGCCGAGTGGCCGACACGGTACTTGGGGGATTTTGCGTTGCTCATTGCTCCGTCCTCCACTCCTGCTCGTAGGCTGGCTTGTGCTTCTCGTAGCCGCTTCGCGCCTTGCGCAGGGCCTCGCTGAAGCGGCCTTCGGCCTGCTTACTGCCGCTGCCACTGCGAGCGCCACGCGGAATCACGCCGCGGTAACGGGTGGCTTCGATGTTGGTGCGGATCGTCTTGCTCATCGTCTTGCCCTCCTAGGGCTGGTGGTTGCTTGTCGGAATTCCGACAGGTGGTGAATCAGAGTGTTTGCATGATGACGCAGAGCCACTGCGCAGGCGCGCTGTAGATGCTCGCCTTTACGAACACCTTGCACGTGGTGAACCCGTCGCGGTGCTCTTCCTCGCAGACGTACACGCTGCCGCACGGCGCATCTTCCAGCATTGTGCTGTTCAGATGCATCGTTGCCGATGCATCCTCGTTTCCTCCTTTCGAGAACCAACGTGCCTTCTCCAGCGGCACGCCGTTGAGCGTGCCATGCGTGCGATCCGGGTACAGATACCCGCCGCAGTATTCCTCCGGCAGCGGGGTGAAACTGTCAGCGTTCTCCATCCCCTCGCACAGCGCATAGCGCTGCGCCAGCCACTTCTTCGGATCGACGTACGTCCACTCGAAGGAATTTCTCTGGTAGTCCTCCAGCGAAAGGCAGGCTACGGTCAGGAGGTGATCCAAACCGTTGGTTTCTTCGCCGCGGATTGCGATGAGTTCCGCGCCTTCATGCACGGCCTCGATGACTTGCTGCGTTGCCTCTGCGGCGAGTGGGCTGTTCGGGTTCACGTGAAAGCTCATCGTCTTGCCCTCCTAGGGCTGGTGGTTTGTCGGAATTCCGACAGGTGGGTGGTTGCGTAATCGTGATCAGGCCGCGGCCATTTCATGGCCCGGGAACGGGAAGGCCGTGTCGTAAATGGCCCCGAGCACCGGGTGCCGGTAGTACCAGAAGATGTTGCGATCCTCGACGCCATTGTCGAGGTCGTGCTGCAAGGCGCGCAGATCGGCCAGGAAGCGCGCCATGCGCTTGGTGCTGTGCACGAGCGTGGGGTCGACCTCGCTCGGCCTGAGGCGCTTCAGGGCGGCGAGCATGGCGAGGGCCGGTGCAGTGCGTTCGCGCCGCTGGCGCGCCGCCTCTCGGATGCGCCGGCCTTCCTCCTCCGCATCGCGGCGCGCCTTGAGCAGGGGTGAGCCCGGCTCATGGAGGATGAACAGCTTCCCCGTCTCAGGGGTGAATGCGAGCTTTGTTGCAGGGTCGAGCGCCGCCTCGCTGTAGCGGCAGATCTCCTCGAAGTGGAATCCATCCGCTTCCCACTCGCGGCGCTCGGCGCGGGATATACGCAGGGTGCGCTGGGCCGGCGTGGGTGGCGGAACCGGACAGGGACATTGCGAAGCGTCCTTCGAACGCTTCGCGGGGTGCCATGCGAGCCTTGTCGGAATTCCGACAAGGCTCGCTGCCTCAGCAATGAACCACTGCGACAGGGCCGGCGTGTCGCCTTCCGTACCGCGCAGCGTCCCGTTCACGCGCCCGCCCTGCTGGCGCTCCACACGGGCCAGCACGGGGGCGTCCAGGGCGGCGATCGCCGCCGGCAGCAGGTGCACGGGCAGGCTGACAGGGCCTGCCCTGGCCGCGGCCAGCAGGGCGGGGTCAGGCAGGTCGAAGGTGCCTGAACCGCCTCTGAGGAGGTAGATGGCCGGCGACTGGCCCGGCGCTGTCGGAATTCCGACGAGGCTGCCCGCCTTCGGGTCGTATTCGCCCTTGGCGACGGCTGCCGTCGCCTTCTCGACGTCTGCCAGCCACACGAGAACGTCGCGCGGCTGGCGCTTCGGGGTGGCGGCAGCAGGCAGGGTGATGCGCAGACGCATCTGCCCCTCGTGGAGCTGGGCTCGGCAGCGGTAAGTGGTGAGATCGCTCATTTTCAGGCTCCTTTGCGGTGAGATGATGCGGTTTTCAATGCATTTGTCGGAATTCCGACAGGTCGTCGGGGTGGCCGGAACTGACTGATTGGGCGAAATAGTCGTGGATCACCCAATTTCAAATACAAGTATAGCACATATTAGGGCTTTGTCAAGTAGCATAGTCGCATACTGACCATCCGAATAGTGGGTCTAGGGGGGCGGTTATAGTCACATATCGCCCACGGGTAGCTCAGGATGTCGTGTGTTGTAGAGCGGGAGGTGGTTAGGTCACATAGTCGGGACTATGTACCCCCTCTCGCGGGGTTTGAACGGTTCATCGCCTTCCCTACTACCCCGTCTCGTAGGGCAAAACGGGTTCATCGCCTTCCCTACTATAGGCCAGAGGCCGTGGCGCGCCGGCCAGGGCCAGGGCGTGGGCCGTTTTGCGGGCGATTTCGGGGTGACTGACTTGTCGAATTTCCGACTAGTCGTCATGCGATAGTCGCATTGTAGGGGACGCATAGGGACGCCTATAAATCATAGAGTGTGGGTCACACGGTCACTTAGTTAGTGACCACTTAAAAACGGGACTATGTACCGGGTCGAAAAACGGGACTATGTCCCGGTGGTACGAAGTACCATAATTCGGGTTTTACGTTTAGTCGCATTGTAGGCCCGGTTTTCGATTTGTAAGTCATTGATTCGTATAGACGAATTATGACTATGCGACTGTAGAAAAAATGGGGCTATGTACCACCCTGATTGTAAGGATTTCAATGACTTACGTTTTCGGGTGTAGTTGCCCTTACCGGGCGGACTATACGACCCAAGTTATATTTGGGCTGTATAGTCGAAAATGTCGCATTGTGGCTAAGGAAAAAAGCGCCTGTGCGGGGGTTGTGAGAAATTGGCTTTCCAAAAACTTGGCACGAGACTTGCTTAATTCCCATAAAATTCCCCCCCGATCTTACTTTAAAATTACACCGAAACATATAGTATTAATAGAATAATAGATAATAGATAAAAGAGAGGGGTAAAAAGCGCCCCTCTCTCCCCCTTGTCGGAATTCCGACATCACGCGGCGAGCCACTCCCCCTGCTGCAGCTCGGCGGCCCAGCCGTGCCCACCTGCCCGCAGGATCCAGTTCGCCACCCTCCTGCTCCCGTCGTGGACGGGCGCCACCACGTAGGCGCCCCACTCCTGCGCCTCGTACCAGACATGGCGCAGGTGCGCCTCCAGCGCCTCCTGAGAGGCTCCCTCGTCGAGCGTGCGCCGGCCCGTGGTGCTCACCACGGTGTGCGGCACCGGCAGGTCGTGCCGATCGCCCCTGCCGCCGTAGAAGCGAGGCATGAGGTCGCACTCGTAGGTGCCCGGCCTGGCCACCCACGTGTCCTGCATCGAGTGCAGGAGCAGCGCGAGCTCCCGGTGTGTGTAGGTGCCGCGGTGTTCGAGAATCAACGTGCTCATCGTCATACCCTCCTGTGGGCTAGGTGATCGCTTGTCGGAATTCCGACAAGTCGAATTAATGAACTGCTAGTGCCGTAATTAATGAATAGCGCTAGCGCGCGCTCAGTAGCGCTAGCGCTGGGAAAATCGCCACGCGAACTCGCGCCCCACTGTCGGGATCTCCAGCCGGTGGAAATGCGCCACGCGCTGGAAAATCTCACCGCGAAGAACTCGGCGACGAAAACCCCGGAAAAAATGAGAAGCCGGTTTTCTTGTCGGAATTCCGACATGACGGGTTGGCCGGCAGGGAGCGGCGGCCTGGACGAACGCGCAGGCGCTCGCCTGGCGCGAGCGCCTGGCGAGCGGGGAAAGCCTTTTGTTTTGCCGGCGCGTACGCGCAGGCAAAACAAAAGGCGCTTGTCGGAATTCCGACAAGCGCGAGGGGATAGCGGGCTGGCGTTGCGCCAGCCCGCTATCAATCAGCCCGCGAGGCGCGCGGCCTTTGCGGCTTTCGCCAGCTCCGCGAATTGCGCCAGCCGGTAACCTGCATCTTCGGCAGACTGGCGCGCGGTCGCGCAAGCTTTCGCGGCCTTGCGACTGTCGGGTGCGGCTTCGGCCTTTGCGGCGGCTTCGGCATAGGCCAGATCAGCGGCTTCGGCTTCGGCTTTTGCCTTGTCGAATTCCGCGCGAGCTTCGGCTTCGGCGTTCGCTAGCTTGCGGAGACGCGCGGCTTCGGCGTCGGCCTGAGCCTTTGCACGCGCCGCGATCCACTCGGCGCGCATCGGGCCGACACCATCGCACCGAATATCTGATTCGATCGCGCCGACAATTTCGCGGAGCCATTCGACCACGCCGGGCAATTGCCCGCCAGTGGTTGGAATGTTGCGCAGTGCGGCCGACACCATGCGATCCGCGAACATGCTCAGCGCGGATCCGGGAGCGGCTTTGAATGCCGCGCCGATTGCCTGCAATGCTGATTCACTGGGGCTGAGCTGGCCGGCGTGGCCGGCTGAGCCCGTCGGCTTTTCGTCGGTCGGCTTTTCGTCGGTCGGCTTTTCGTCGGTCGGCTTTTCGTCCGTCTCGGTGGTGCACGTGCTGTTGATCGGCACGTCAAGCACATAGGAATTCGACTCGCGCCAATCGAATATCAGTGTGGCGCCGCCATCCTTACCACCTACCAATTCGAGAATGGGCAATTTGGCATATTCCAGCCCTGACAGTGCGGCCTTTGTCCAATCACGTATGAAGCCTTTGCGAGTGTCGCCCTTGTGCCCTGCAGCATCGGCCGCCGCATCGGCTCGCACCTTTTCCTCGCGGTACAACAGCGAAATGAGGTCGGTCAGGGCCGACGCAATGTTGTAGGCGTTGTTTTCGAAGGCCGGATCTGCGAGGAAATGATCCTTTGCGGCGCGAACGGTAGCGGCGAACGATTCGCCTCTCTTTTCCGCACCCTTTGCGGCTTCGATCGCGTCTCGCCCCGCGACCATGATCGCGGCGCCTGCCGCAATGCTAGTTGCCAGATAGGTACGATTTTCAAATGGAACAATCGCGCGCTCTTCTACTTTCACTTTCACTTTCTTTGCCTTTGCCATGATTGCAGCCCCCCGGGCTTGTCTGCCGTTCGCTGAATGCGTCCGGTCAGATTGCATAATAGCACAGTTTTCAGGTTGTCAAGTGGTCTAGTCGCGTGGTGCGGCTTGTCTGAATTCAGACATGGCGACAGACCCCGGGCATGTTTTTTTATCCAGGCGCTCGCGCGCCCAGGGGGACAGGCCCCCCGCGCATCTCCAGAAAATTCTCACCCACCCGGTACATAGTACCAACGCAGGTCAAAAAAACTCACCGCCCCTCGTACAGGCGCAGGGCTCTCAACGGGATGTGTGCATCGCCGTTGATACAGACAATCGGCGGCTGGCGCAAACACCTGAATTCTGCCGTCAATACCGACTGCCCGCAGTACTCACATAACCGGCAATCCGGCTTGCGAAGCTCGGTGAGTTCGGCGCGCAGGCGCTGGATTTCTTTCTGCGCGTCTGCTGCCCACGAGTGTAAAACGTCACCGCTCATACTTGTTCTGAAGCTCTCGATCTCCATCACTCCCCCTCGCCCTTTCGGGCTGCGCCGTCGTGCCATTGCACGCCAGGGCGAATCAGGTAACGGTATTTTGCCTCGGCACTGACGAGGGGCGCCTCATGAATAATTCGAAGAATTTCCTTCTGTCCAGGCGTCAATGGAGGGTCAAAGCCGCAGTCGCACTGGCCTCCATTTTTTCTGGCGCACAAAACGGAATGGGCATCCATCACTCCCCCTCGCCCTTGCGGGCAGCTTCGATGACTGCGGCAATCAACGTGTCAGCACCGCACGCTGGCGGATAAAAGGCGCGCAGGTTTTTAAGAGCAACTAGTAAGGATTCCTTACAGGTTCGCTCCGCAGAAAGCTCAGCACGCAGGCGATTACGCTCATAGATGGCGCACTCATGACAGTCGCAATCGGGCAGTCTGTCGCTGTGTCTTGTCATGTCGTCCATCACTCCCCCTCGCCCTTGCGGGCTTGCCCTGTGAGATAAGCGACCAGCACGCTACCTATGCAATCGCCGCCGCTCTCCCCATAGTTGGAAATCCAGCAGGTTGTCCGCTCGCCCATCGTGTACTTGCCGCCTTTGTAACCTTCAAAGGTCGCCCCAAGCGCGGACTCTGCGTGCCTCAGCATCGAGGCAACGCTTACATTTTCAGCAGGCTTAAACGCAACATCCTCGTAGTACCCGCGATAACTCCTAGGGGCTGCGAACCCAATCGGGGCGATGTAGTCGGGGTCTGCGTTGCGAAGTTCTTCGATCAATTTTCCTAAGTTCATCTCACTCCCCCTCGCCCTTGCGGGCTGC
>ERZ1645187.119-NODE-119-length-74222-cov-102.415980_pt1 | contig 74222 bp, 61 predicted proteins | sample MGYA00575352_ERZ1645187 | MGnify/ENA primary metagenome ERZ1645187 (study PRJEB40837, sample SAMN11349314) | freshwater sediment metagenome | isolation source: river sediment | host: Sediment | place: India: Wazaribad , New Delhi | collected 2017-02-21 ... | reverse complement strand
TTCAGGAGCGAACGCGACGCCGAGCTGATGCGAGGAAGCAGAAACGCCCGCATCGAGCGGGCGTTTCAATCAGGCCAGCGCGCCTTTGGCTTTGTCGACGATGGCGGCGAAGGCGGCCGGCTCGGCGATGGCGAGTTCGGAGAGCACCTTGCGGTCGATCTCGATCCCGGCCTTGTTGAGCCCGTCGATGAAGCGCGAATAGGTCAGCCCCGCCTCGCGCACGGCGGCGTTCAGGCGCTGGATCCACAGCGCGCGGAACACGCGCTTCTTCGCCTTGCGGTCGCGCGTGGCGTATTGCATCGAACGATCGACGGCGGCCTTGGCGGCGCGGATCGTGTTCTTGCGGCGGCCGTAGAAACCTTTGGCCTTGGAAAGGGTCTTCTTGTGCTTGGCGTGGGACGTGACGCCCCGTTTGACGCGAGCCATGATCTAAACTCCGGGTGCGGCGGTCAGCCGTTGGGCAGGAAATACTTCTTCACGTTGTCGCCGTCCGTCTTGAACATGACGGACGTGCCGCGAAGGTTGCGGATCTGCTTGTTGGTCCGCTTGATCATGCCATGGCGCTTGCCGCGCTGGGCGTAGACGACCTTTCCGGTCCCGGTGATCTTGAAGCGCTTTTTGGCGCCCGATTTGGTCTTCAGCTTGGGCATTTTGCTCTCCGATGCGGCCGCGCCGCCGGGGCGGGGGCCTGATTGTTCGCGTTCTTGAATGGAACGAGCGAAAACGAACCGCCACGGCAGCCCATCACTGGCCGGGCGGTTCGGAAGCGGGCTTATACGGGCAAAACGGACCGGAAATCAACCGCAGCGGCTGGCGCAGACCGCATAGACCCGGTCGTGGCCGAGCACATGGGCGATCCGCCGACCGGAAAACAGCCCCGCCAGCGCCGGGTGGTGCAGGCTCAAGCCTCCCGCATAGGCCCCGAAGGCCGGCATGACGAGTCTATGGCCGTCGGTCACGAAGGCGCGCCGCCGCCCACCGACCAACGCCACCGGGTGCAGATGGCCGGCGATCTCGCCGGTCGCGCGACCGCGCGCCGGCTCGTGCCGGAAGGCGAGGGGGCCGAGCCGCCATTCGGCCGCCCGGTCGCCGCCGGCGCGCGCCGGCAGGTCGGGGTCGTGGTTGCCGGCGATCCAAAGCCACTCACGGCCCCTCTGAAGGGCGGCGAGGGCGGAAAAATCCTCCGCGCCCAGCCGGTCCGGCCCCGCGCTGTCGTGGAAGGAATCGCCCAGCGCCACCACCAGTCCGGGCGACCAGCGCGCGATGGCCTGCGCCAGACGGGCGAGCGTGGCGGCCGTGTCGTAGGGCGGTAGCAACTGCCCGCGCCGGGCGAAGGCGGAGCCTTTTTCCAGATGCAGGTCCGCGACGATCAGCGCGCGCGCGTCGGGCGCATAGAGCGCGCCGGAAGGATCGGGCGTGAGGGCCGCGCCCGCCACCTCGATCGCGCTGTCGCGCACCCTCGTCGCGATGTTCACCGCGCTTCCCTCGCCAGTTCCTCGGCCGCGTGGCGCAACGTCTCGTCGCGCGCCTCGCCATAGACGGGCTCGCGGCCGATCTCCAGCATGACCGAGACCGCAAGCGGTGAGACGCGATCGAGCGCCTTGTGCGTGATTCGCCCCTCGATCCGCGTCAGCATGTCGGAAAGCCGCGCGATGTCCAGCAGGCCGGTCGCCGCGTCCTCGTAGGCCGCCTCCAGCAGAATGTGGCCCGGTTGGTGGCGGCGCAGCACGTCGTAGACGAGATCGGTGGAAATGGTCGTCTGCCGGCCGGTCTTTTCCGAACCCGGCGCGCGCCGCGCGACGAGACCGGAAATGATCGCGCAATTGCGGAACGTGCGTTTCATGAGCGCGGATTCCTGCAGCCATTCCTCCAGATCGTCGCCGAGCATGTCGCTGGCGAACAGGGCGTCCATGTCAGCGTGCGCGAGATCGGCGAGACCCCACGCTGCGAGCGCATAGTCGTTGGCGACGAAGCCGAGCGGCTTCATGCCGCTGCGCTCCAGCCGACGCGTGAGCAACATGCCGAGCGTCTGATGCGCGAGCCGCCCCTCGAACGGATAGCAGACGAGGAAATGCCGCCCGCCGCGCGCAAAGGTTTCGACGAGCAGATTGCCCGCGTCCGGCAGCACGGAACGTCTGGCTTGCAACCGCAGCCAGTCGCGCACTTCGCGCGGCAGTTTCCTCCATTGTTTCGGATCGGCGAGCATCGCGCGCACGCGTTCGGCCAGATAGGTCGAAAGCGGAAACTTGCCGCCGGCGTAGGAGGGAATTTTCGGCGCATCGCCGGCCGATCGCTGCACATGCGCTTCGTTCTCGACAATGCCGACGAGCGAGAGAATTTCGCCGCCGAACAGAAACGTGTCGCCGGGCGCCAGCGTTTCGAGGAAATATTCCTCGATCTCGCCGAGCACGCGCCCCGCCCGCGTGACGGCGCCCGTATAGAGCGGCGCGCCGGCCTGCGCTTTCGCGCGCACGGCGCGCACCAGACGCACCTTCAGCATGTCGGCCTCCACGATCGTGCCGACGTTCATGCGATAGGTCTGCGCGATCCGCGCATTGGCGATGCGCCACAATCCGTTTTTGGTCTGCTTGATCTTCGCGAAACGGTCGTAGGCCTTGAGCGCGTAACCGCCGGTGGCCGCGAAATCCAGCGCGCGGTCGAATGTCTCGCGCGCGAGCGTGGCGTAGGGCGCGGCCGAAACCACGTTCGCATAAAGCGCGTCGGCTGCGAACGGAGCGGCGCACGCGCTGCCGAGAATATGCTGGCACAACACGTCGAGCGCGCCCGACCGCAACACGGGCGTGTCCTGCGCGCCGGCGCGCGCAGCCTCGATCGCGGCCACGCATTCGAGCGCCTCGAACCGGTTCGAGGGCGCAAGCAGCGCGCGCGACGGCTCGTCGAGCCGATGGTTCGCGCGTCCGATGCGTTGCGTCAGCCGGCTCGCGCCCTTCGGCGCGCCGACGTTGATCACCAGATCGACGTCGCCCCAGTCGATGCCGAGATCGAGCGTGGACGTGCACACGACCGCGCGCAGTTTGCCGGCCGCCATCGCGGCCTCCACCTTGCGGCGCTGGCCGGCGTCGAGCGAGCCGTGATGCAGCGCGATCGGCAGGCCCTGTTCGTTGATGCGCCAGAGCGCCTGAAAGGTGAATTCGGCCTGCGCGCGCGTGTTGACGAAAACAAGCGCGAGGCGCGCGCCTTCGATCGCGCGATAGATGTCGGCAAGCGCATGGCGCGCGGAATGACCGGCCCAGGGCAGTTCCTCCCGCGCCTCGAGCATCGCCAGATCGGGTGCGGCGCCGCCGGCCGCCCGCACGATGCGCGCGGGCGCCCCGCCCGTCAGCCAGCGCGCGAGTTCGTCCGGGTCGCGCACGGTCGCAGACAGCCCCGTCGCGCGCATGGCGGGAGCGAGCGCCCGCAGCCGCGCGAGGCCGAGACAAAGCAGGTCGCCGCGCTTGGAATGGGAGATCGCGTGCAATTCATCCACGATCACGCGCTTGAGATCGGCGAACAGATGCGCGCTGTCGGGGCTTGCCAGCAGCAGCGAGACCTGTTCGGGCGTGGTCAGAAGGATGTCGGGCGGACTGCGGCGCTGGCGCAGCCGGCGCGCGGCGGGCGTGTCGCCGGTGCGCGTTTCGATGCGCAGGTCGAGCCCCATTTCGGCGACCGGAATTTCGAGATTGCGATGCACGTCGACCGCGAGCGCCTTCAGCGGCGAAACGTAGAGCGTATGCAGCCGCCGGCCCGGCGCATTGGGTCGCCCGCGGGTCGCAAGTTCGATCAGGCTCGGCAGAAATCCCGCGAGCGTCTTGCCCGCGCCGGTCGGGGCGATCAGCAGCGCATCGCGCGCGGCGGCCGCCTCCGCGACCAGCGCGCGTTGATGTGCGCGCACGCGCCACCCGCGCGCGGAGAACCAGCCCGCGAACGGCGCGGGTAGATCGTCGGTGGGGCGTGCGATGCTCACAGGTTTCAATAGAACAGATTCGCAGAGTTTCGAGTGGCGGATAGTTGTGTGCGGCTTCGCACAGACCGAAATCGCGTTTCGTGGCAGTATAATCCTTGCGGAGAATTCCGGGTCTGCCCCCTTGGAACGAACCGCCGGCGCCCCGCCCTCAAAAAGCGGGGCGTTCTGCAGGAGTTGGAAGCGCTCCTGTCTTCCTGTCTCCGTTCATGCCGCATTCAGCCGTCGCATCCTAACGATTGCGCAACGCTTGCGCTCGGGTTCGAGCGCGGCGTCGAAGAGGAGCCGGCCATCATGACCACGTTCGTTTCCAGAGCGACCAGAACCCTCCTCGCCGGCCTTTCCGCGCTGGCGCTCGGCGCGGCGTTGACGCCGGCGCCCGCCAGGGCCGACCCCGGCGTCGTCATCGCCGGCGCGATCGGCGCGGCCGCGGTCGCCGCCATCGTCGCGGGCGCGGCCAACGCACACGCGCAGCCAACCTATTACGGTTACGCCGAGCCGACGTTCGCGCCGCCGGCGCCGGTCTACGGCGCGCCGGACTACGGGCCTGCTCAAACCTACCGCCCGCCGCCGCGCCGGCGCGGCTGGGACGACGGCGCGGGCTATGCGTTCGACGATGGCGACGATTATGCCCCCGAATGCCGCATCCGTCATCGGCCGGTGCGCGACGAATGGGGCCGCGTCGTCGGCTATCGGCCGGCGCGGGTTTGCCGCTGAACGGTCGAAGCCGGCACGAAATCGCGATGGGCGGCGCGCGAGCGTCGCCTGTTTTTTGTCCCGCTGTCGCCCCGTTTTTCGCGGCGACCGGGAACTTTGCGCCAACCGCTCCGTTGTCGTGGTGTGCGGCGACGCACGGCCGGCGCCTTCACGGTCGTGAAGGATCGGCAAGCCGAAAGACCTTCGGCGGGGAGGTGCACATGATCGATGAACGCGAAAAGGTTCTACCGAATCGAGCGTCCAGATTGATTGTCGCCGTGACGGGCATTGTCGGACTTGGAGCCGCGGTCGGCGCAGCGCCGCTGTCGGTGGCTCCCAAAGCCGATCACGCCCAGCCCCGGAAACTGGAGCAACGCGCCGACGTTCCGCTGCGTACCCTGAGCGACGCGCCGGCGATTCATCTCGTGCGCGGCGCGGGCGACGACGAACATTGCGTCGCCGTCGTCGACGCCAAGGGGCCCGACGGTCGCATTTATGCGACGCGCGGCGCCCTGTGCGGCATGGAATGATGTTTCGGTAAACTGGTTTCGTCCGACCGATCGCGCGGCTGACAGGTCCGCCAGATTTGTTTCAAAGCGCGTGGTCCGCCGGACGATGCGGGCGGTCGCAGGAGAACGATTTCGCAAGAATCGCCATCCGGATTTCTTCGCCGCGCCTGTTTGACGACGCGCACGGCGTGAAACCGACCGCCCGCCTTTCATCTCCCGTCTCCGAACGATACGCCGGGCGCGGTCACGCGCCCTTGTCGGGCACGATCACTTCGTCGCGCCCGCCGATCAGTTCGCGCACGAACGAGCGCGCGCGCGCGCGCTCGCCCGCGTCGCGGGCCGGCGCCACGAACGAGGCCGCCAGGCCCGTGGCCAGCGCGACCGCGCAGGCGACGAGCGCGTTCGGCGCGAAATTCGTCAGCGTCGCCCCGCCTTCCGCGCCCAGCGCCAGGGCCGTCGCCACGCCCGCGATCAGCGCGGCGAGCGCGTTGTGCGCCGTGGCGCGTGGCCAGAAGGCCAGCGCCAGCAACGGCGCGACCGCCGCCGTCGACACCGCCAGCGCCAGACCCAGCATCAGATGCGTGCTCATCTCCACGCCGCCCGCGATGGCCGCGCCCGCCAGCGCGGCCGCCACGTAGATCGCGCGTGTGACGGCCAGCCGCCGGCTGGTGAGGGCGGCGCTGTCGCGCAATCGATAGAAGGCGTCGTGGCCGAGCGCGCTGGCGAACGACAGAACGCCTGCCGCGGCGAGCGCCATCGCCAGCGCGATATGGGCGGCCCACACCAGCCCTGTTTCGGCCGCGCCGAGCCCGCCCAGCGGCGCCAGCGCGGTCAGAAGGAACGCGCCGCGCGGCTCGATGTCCTGCGGGCGCATGACGGTCTGGCCGCGGGCCTGACAGGCCGCCCGCGCCTCGTCGGCGCGGGCGACCGATCGCCCGCAGATGCCGACGAGCCGCGTGGCGCTCGCCGCGTAGATGGCGCCGGGCAGGCGTTCGGGGCGCCGGCCGACGGTCGAGTCGATCAACACCAGCGTGGACGTGGCGATGGTGGCGGCGACGAGAAAGGCGAATACGCCGCTCCACACCAGGGCGCCCAGCCCCGCGCGCGCCGCCGCGCCCCGGTCGCGCGCCGCCACGAACGGCGCAAGCGTCGGCGCGAGCGTCGCCAGCCCCAGCGCAAGCGCCAGTCCCGACCACAGGCCGCCGCCGCCGGCCGCGCCCTGCCATTGCCCGATCTGGTCGAGCGCGCCGCCGAACGCCGCCGAATCGCCGATCAGCGGCGCGGCGATCGGATGGTCCTGAAAGGCGAAGGTGACGAGCGGCGTCGCATGGGCGGCGAGCGCCAGCAGGCCGGCGGCGGCCGAGGCCCACACGATTCCCGAGACGCCGCCCGGCGCGCCGATCATCGCCAGCGGAAAGACGAGCGTGAAGGCGGCCCCCGCCCGCCCCAGTCCCGTGATGGCGCCGAGACCCGAAACGGCGGTTTCGAGCGCCGCGAGCGCGACGAACGCGCCGACGAGCGCGGTGGCGGTGGCGAGCGCCAGCCGCAGCGCGCGGTTTTCGAATCGCGCCGCCAGGAGATCGGCGAGCGAGAAGGCGCCGGTCCGCCGCAGCAGCGGCCCGACCACGAGGCCCGCCAGCGCCAGCCCCGCGCCGAGGCCGGCGAATGTCGCGCCAACCGCATAAGGATCGCCGGACGGCGGCAGAAACCGCAGCGCGACCGCGCTCGTCAGGCCCATCGCCGCCAGCGCCACATAGGGCGCCGGCGTGGCGCGGCCGGCGGCGTAGAACCGCGAGATGCGCATGGTGCGCAACAACAGGCCCGCGACGGAAAGGCCCGCCAGCGCGCCCAGAACGCCCAGCGCCGCCACGAGCCGTTCCGGCGCGCCGATCCGGTCGACGAGCGCGATCAGAAGGCCCGCCAGCAGCGCGGCGGCGCCGGCCACGATCACCCGCCCGTCGATGGCGGCGCGTTCGGCGACCTCCCGGTCCGCAAGCTCCCTGTCCAATGGTGGTTTCATGGGCGCTCCCGCCGGCTGCGACTTGCGTCGCATCGAACCCAATGGATAGATGGCGCGAACGCGGCTCACAAGGGCGCGGCCTTCGCGTGGAAGGTCGCCGGTTCGGGTCGGGAGGTCATGTGGCGCCGACGCGCATTCTGATAGCCGACGATCATCCGCTGGTGCGCGGCGCGCTGGCGCAGGCCGTCGCCGGCGCCGTCGAAGGCGCCGAAATTCTGCAATGCGGCGACCTCGACGGCGTGACGCGGGAACTGAACGCGCATTCCGACATCGATCTCGTGCTGCTCGATCTGACGATGCCCGGCGTGCGCGGCTTCTCGGGCCTGATGTATCTGCGCGCCGAACATCCGGCCGTGCCGGTGGTGATCGTTTCGGCCAACGAGGACCGTGGCGTCATTCGCCGCTGCATCGACTTCGGGGCTTCCGGCTTCATTCCGAAGACGACCGACATCGAGGCGATGCGCGCGGCCATCCGCAAGGTGCTGGCGGGCGAGATATGGACCCCGCCGGACGTCGATCTGACGGCCCCCGCCGACAAGGAGACCGCCGACCTCGTGCGCCGCATGGCCTCGCTCACGCCCCAGCAGGTGCGCGTGCTGATGATGGTGTCGGCGGGCTTGCTCAACAAACAGATCGCCTACGAACTGAGCGTGTCGGAAGCGACCGTGAAGGCGCATGTCTCGGCGATCCTCACGAAGCTCGGCGTGGAAAGCCGTACGCAGGCGGTCATCACCGCCGCCAAGGTCGAGGGTCTGTCCCTGCCGGGCGCGGCCAAGGCTTGAGCCGGGCGCATCGTTGAAAGAGCGGGATGGCGGACCCATCTTAGGGCCGCTTGAGGCGGAGACCGAAATCATGCGCGCAAGTCTGGCGATTCTCGGCGCGGCGTTTCTCGCCGGCCCCGCGCTCGCCCAGGGCGCCAGGCCCGAACCGACGGAGAACGGGCGCTATTCGATGACGCCCGCCCCGGAGGGTTTTCTCAAGCTCGACACCCGCACCGGCCAGACCTCGCTCTGTCGCGTCGAGAACGGCGTGGCGCGCTGCCAGATCGCGGCCGACGAGCGGCAGGCCTACGAGACCGAGATCGCCCGTCTGAACAAGGAAGTTCAGGCGCTGAAAGCCGGCAAGGGCGCGGAGGACGACGGTTGGGGCCCCTACGCGCAGCGCAATCTCGATCGCGCGCTGGACTTCGCCGAGCGATTCATGCGGCGCATGATGCAGATCATGCGCGACGAAACCAACAAGACCTGATGGCGTCATGAACCACCCGAACATGAGCGATCCGAATTTCAGACCCGGCGCCGTCGACGCGCGTCCGGTGGAGCCCGCGCGCGCGAGCCCGGTGCGGCGTTTCGTCGGCGGGCCGCCGCTCGCCGTCGCGCTGCGCCTGTTGTTCGTGTCGCTGGTGGTCGGCGCGCTGCTGGTGTGGCTCGACATCCGGCCTTACGAGGTCTTCATGGCCATCCAGCGCATGTTCCATCGATTGTGGATGCTGGGATGGGACGCCGTGCGCGAGGTGATCCAGTACGTGCTCGCCGGCGCGGCGATCGTGCTGCCGATCTGGCTTGTCATCCGGCTCATGAATCTGCGCGCGCCCCGCTGAACGCGCGGTTTCCCGACCGGCGTTCCCCTCGCCCGAAGCGCCTCAGCGCACGCCGCGCCCCACGAGCGCGGCGACGTTCGGCAGCTTTTCGGCGTCGAGCCTGCGCGACAATCCCGCCTTGATGCGCCCGACGAGGCCGACGCCTTCGAACACCAGCCCGGAGTAGAGCTGCACCAGCGCGGCGCCGGCTTCCATTTTGGCGATGGCCGCCTGCGCGCTGTCGACGCCGCCGACGCCGATCAGTGGAAACCGCCCGTCGACGCGCCGGTAGGTTTCCGCCAGCATCCGCGTCGAAATGTCGAACGCCGGCCGGCCGGACAGGCCGCCGGCTTCCGTCTTGTTCGGATCGCGGAGCGTGGCGGGCCGCGAAACGGTGGTGTTGGAGACGATCATGCCGTCGACCCCGCGCGCGACCGCCACGCGCACGATGTCGTCGAGTTCGGCGAGATCGAGATCGGGCGCGATTTTCAGGAGCAGCGGCCGGCGCGCCGGCGCGGCGTCGCGCGCCTCGAGAGCGCGCGCGAGCAGTTCCGACAGCGCCGCCGCCTGCTGCAGATCGCGCAGGCCGGGCGTGTTGGGCGAGGATACGTTGATCGTGAAATAGGAGGCGACGTCCGCGAACGCGGCCACGCCGGCCGCATAGTCGGCGATGCGGTCGGCGGCGTCCTTGTTGGCGCCGATGTTCACGCCGACGATTCCCGCGCGGCCGGCGCGCGCGGCCAGCCGCCGATGGGCTGGCGCGTGGCCCTCGCTGTTGAAGCCGAACCGGTTGATGACGCCCCTGTCGGCCGGCAGGCGAAACAGCCGCGGCTTCGGATTGCCCGGCTGCGGGCGCGGCGTGATCGTGCCGACTTCCGTGAAGCCGAACCCGAGCGCGAGCGTCGCGTCCACGACCTCCGCATTCTTGTCGAACCCGGCCGCCATGCCGATGGGGTTCGGAAAATCGAGCCCGAAGGCGGAAACGGCGAGCCGTCGATCGTCGGCGCGCGCGGACGCCGGCGGGGCGGCCTGCAGGGCGCGGATCGTCCAGCGATGGGCGGTTTCCGCGTCGAGCGCCATCAGGAACGGGCGTGCGAAGGAATCGAACAGCGAGATCATGGCAGAAGGCCCGAAAAATCGTGGACGCCGTCGCGCCAGGGCAGCGGGCGGGCGAACACGGCGCGCGCCGGATCGAGCGGCGCGTAGAGATGGGGAAACAGCGCGCCGCCGCGCGAAGCCTCCCATTTGAGCGCGGAGCCGAGGCTTTCGGCCTCGAAGGCGACGAGCAGCAGATCGGTCTGGCCCGCGAAATGACGCGCCGCGGTCTCGGCCACCTGATCGGCGGTCGAGAAATGGATGAACCCGTCGGCGAGATCGACCGGCGCGCCGGCGAAAACCCCGGCGCGAACCGCCTTGGTCCAGAGGGCGGCGGGGGCGATTTTGTAGATGCGCGTCATGGGGCGGGCTCGACGGGGTGCGATCGCGCCCTTTCAAGGCGCCATCGGCGCGCAAAAGTCCATGGTCGCGAGAACCTGCGCGGTATTTAGGCCGGAAATCCGCCTTTCCGTGAAACTTTATCTTGTTTTTGTGAAACAAAGCATATACAGGATAAATCTCCTAGCAAGCGGGCAAGCCGATTCGGAGGCTGCGATGCTCTCCCATAACCAGATCTGGGCCGCGATCGACGCGCTGGCGGCGCGGTTCGAGATGACGCCGTCGGGCCTGGCCCGACGTGCGGGGCTCGATCCCACCACGTTCAACAAGTCCAAGCGCGTGTCGCCGGACGGGCGGCTGCGCTGGCCCTCGACCGAGTCCATCGCCAAGATTCTGGATGCGACCGGCGCGAGCGTCGATCTGTTCATGTCGCTCATCGGCCCGGGCGCGCAGGCCGGTCTCCACGCCACGCGCCGGCCGCTGCCGCTGATCGGCCTGGCGCAGGCCGGCGACGGCGGTTTCTTCGACGACGGCGGCTTTCCCGTCGGCGGCGGGTGGGACGAGATCGACTTTCCCTCGGTGGCCGACCCCAACGCCTATGCGCTGGAGATTTCCGGCGACTCGATGCTGCCGGCCTATCGCGACGGCGACCGGGTGATCGTCTCGCCCAATTCGCCCGTGCGACGCGGCGACCGGGTGGTGGCGAAAACCACCGCCGGCGAGGTGCTGGCGAAGGAGCTGAAACGCCAGACGGCGAAAACGATCGAGCTGAAATCGCTCAATCCCGATCATCCCGACCGCATCCTGCCGGTGAGCGAGGTGAACTGGATCGCCCGCATCGTGTGGGCGAGCCAGTGATCGCCTAGGCCGCTTCCTTGCGTGTGGCGTAGATTTTCTGCGCGATCGTCCATTTGCCGTCGATCTTCAGCAGCGCGAGATAATCGGTGAAATAGAGCGGCGGCATCTGGCATTTCACTTTCACGAGCGCCGTCGTCGGGCCGGATTGGTCCACGAGCAGAATGGCGTCGTCGCGTTGCAGACCAGCAGCCTTGGGCGAAGGCCGCGCGCGCACATTGTCGAGCCATTGATCGCGCGTGAGGATCGTCGCCTTGCCCTTGTTCTCGAACGTGAGAAGGCTCGAGGCCGTGAACACGCTCGCAAGTTTGTCGGCGTCGCCCTCGTAGAGCCCGTCGAAATAGGTCTGGATCGTGCGCTCGATCGCGTCTCTTTCGCTCATGCGTTCCTCCACCGTTAAACCGTTTCCTCGATCCGCCTGGACACCATCTCGCGCAACGCGCGCAGATCCTTGGCGAACAGGCGAATGCCGTCCGACAGTTTTTCCGTCGCCATCCGGTCTTCGTTGAGGAGCCAGCGGAACGTCTTCTCGTCCAGCTCCATGCGCGCGGGCGCATCCGCCGACGCCGTCTGCGGCGACAGCCGCCGCGCCAGCGCGCCATGGTCGGCCTCCAGTTCGCCGAGCAGTTGCGGCGAGATCGTGAGCCGGTCGCAACCGGCCAGCGCCTCGATCTCGCCGGCGTTGCGGAACGAGGCGCCCATCACGATCGTCTCGATCCCGTGCGCCTTGTAATAATCGTAGATGCGCCGGACGGAGAGAACGCCGGGATCGGTCTGCGCCGTATAGGTCTTGCCTTCGGCCTGCACGAACCAGTCGAGAATGCGCCCGACGAACGGCGAGATGAGAAAGGCGTCCGCGTCCGCCGCAGCGGCCGCCTGCGCGAGCGAGAACAAAAGCGTCATGTTGCAGTCGATGGATTCCTTTTGCAGGATGCGCGCGGCCTGCACGCCCTCCCATGTCGTGGCGAGCTTGATCAGAATTTTCTCGCGCGGCACGCGCCGCGCCTCGTAATCGGCGATCAGCGCACGCGCGGCCGTCACCATCGCGTCGCGGTCGAACGAAAGGTCCGCGTCGACTTCGGTCGACACGCGCCCCGGCACGATGCGCGCGAGTTCGACGCCGAAATTGACGGCCAGCCGGTCTGTTGCGCGGCTGCGCACGCCGTGGTGGCTGCGCGCCCATACGATCGCCTCGTCGACGAGGTGCTTGTAGTCGGGCATCTGCGCCGCTTTCAGGATCAGCGTCGGATTGGTCGTGCAATCGGTCGCGCCGAACGCGCGGATCGAGTCCATGTCGCCGGTGTCGGCCACCACCACCGTCATCTTTTTCAGTTGTTCGAGTTTGGAGACCATGTGGAAAGGCTCTAGGTGAAGTCGCGCTGCTGGCGCTGGGTCAAAGAAACGATGTGGTCGTGAACGAGCCGCACCCGTGCGAAATCGCGCACGTCGTCGTGCGTCACGATCCAGTAGGCGCGCACGATACGACGTTCCGGCGCGATGCGCACGAGATCGTCGAACCGGCGCGCGACATAATCGTGCAGCACGCCCACGCCCGCGCCCGCCCGCACCGCCTCCACCTGGCCGATCATGCCCGCGCATTCGAACCGCCGCGCGTCCGCAAGCCCCACCTCGCCGAGGTAGTCGAGCGAGGGGGAGAACACGAGGTCGGGCACGTAGCAGACCACGCGGTGGTCCTGCGGGGCCGCGCCGGCGCCAGGATGCCGGTCGAGATAGTCGCGGCTGACGTAGAGGCTGAGCGTGTAATCGGTCAGTTTCTTCACGGTCAGCCGGCCTTCCGCCGGCCGGTCGATGGTGACGGCGATGTCGGCCTCGCGCTTGGCGAGCGAGAAGGCGCGGGGCAACGGCGCGAGCTGCACCGTCAGGCCCGGATACTCGTCCATCAGCGCGCCGAAGTGGCGCGCCAGCACGAAAGTGCCGAACCCGTCCGGCGCGCCGACCCGCACATCGCCGGAAATCGCCACGTCCGCCGACAGCGCCACCTGCGCCTGCAGTATTTCCGTTTCCATCCTTTCGGCGCTCGAAAGAAAACTCTCGCCGCGCACGGTGAGCGCGCAGCCGTTGGTCCGCCGCTCGATCAGCTTGGCGCCGAGCCCGGCCTCCAGCGTGGCGATGCGCCGGCTGACGGTCGCGTGATCGAGGCCAAGTTTACGCGCCGCCGCCAGCATCTGGCCGGATCGCGCGACCGCCAGAAATATGCGAACATTGTCCCAGTCGAGCATGATCGGAAATCTTGCACAGCGGATGCGCGATTTCTACGCTTGATATGCGCCGATGCATGGAACAAGGACAGGCGCCCATCCTGCGCCGACCCGGAGAGCGGGCGCGCGGCGGCTAGACCGGAGGATCGCATGGTCAAGGAAATCACCCATTTCATCGGCGGCAAACACGTCAAGGGAACGTCCGGCCGGTTCACCGACGCTTTCCAGCCCATGACCGGCGAGGTCGTCTCGCGCGTGCCGCTCGCCTCGAAGGCGGAAGTGCGCGCCGCCGTCGAGAACGCCATCGCCGCGCAGCCGGCCTGGGCCGCCACCAATCCGCAGCGCCGCGGCCGCGTGCTGATGAAATTCGTCGATCTCATCAACCGCGACATGGATTCGCTGGCCGACCTGCTCGCGCGCGAGCACGGCAAGACCATCCCCGACGCCAAGGGCGATATCCAGCGCGGCCTGGAGGTCGCCGAATTCTTCATCGGCGTCGCCCATCTGATGAAGGGCGAATACACCGACGGCGCCGGCCCTGGCATCGACATCTATTCCATGCGCCAGCCGCTGGGCGTGGTCGCCGGCATCACGCCGTTCAACTTCCCGGCCATGATTCCGATGTGGAAATTCTGCGCGGCCATCGCCTGCGGCAACGCGTTCATCCTCAAGCCGTCCGAGCGCGACGCGGGCGTGCCGCTGCGCCTCGCCGAACTGATGCTGGAAGCCGGACTGCCGGCGGGCGTGCTCAACGTCGTGCAGGGCGACAAGGAGGCGGTCGACGCCATTCTCGACGACCCGGACATCAAGGCCATCGGCTTCGTCGGCTCCACGCCGATCGCCGAATACATCTACACCCGCGGCTGCGCGAACGGAAAACGCGTGCAGTGTTTCGGCGGCGCCAAGAACCACATGATCATCATGCCGGACGCCGACATGGACCAGACGGTCGACGCGCTGATCGGCGCGGGCTACGGTTCGGCCGGCGAGCGCTGCATGGCGATCTCCGTCGCCGTGCCGGTCGGCCAGAAGACGGCCGATGAGCTGGTCAAGCGCCTCATCCCGCGCGTCGAGGCGTTGAAGGTCGGCCCCTCGACGGATCTGGCCGCCGACTACGGCCCGGTCGTGACGAAGGAGCACCTCGAGAAGATCAAGGGCTATATCGACATCGGCGTGAAGGAAGGCGCCAAGCTGCTGGTCGACGGCCGCGGCTTCAAGATGCAGGGCTACGAGAACGGCTTCTACATCGGCGGCTCGCTGTTCGATCATGTCACGTCCGACATGCGCATCTACAAGGAAGAGATTTTCGGTCCCGTCCTGTCGGTGGCGCGCGCCAACGACTACGAGGCCGCGCTCAAACTCGCCAACGATCACGAATACGGCAACGGCGTCGCAATCTTCACGCGAGATGGCGATGCGGCGCGCGATTTCGCCAGCCGCGTGAACGTCGGCATGGTCGGCGTCAACGTGCCGATCCCGGTGCCGATCGCCTATTACACGTTCGGTGGCTGGAAGCGGTCGGGCTTCGGCGATCTCAACCAGCATGGCGCGGACGCGGTGCGCTTCTACACCAAGACCAAGACCATCACCGCGCGCTGGCCCTCCGGCGTGAAGGACGGCGCGAGCTTCGTCATCCCGACGATGAGCTGAAGCCGCGGATTTGCTCGACACGAAGGGCGCGCCGCGCGGCGCGCCCTTTTCGTTTGGCGCGGCGCGCATAATCGGCGACATTCCGCCAGCACGTTCGGGATGGAGAGGATGCGGCACAGGGCAGGGCGCGGCGCGCGCGCGAACGCGCGATGAGCGAACCGCGCGCCGACGGCGCCGCCGCCCGTCGCTGGCTGATCGCGCGCGTGGGCTTCGCGCAGCTCGTGGCCTTCGGCTCCACGTATTATCTGCCGGCCGTGCTCGCCCAGTCGGTCGCGCGCGATCTCGGCGTGCCGGCGGCCGCCAGTTTCGCCGGCCTGTCGGCGGCGCTCGTCGTGTCCGGCTTTCTCGGCCCGGCGGTCGGCCGCTATGTCGACCGGCACGGCGGCCGCCTGCCGCTCACGCTGTCCAATCTTGTGTTCGCCGCGGGCCTTGCGATCCATGCGGCGGCGCAAGGGCCGGTCGTGCTCGGCCTTGCGTGGCTGGTCATGGGCGTGGGCATGGCGCTCGGCTATTACGAGACCGCCTTCGCCGCGCTGGCGCGACTCTACGGCGCCTCCGCGCGCGGGCAGATCGCCGGCGTCACGCTGATCGCGGGTCTGACCAGCACGGTGTCCTGGCCGCTGACGGCGTGGATGGATGCGCATGTGGGCTGGCGCCTCGCGTGCCTGATCTGGGCCGCGGTCAATCTCATCGTCGCCCTGCCGCTCAATCTGTCGGTGCCCAAACCGACCGGCGCCCGCACGCCGCTCGCCGATCGCGACGAGGAGCCGGACGAGGCGGGGTCCAGCAAGCGCGCCATGATCGCGCTCGCGGTCATGTATGCGGCCACGAGTTTCGTGGCGAGCGGCCTGTCGTCCACGCTGCCGACCGTGCTCGGCCATGTGGGGATAGACGCGACGACGGCCATCTGGGCCTCCACTCTGCTCGGCCCCGCGCAGGTGGTCGGGCGGCTTGCGGAAGTGGGCTGGCTCGGGCGCTATCACCCCATCGTGTCGGCAAGCGTGGCCTGCGCCTTTTTGCCGCTGGGGGTGGCGGCGTTCGCCATCTGGGGGCCGGGCGGCGTGGCCGCCTTCGCCATCCTGTTCGGCATCGGCAACGGGCTGCTGACGATCGCGCGCGGCACGCTGCCGCTCGCGCTGTTCGGTCCGCGCGGCTACGGGCGGCGCGTCGGCGTCCTCACGGCGCCCTCGCGCGTGACCGGCGCGGTCGCTCCCCTGCTGATGGGGCTGATGACGGACGCGATCGGGGCGGCGGGACTGGTTGTCGCCGCCGCTCTCAATGTCGTGGGCCTCGTCGCGCTCGCGTTCATCCGGCGCGAGCGGCACTGAGGCGTTGCTGGGTCAGGCGCGCTTGCCGGCCATCGCGTTGTAGATCCACAGCACGATGACCGCGCCGATGGTGGCCACGATGATCGAATAGATCCAGGCGCCGGCCTGCGTGCCGCCCATGCCGAAGAAGCTGAAGACGAAATTGCCGGCCACCGCGCCGATCACGCCCACGATCAGGTTGGTCAGGAAGCCCTGGCCGGAACTGTAGACGATCTTGTTGGCGAAAAAGCCGGCGATCGCGCCGACAATGATGGTCATGATCCAGCCCATAGCCATGTGTCTGTCCTTTGGATAATGCCGACGAACCCGGCGATCCTATCCTGAACGCGAGAGCTTGGCTTTAGTTCGCGGGTGAAAGAAATTTATGTCCCGCCGACCAGTTTGGCGACGACGCGCGCCGTGTAGTCGACCATCGGCACGATGCGCGCGTAGTTGAGCCGGGTGGGGCCGATGACGCCCAGCACGCCGACCACGCGCCGCTCGCTGTCGCGGAACGGCGCGGCGATCATCGAGGAGCCCGACAGCGAGAACAGCTTGTTCTCCGAGCCGATGAAAATGCGCACGCCCTCGCCCGTCTCCGCGCGCGAGAGCAGGTCGATCACGTCCTTCTTGGTCTCGAGATCGTCGAACAGCAGGCGAATGCGTTCGAGATCCTCGATCGCCGTCAGATCGTCGAGCAGGTGCGACTGCCCGCGCACGATCAGCTGGCGGCGCGGGCCTTCCAGCCCCGCCCAGCTCGCAAGCCCCGCCTCCACCACGCGGGCGGTCAACTGGTCCAGTTCCGCCTCCACCGCCCGCCGGCTCGTCTCGATGTCGGCGCGCACGTCGTTGAGCGTGCGCCCGCGCATCCGCGCGTTGAGATAATTGCCGGCCGCCGCCAGCGCGCCCTGCGGCAGGTCGCGGGGAATGGCGATGATGCGGTTTTCGACCGATCCGTCCTCGGACACGAGAATGGCGAGCGCGCGCTCGGCGTCGAGCCGCACGAACTCGATCTGCCGCAGCCGCCGGTCGTCCTTGGAGGTGACCACCACGCCCGCGCCGCGCGCCAGGCCCGAGAGCAGGGTGGAGGCCTGCGCCAGCACGTTTTCGATATCGGCGTTCTGCGGGCGCGCCATGTCCTCGATCCGCGCGCGGTCGTCCGGCGTCAGGTCGCCGACCTGCAACAGCGAATCGACGAAGAACCTGAGGCCGATCTCGGTAGGCAACCGCCCGGCGCTGGTGTGCGGCGCATAGACCAGGCCAAGCTCCTCCAGGTCCTGCATCACGTTGCGGATGGAGGCCGGCGACAGCGTCATCGGCAGAATGCGCGAGAGGTGGCGCGAGCCCACCGGATCGCCGGAAGCCAGATAGCTTTCGACGATGCGGCGGAAAATCTCGCGCGAACGCTCGTCGAGCGCCGCGAGCGCGCTTTTTTCGGGGGAGCGGTCGCCGGAAGACACCATGGCGCGCAAAATGGCGGTCGAAGGGCCGTGTTGCAACTACCCGAGCCTGACGCGGTGGCCGGCGACCGGGATCATCGCCCGCACCTTGCCGACCCGCGCGGGGTCGATCCGCGCCGCCACGTAGCCCGCCCCGTCGGACGCGCGCGCCGTCACGTGGCCCCACGGGTCGATGACCAGCGAATGGCCAAAGGTCATGCGCGTCTCCAGTTTCGGCGCCTTGCCGACCGTGTGCGGCCCGGTCTGCGCCGGCGCGCAGAACCAGGTCTGCGTCTCGATCGCGCGGGCGCGGCACAAGACCTCCCAATGGTCCTTGCCGGTCTGGAGCGTGAAGGCCGAGGGCAGCGCGATCATCTGCGCGCCCCTGTCGACCAGCGCCTGAAACAGAGAGGGAAAACGCAGGTCGTAGCAGATGGCGCAGCCGACGGTGACGCCGTCGCAGTCGTAGGTGACGAGCGTCTCGCCGGGCTTGAACGCCGCGCTTTCGCGATAGGGCGTTCCGTCCGGCCCGGTGATATCGAACATGTGAATCTTGCGGTAGCGCGCCACCTCGCGGCCGGAGCGGTCGTAGGCGACCGTCGTGTTGTGGACGCGATCTTCGCCGGCGATTCGCTCGAGCATCGAGCCGGCGTGGATGAACACGCCGTGCCTGGCCGCAAGTTCCGCCATCAGCGTGGAGGCGGGGCCCCTGCCGATCTCCTCGGCCGCCGCCAGCTTGCCGGCGCGGTCGCCGCCGATGAAATCCCACACTTCCGGCAGCGCGATCCAGTCGGGCTTTTCCTCCGCCACCGCGCGGTCGATCAGCGCGCGCGCGGCCGCAAGGTTGGCCGCCTTGTCGCTGACGGAATTCATCTGGATGAGCGCGACTTTCATGGGAGCCTCCGCGAGGCGCAAAGCATATGCAAAACGAAAGCGGCGGGCCAAGGCCCGCCGAGTTCAGACACGCGAAAGCGGCGGGCATTGGCCCGCCGCGTCCGGATATGATCGCCGACGCTTACTTGCCCTTGGCGTCGCCGGGCTTGATGTCGGCGAACTTCTTGTTGTTGGCCGCCATCCATTCCAGCAGCGAGGCGGGCTCGAATCCCTTGCCGGCCATCTTGTGCACTTCCTTCACCGTCGCCAGCACCTTGTCGACGCCGATGCGGTCGGCCTCGAACATCGGGCCGCCGCGCCAGACGGGGAAGCCGTAGCCGTTGAGCTTCACCATATCGACGTCGATCGGACGCGAGACGATGTTCTCCGACAGGATCTTGCAGGCTTCGTTGACCATCGCGGCGTGGATGTAGGACGTGATCTTGTCGGCCGACACGGGCTTGCGCGTGATGCCCTTGTCCTTGGACGCCTTCTCGACGATCTGCGTGACGACCGGGTCCACCTCGCGCTTGCCGCTGGCGTAGGTGTAGTAGCCCGAGCCGGTTTTCTGGCCGTAGCGGCCGAGCGCGCAGATGGCGTCGGCGATGGCGCCGGTGTCGCGCTTTTCGGGATCGCGCAGATGCGCGAATTCCTTGCGCCGGCGCATGCCGATGTCGAGGCCCGCGAGATCGCCGACCGCGTAGGGGCCCATCGCCATGCCCCAGGCTTCCATCGCGTCGTCCACGTCCTTCGGCATCGCGCCTTCTTCCACCAGCATGTCGGACACCTGCCGCCACGTGGCCAGAATGCGGTTGCCGACGAAGCCGTCGCACACGCCCATCACGATCGGCAGCTTGCCCATGCGCTTGCCGATGGCGACGCCTGTCTGCACCGCGTCCTTCGCGCTCTTCGAGCCTTCGATCACCTCGACCAGCCGCATGATGTTGGCAGGCGAGAAGAAGTGCATGCCGATTACGTCTTCCGGACGGCCCGCGGCTTCGCCGATCTGGTTGATGTCGAGATAGGAGGTGTTGGAGGCCAGCACCGCGCCCTTCTTGGCGATCTTGCCGAGACGGCCGAACACGTCCTTCTTGATCGCCATTTCCTCGAACACCGCCTCGATCACCAGATCGCAGTCGGCGAGGGAGTTGAAGTCCGTGGTCGGCTTGAGAAGCGCCATGCGCTGGTCGGCGACCGCCTGATTGATGCGCCCGAGCTTCACGTCGCGCGCCCATGTGTCGGCCATGCGTTTCACGCCGCGGTCGAGCGCCTCCTGCGAGGTCTCCACGATCGTGACCGGCATGCCGGAATTGATCAGCGAAATGGTGATGCCCGCGCCCATCGTGCCCGCGCCGATGACGCCGACCTTCTCCACCTTGCGCGGTTCGACGCCGACCAGATGCGGCGTCTTCTGCGCCTCGCGCTCGGCGAAGAACACGTAGCGCATCGCCTTCGACTGGTCGGAGACGAGCAGCTCCATGAAGTTCTTGCGCTCGACCGCCTCGCCCTGCTTGAAATCGCCGACGGTGGAGGCGCGGATGCATTCGGCGATCTTGGCCGGCGCGATCGCGCCGCGCGCCTTTTTCAGAACGTCGGCCTCCGCCTTGTCGAAGGCGGCCTTGTCGAACGGCTGCTGCTGTTCGGCCGAGCGGCGCAGCGGCTTGCCGACGAGCGTGCGGGCATAGGCGATCGCTTCCTCGCGCAGGTCGCCTTCAGCCACCTTGTCGACGAGGCCGAGCGACAGCGCCTCTTTCGCCTTCACGAAGCGGCCGGACGTGCACAGGTCGAGGCCGACCAGCGCGCCGGCCAGTCGCGGAATGCGCTGCGTGCCGCCCGCGCCCGGCAGCAGTCCGAGTTTCACTTCCGGCACGCCGACCATGCCCTTGGGATCGATGACGCGCGCATGCGTCGCCAGCGCGATCTCGAACCCGCCGCCGAGCGCGGTGCCGTGCAGCGCGGCCACGACCGGCTTGTCGCCTGCTTCCATGCCGTTCAGCAGGTCCTGCAACGAGGGGCCGGACGGCGGCTTGCCGAATTCGCTGATGTCGGCGCCCGCCACGAACGTGCGTCCTTCGCAGGCGATGACGGCCGCCTTGGTCGCAGGATCGGCCATCGCGCGCTCGACATGCTCCTTCAGGCCGGAGCGCACCGCCGAGGAGATGGCGTTGACGGGCGGGTTGTTGACGATGATGAGGGCGACATCGCCCTTTTGTTCCGTGCGGACGACGGGGTTGGTCATGATGGCAGCCTCTCTCTCAAACCGCGCCGGCGCACGCCGCGCGCAAAGCGTTTCGCGTCCGCCGCAGATCGTTTCGCATTGTGGAACAGCGACGGCGGACGTTCTCCCGCGGCTTTTCTAACACGCGGGCCGCCCCGCGCGAAAGCCCGCGCGCCGGCGGTTGACCGCAGGCGCTCTTGTCGTGCAAGCGGAAACGAGATCGGGAAGGCGGCGTGCGGCCCATGCAATATATTCTCACTCTTTCCTGCCCGGACCGGCCGGGCATCGTGGCGGCGGTGGCGACGCTGCTCTACGAGTCCGGATGCAACATCGTCGACGCGCAGCAGTTCGACGCGGCGCTGACCGACCGTTTTTTCATGCGCGTGGTGTTCGACCGGCCGGGCGACGGGTTTTCCGCGCTCGAGACGAAATTCGGCGCCATGGCGCAAACTTTCGCGATGGACTGGGCCATGCGCCCGCGCGCCGAGAAACGTCGCGTGATGCTGCTGGTCTCGAAGTTCGACCATTGCCTCGCCGACATTCTCTATCGCTGGCGCATCGGCGAACTGGACATGACGCCGTGCGCCATCGTGGCGAATTATCCGCGCGAGACCTACGCCCATCTCGATTTCGACGGCGTTCCGTTCCATCATCTGCCGGTCACGCGCGAGACGAAGATGGAGCAGGAGGCGGAAATCTGGCGTCTGGTGCGCGAAACGCAGACGGACGTTGTGGTGCTCGCGCGCTACATGCAGGTGCTGTCAGACGGACTGGCGGCGAAGCTGGCGGGCCGCTGCATCAACATCCATCACTCGTTCCTGCCGGGCTTCAAGGGCGCCAAACCGTATCATCAGGCGCACGCGCGCGGCGTGAAGCTGATCGGCGCGACAGCGCACTATGTCACGAGCGAACTCGACGAAGGCCCGATCATCGAACAGGACGTGGAGCGCATTTCCCATCGCGATGCGCCAGAGGATCTGGTGCGCAAGGGCCGCGACATCGAGCGTCGGGTGCTCGCGCGCGCGCTGCGCCACCATCTGGAGGACCGCGTCATCCTCAACGGCCGCAACACGGTGGTGTTTTCGGACTGAGGAAAACGCCAGCCAACAAAAAGCCCGCCTAAGGCGGGCTTTTTAAGAGCGAACGGGCGCGCATATGGGCGCTGCGAACGCGACGCCGGGGCTATGCGCTGAAAAGAAACGCCCGCTTGTTGCGGGCGTTTCAATCGAAGTCGATTACTTGAAGCGCTGGTCGCGCACCAGCGTCTTCCACTTGCCGCCCTGCACCTGCGCGATCTGGCCCGAGGCGACGCCCAGGTGGTTGTCCTTCGAGAACTTGATCGCCGGCTGGCCGAAGATGTCGTGGAATTCGGCGCCCGATTCCATCGCGTCCAGAACCTTCTCGGTCGTCAGGTCCTTGCCGGCGAGCTTGGCGTAATGGGCGAAGGCCATCACCCCGTTGTAGCCGGCCGTCACCTGCAGGTTGGCGATCGTTCCGAACGCCTTCTGGTAGGCGTCCATGAACTCCTTCACCTTGCCGGTGGCGGTGGCGGGATCGAGCATCTCGATCGAGCCGACGCCGTAGACGCCTTCGGCGTATTCCTTGCCGAGTTCAGGGAATTCCGGCACGTAGGTCGGGCTGGAGCAGATGTAGGTCGGCTCGTAGCCGGACTTCTTCGCCGTCGTCACGATGCCGATCGATTCGCGCACCACCGAACCCAGCGCGACCAGATCGCACCCGTCGGCCTTCAGCTTGGCGACCTGCGAAGCGAAGTCCGTCGCGCCGCGCTTGAAGGACACCATCGTGCCGAGCTTCATGTTCGCCGCCGCCAGCTGGTCCTTGTAGGCGTCGGTGAAGTTTTTGCCCATCTCGTCATCCTGGTAGATGATGCAGGCGTTCTTCGGCTTCTTCTGGTCGATGATGTATTTCAGCCCGATCCGCATGTTGTCGTAGTAGGGCAGAAAGATGTTGAACTTGAGCCGTTCCAGCGGCTTGCCCGGCTCCATCTTGTAGGTGAATTCGGCGGCGGTGATCGGGAAGAGGTGCAGAATGCCCGCTTCCTGCACGATCGGCAGCGGCGCGAGCGTGGTGGCCGAGCCCATCGGCGACACCATCGCGAAGATCTTATCTTTCTCGATCAGCTTCTGCGTGGCGAGCACGGCTTTCTTGGGGTCGTAGCCGTCGTCCTCGGCGACCAGGCGCAGCTTGCGGCCGTTGACGCCGCCGGCGGCGTTGATCTGCTCCACGGCGAGCTTCATGCCGTTGGTGGACGGCACGCCCCATGACTTCAGCGGGCCCGACACGTCCATATGCGTGCCGATCACGATCTCGGAATCCGTCACGCCCTGCGTCTTGAACTGAGCGAGCGCCGGGCCAAAGCCGGCAAGTCCGAACGCGGTGGACAGCGCGACGACCGAAACAACATTCTTCATTCCCTACAACCTCCCTGAAGGCGGACGCATGAGTCCGGCTTGGCGTGCTCCCTGCGCAATCCAGCGTTGCGCAAAGGAACTGGCTCAACATAAGCGCCCGACGGCGCCGCTGCAATCGTGGCGACTAGCCGCCCACGTTGAAGGCGGCGAGCGCGGCCATGTTGACGATTTCGGAATCCTTGGCGCCGAGCGTCACGATCTGCACCGAGCGGTCGAGGCCCACGATGAACGGACCGACCACCGTCGCCCCGCCCAGTTCCTGCAACATCTTGGTCGAGATCGAGGCGGCGTGGAACGCCGGCATGATGAGCACGTTGGCCGGGCCCTTCAGCCGGCAGAACGGATAGGCCGACATCAGGTCGCGGTTGAGCGCCACGTCCGCCGCCATCTCGCCGTCGTATTCGAAATCGACATGGGCGCGGTCGAGGATGTGGATGGCTTCCTGCACATGTTTGGTGCGCTCCCCCGGCGGGTGGCCGAAGGTGGAGAAGGCGAGCAGAGCGACGCGCGGCTCGTAGCCGAGCCGGCGCGCCACGCCCGCCGCCCCCATGGCGATCTCAGCGATCTCCTGCGCGCTCGGCAGTTCGGTGATCGCGGTGTCGGCGACCAGCACCGGTTTGCCGCGCGCCAGCACCATCGACACGCCCATCACCCGGTGGCCGGGCTTGGGGTCGATCACGCGGCGCACTTCCTCCAGCGCGATCGAGAAATTGCGCGTCACGCCCGTCACCATGGCGTCGGCGTCGCCGCGCGCAACCATCGTGGCGGCGAAATAGTTGCGGTCCTGGTTGATCATGCGCTGGCAGTCGCGCAGCAGGTAGCCGCGCCGTTGCAGCCGTTCGTAGAGAAAGCTCGCGTAGGCCTCGTTGTGCTCGAACTTCTGCGTGTTGCGCACTTCGATATGTTCGCCCAGTTCGATGCCGGCGGCCGCGCAGGCGGCTTCGATCCGTTCCTCGCGGCCGACCAGAACGGCGCGCCCCAGACCCTGGTTGACGAACGACAGCGCCGCGCGAATGACCTGTTCTTCCTCGCCCTCGGCGAACACCACGCGCTTGGGATAGCGGCGCACGCGTTCGAAAATGCTCTGCAACGCGCCCGCGACCGGGTCGCGCCGCGCCGACAGTTCCGCCTTGTAGGCGGCGGCGTCGACGATCGGCCGGCGCGCGACGCCCGAATCCATCGCCGCCTGCGCCACCGCCGGCGGCACGACCGAGATGAGGCGCGGGTCGAACGGCGCGGGAATGAGATATTCGCGGCCGAAGCGCGGGCGTGCGCCCTGATAGGCGACGGCCACTTCGTCCGGCACGTCCTCGCGCGCGAGTTCGGCGAGCGCGTTGGCGGCCGCGATCTTCATTTCCATGTTGATCGTGGTGGCGCGCGCGTCGAGCGCGCCGCGAAAGATGTAGGGAAAGCCGAGAACGTTGTTCACCTGGTTGGGATAGTCCGACCGGCCGGTGGCCACGATCGCGTCCGGCCGCACGGCCAGCGCGTCCTCCGGCGTGATTTCCGGGTCGGGATTGGCCATGGCGAAGATGATCGGGTCATGCGCCATCGTGGCGACCATCTCCTGCGTCAGCGCGCCCTTGGCGGACAGGCCGAAGAAGATGTCGGCGCCGACCATCGCCTCGGCCAGCGTGCGCGCGGGCGTGTCGGAGGCGTAGGCCGCCTTCCACTGGTTCATGCCCTCGGTGCGGCCCTGATAGATCACGCCCTTGGTGTCGACCAGCGTGATGTTCTCGCGCGGCATGCCCATCGCGCGCAAGAGGTCGAGGCACGCGATGCCGGCCGCGCCCGCGCCGTTGCAGACGAGCCGGGCGGTCTTCATGCCGCGCCCCGTCAGGCGCATGGCGTTGATCATGCCAGCGACCGCGATGATGGCGGTGCCATGCTGGTCGTCGTGAAAGACGGGAATGTCCATCAGCTCGCGGAGCTTCTCCTCGATGATGAAACACTCGGGCGCCTTGATGTCCTCCAGATTGATGCCGCCGAACGAGGGGCCGAGGAACTTGACCGCGTTGATGAACTCGTCGGTGTCTTCGGTCGCCACTTCCAGATCGATGGAATCGACGTCGGCGAACCGCTTGAACAGCACCGACTTGCCTTCCATCACCGGCTTGGAGGCGAGCGCGCCGAGATTGCCGAGGCCGAGAATGGCGGTGCCGTTGGAGATGACGGCGACCATATTGCCCTTGGTCGTGTAGTCGTAGGCGCGGGTCGCATCCTCGGCGATGGCCAGCACCGGCACCGCGACGCCCGGCGAATAGGCCAGCGACAGGTCGCGGGCGGTCGCCATCGGCTTGGTGGGGGTGATCTGCAGCTTGCCCGGCCGGCCCTGCGAGTGGAACAGCAGCGCCTCGCGGTCGCTGAACGTCGGGCGCGGCGGGCGCTTATGGTCGGCCATTTTCGGAGTTCCGGAAGATCATTGGAGTTTTTGAGCCGCGGACCTTAACGGCGCGGGCGGCGCGCCACAAGCGCGCGCGCCATCGCCCTTCGTCGGACGGTTAAGCGCCCGGCCGCCCTCAGGGGGCCTCGCGCGCGTCGAGCATCCTGAGCATGTAGACCAGGTCGAGCCAGCGGCCGAACTTGGCGCCGACCTGCGGCAGCCGCGCGACCTCCACGAAGCCGAGCGCCGCGTGCAGACGGATCGAGGCCGTGTTGGCGCCCTCGATTCCGGCCACCATCGCGTGTTTGCCGGCCGCCTGCGCCCGCGCGATCAGCGGCGTCATCAGCGCCCGCCCGACGCCCCGGCGGTGCAGGCCCGGCGCGACGAAGACGGAGTTCTCGACCGTATGGCGATAGCCTTCGAAGGGGTGAAACGGCCCGTAGGCGGCGAACCCGACGACGCCTGCCTCGGTTTCGGCGACCAGCGCCGGAAAGCCGCCGGCCGCGCGCTGCGCCATCCACGCGCGCCGGTCCTCCACCGTCACCGGGACGTCGCGCCAGACGGCCGCGCTCTGCGCGATGGCCGCGTTGTAGAGCGCCGTGATCGCCGGCGCGTCGGCGGGCAGGGCGTCGCGGATGCTGGGCACGGGCTCTTCTCCTCTGGCGGCGCGCGACGTTTTTCCCCAACCAAGGCCGCCCGCGCGCTCGGCAGGGCGCTGGCGCGCTGATAGGGTCCGCGCCATGCGCGCGACTGCAAGAGAACCGTCCGGAAAGGCCGAGGACAAGCCCTCGCCGATGATGGCGCAATATCTGGAGATCAAGGCCGCCAATCCGGACTGTCTCCTTTTCTACCGGATGGGCGATTTCTACGAACTGTTCTTCGAGGACGCCGAGATCGCCTCCGCCGCGCTCGGCATCGTCCTGACGAAGCGCGGCAGGCATCAGGGCGCTGACATTCCGATGTGCGGCGTGCCGATCGAACGCGCCGACGATTATCTCCAGCGGCTGATCGCGCTCAGGCATCGCGTGGCCGTCTGCGAGCAGCTCGAAGACCCGGCGGAGGCGAAGAAGCGCGGCGCCAGATCGGTCGTGCGGCGCGACGTGGTGCGGCTCGTCACGCCCGGCACCATCACCGAGGAGCGGCTGCTGGAGCCCGGCCGCGCGCATCTTCTGGTGGCGGTCGCGCGCGTGCGCGCCAGCGAGGGCGACGACCGGTTCGGGCTGGCGGCGGTCGATATTTCGACCGGCCGGTTCGATGTCGCCGAGACCGATCTGGCCGGCCTGCCGGCCGCACTCGCCCGGTTCGAGCCGCGCGAGATCGTCGCCGGCCCGGCCGTGACCGACGACCCCGCGGTCTCCCGCGCGCTCGCCGAAAGCGGCGCCCCGGTCGCGGCCCTCGGTCGCGACGGCGGGCAGGGCGAGGCGGCCGAGCGACGGCTGGCGGCGTTCTACGGACTGGCGACGACCGACGGGTTCGGCGAAATCGCGCGCGCGGAACTGGCGGCGGCCGCCACCGCCATCGCCTACATCGAGCGAACCCAGCTCGACGCCAGGCCCAATCTCGACTTTCCCCGCCGCGAGCGGCGCGGCGCGATGCTGGAGATCGACGCGGCCACCCGCGCCAATCTGGAGCTGACCCGCACGCTCGCCGGCGCGCGCGAGGGATCGCTGATCGCGGCCATCGACCGCACGGTCACGCCGGCCGGCGCGCGGCTTTTGGCGGAGCGGCTGGCGGGCCCGCTCACCGACCGCGCCGCCATCCGCGACCGGCTGGACGCGGTCGACTATCTCGTGGCCGCGCCGTCCCTGCGCGACCGCCTGCGCGCGCGGCTGCGCGCGGCGCCCGACATGGCCCGCGCGCTCGGCCGGCTCGCGCTCGAACGCGGCGGCCCGCGCGATCTCGCCGCGCTGCGCGACGGGGCGCTGGCGGCCGGCGCGCTCGCCGGCGATCTCGTGCGCGCCGGCGACCTGCCGGTCCATCTCGGCGCGCTCGTGCCCGCGCTCGCCGGCGTCGATCCCGATCTGCCGGCGCGCCTGCAGGCCGCGCTCAAACCGGACCTGCCGCTCGACAAACGCGCCGGCGATTTCATCGCCCCCGGCTACGACGCCGCGCTCGACGAAACGCGCGCGCTGCGCGACGAAAGCCGCAGGCTCGTCGCCGAATTGCAGGCGCGCTACGCTGAACTGTCGGGGGTGAGAAACCTCAAGCTCAAATACAACAATTTCCTGGGCTATTTCGTCGAAGTCGCGCAGGCGCAGGGCGAGCGGCTGCTGAAGCCCCCGCTCGACGCCACCTTCATCCACCGCCAGACCATGGCCGACGCCATGCGGTTCTCGACCGCCGAACTCGGCGCCTTCGAGGCCAGGATCGCCTCTGCGGCCGACAGCGCGCTGGCGCTGGAGCGCGCGCATTTCGACACGCTCGCCGCCGCCTGTCTGGCAGAACAGAGCGCCATCAAGGCCGCCGCCGGCGCGCTGGCCGCGCTCGACGTGGCGGCGGGCCTCGCCGACCTCGCCGAGGCGCTCGGCTGGACGCGCCCGCATGTCGACGACACGCTCGTGTTCGAGATCGCGGGCGGGCGCCATCCGGTGGTGGAGGCGGCGCTGAAGGCGCGCGGCGAAGCCTTCACGCCCAACGATTGCGATCTGTCGGGCGGGCAGGCCGGGGCCGTCGCCGTCGTCACCGGCCCCAACATGGCGGGCAAATCGACTTTCCTGCGACAGAACGCGCTCATCGTGGCGCTCGCGCAGATGGGCGCCTTCGTGCCGGCGCAAAGCGCGCGCATCGGCGTGGTGGACCGGCTGTTCAGCCGCGTCGGCGCCTCCGACGATCTGGCGCGCGGGCGCTCCACCTTCATGGTCGAAATGGTGGAGACGGCCGCCATCCTCAATCAGGCCACGCATCGCTCGCTGGTCATTCTGGACGAGATCGGCCGCGGCACGGCGACGTTCGACGGCCTGTCCATCGCCTGGGCGACGATGGAGCATCTGCACGACCAGAACCGGGCGCGCGCGCTGTTCGCCACCCATTTCCACGAGCTGACGCAGCTCGGCGCGCGTCTGCCGCGCCTGAAGAACCTCACCATGCGCGTCGCCGACTACAAGGGCGAAGTGGCCTTCCTGCACGAGGTGGTCGCCGGCGCGGCCGACCGGTCCTACGGCATCCACGTGGCCCGGCTCGCCGGCCTGCCGGCGCGGGTGGTGGAGCGCGCGCGCAGAATTCTGTCGGAGCTGGAGGCGAGCGACCGCCGCACGCCTATCGAGCGGCTGATCGCCGATCTGCCGCTGTTCGCGGCCGGACCGGCGAGCGCCGAGGCGGCGGCGTCCGAGCCGGAACCCGCGCGCGATCCGGTGCGCGACAGGCTGGCGGAGATCGACCCCGACGATCTTTCCCCGCGCGAGGCGCTGGCCGCGCTCTACGAATTGCGACGCCTGGCGCGCGAGGGCTGAATTCCGTCCCATTTTGGGGCGCAACCCTTCCCTTGGGCGCCCCCCGCTGCTATCTGCCGCCCATGACGACCCACACGTTCGACAATATCCGCAATTTCTCCATCGTCGCGCATATCGACCACGGCAAATCGACGCTCGCCGACCGGCTCATTCAGGTGACCGGCGGGCTGGCCGAGCGCGAAATGGTGGAGCAGGTGCTCGATTCCATGGACATCGAGCGCGAGCGCGGCATCACCATCAAGGCCCAGACGGTGCGGCTCGACTACAAGGCCAGGGACGGCAGAAGCTACGTCCTCAATCTGATGGACACGCCCGGCCACGTCGACTTCGCCTACGAGGTGTCGCGGTCGCTGGCCGCCTGCGAGGGTTCGCTCCTGGTGGTGGACGCCTCCCAGGGCGTGGAGGCCCAGACGCTCGCCAACGTCTATCACGCGCTCGACGCCGGCCACGAGATCGTGCCGGTGCTCAACAAGATCGACCTGCCTGCCGCCGAACCCGACCGCATCAAGCAGCAGATCGAGGACGTGATCGGTCTCGACGCCTCCGACGCCGTGCCGATTTCCGCCAAGACGGGCCTGGGCGTCGAGGACGTGCTGGAGGCGATCGTCACCCGCCTGCCGCCGCCCAAAGGCGACGAGACGGCGCCGTTGAAGGCGCTGCTCGTCGACAGCTGGTACGATTCCTACCTCGGCGTCGTGGTCCTGGTGCGCGTCATCGACGGCGCGATGAAGAAGGGCCAGAAGATTCTCATGATGGGCACGGACGCCCATTACGAGATCGACCGCATCGGCGTCTTCCGCCCCAAGATGCAGAACGTCGATACGCTCGGACCGGGCGAGGTCGGCTTCATCACCGCGCAGATCAAGCAGGTGGCCGACACGCGCGTCGGCGACACGATCACGGACGAAAAGAAGCCGTGCGCTCAGGCGCTGCCGGGTTTCAAACCGGCTCAGCCTGTCGTGTTCTGCGGCCTGTTTCCGGTGGATGCGGCCGATTTCGAGGAACTGCGCGCGGCCATCGCCAAACTGCGCCTGAACGATGCGAGCTTCACCTACGAGATGGAATCCTCCGCCGCGTTGGGCTTCGGCTTCCGCTGCGGCTTTCTGGGCCTGCTGCATCTGGAGATCATTCAGGAACGGCTCGCGCGCGAGTTCAATCTCGATCTGATCGCGACCGCGCCTTCGGTCATTTACAAGATCGTGATGACGAACGGCGACGAGATCGAACTGCACAACCCCGCCGACATGCCGGATGTGGTGAAGATCGCCGAGATCAGGGAGCCGTGGATTCGCGCGACCATTCTCACGCCCGACGATTATCTGGGCTCAGTGCTGAAACTCTGCCAGGACCGGCGCGGCGTGCAGGTCGACCTGAACTACGTCGGCAAGCGCGCGATGGTGACTTACGATCTGCCGCTGAACGAAGTGGTGTTCGATTTCTACGACCGGCTGAAATCGATCTCGAAGGGCTACGCCAGTTTCGACTACCAGATCACCGACTACCGCGAGGGCGATCTGGTGAAGATGTCGATCCTCGTCAACGCCGAGCCGGTCGACGCGCTCTCGATGCTGGTCCACCGCACGCGCGCGGATTCGCGCGGCCGCGCGATGTGCGAGAAGCTGAAAGAGCTGATCCCGCCGCACATGTTCCTGATTCCGATTCAAGCGGCGATCGGCGCCAAGATCATCGCGCGCGAAACGGTGCGCGCGCTGCGCAAGGACGTGACGGCCAAATGCTACGGCGGCGACGCCACCCGCAAGCGCAAGCTGCTGGAGAAGCAGAAAGAGGGCAAGAAGCGCATGCGCCAGTTCGGCCGCGTCGAAATCCCGCAGGAAGCATTCATCGCGGCGTTGAAGATGGATTCGTGAGCGCGCGCAGCAATCCAGAGTCGCAACTCGGCTCTGGATTGCTTCGTCGCTGCGCTCCTCGCAAGGACGGCGTGCATTTTTGCGCCATCTCGAGCGCCTCGACGACCTCCCGTTGCGCGCTGTCCGGCTGGTGGTCGCCGGCATGGCGACGGCCTTTTGCGTCCGCGCCGCGATCGCTTATGCTTCGCCCCAACAACAATCGAGGGCGAACGGGTCGGCAATCATGAGTCTCACCGATATTGCGACCCGTGTTTACAATCATTCCTTCCGGCTCGACCCGGTCGTGCGCACGCTGCTCGACACGGATTTCTACAAGCTGCTCATGTTGCAGCTCATCTGGCGCCGGCATCGCGACACGCCGGTCGCGTTCGGCCTCGTCAATCGCACGACGAGCGTGCGTATCGCCGACGAGGTTCCCGAGCACGAATTGCGCGAGCAGCTCGACCACGCGCGCACGCTGCGCTTCACCACGCGCGAACGCATCTGGCTCGCGGGCAACACGTTCTACGGCGTGAAGCAGATTTTCGAGCCCGATTTCATCGAATGGCTCGCCGACTTCCAGTTGCCCGAATACGAACTCGTCGCGCGCGATGGGCAATACGAACTCACCTTCCACGGCCCGTGGACGCATACGACGATGTGGGAAATACCCGCGCTCGCCATCGTCAACGAGTTGCGCGCCCGCCATGTGCTGCACGCCATGGGCCGCTTCGAGCTGGACGTGCTCTATGCGCGCGCCAAGGCCAAACTGTGGGCCAAGATCGAGCGGTTGCGCGCCTTGCAGAAGGAGGGGCCGCTGCGGCTCGGCGATTTCGGCACGCGCCGGCGCCACGGCTACCTGTGGCAGCGCTGGTGCTGCGAGGCGTTGCAGGAAGGCATCGGCGCGAGTTTCATCGGCACGTCCAACGTGCATATCGCGATGGAGATCGGCGCGGAGGCGATCGGCACCAACGCGCACGAACTGCCGATGGTTTACGCCGCGCTCGCCGGCGACGATCCGCAGGCCGTGCGCGACAGCCGCTACACGGTGCTCGACGCCTGGCGCGAGACCTACAGCGGAAACCTGCTCGTGTTCCTGCCCGACGCCTACGGCACGACGGACTTCCTGCGCGACGCGCCCGACTGGGTCGCCGACTGGACCGGCGCGCGGCCTGATTCCAAGCCGCCGATCGAGGCCGGCGAGGAGCTCATCAACTGGTGGCGCATGAAGGGCCGCAATCCGAAGGAGAAGCTCATCGTTCTGTCGGATGCGATGGACATCGACTCCATCGAACGGACCTTCCGCCATTTCAACGACCGAGCGCGCGTGAGCTACGGCTGGGGCACCAATCTCACGAACGATTTCGCCGGCTGCGCGCCGCGCGGCGGCGAGCCTCTGAAGGCCATCTCGCTCGTCTGCAAGGTGATCGGGGCGGCCGGCCGGCCGGCGGTCAAGCTTTCCGACAATCCGTTGAAGGCGACCGGACCGAATGACGAGATCGAACGCTACCGCCGCATCTTCTCCGACGAGGGCATGACCGCGCAGGCCGTGCTCGTCTGAATTTTCCGTTTCATTTTCCGCTCCATGAGGTTCACGCCATGTCGCACGCCGTTCCCGACGGGTTTCAGCCGCTGGCGATGCGCAGCGGGTTCATCGACATGCTTGGCCCCTTCTACTGGAAGCACGCCGATGACGGGGCGTTCCTGTTCGGTTTCATGAGCGAGGCCAAACATGGCAATCCGAACGGCGTGGTGCACGGCGCGGCCTTCGTCGCGCTTGTGGACACGTGCATGGGCCACGTGATCGAACATTCCACCGGGCGCAAATGCGCCACCATCGGCCTCGACACGCAGTTCCTCGCCGGCGGCAAGGTCGGCGGCTGGATCGAGGCGCGCGCGCGCCTGCGCAGCATGACCAGAACGCTCGCCTTTCTGGATGGCGAAATCCGCGCCGACGGCGCGCTGCTCATGACGGCGACGGCGATCTTCCGCGTCTTCAGCGTGGACGCCGCCCACGGGCGCGGGTGAGGGCCGGCCTCACACGGCCAGGTCCAGCCCGCCGCATCCCGCGCGCACGAATGCGGCGACCGCCTGCGGCGCCATCGGGCGGGCGAACAGGTGGCCCTGCGCCAGCCGTGCGCCCGCGCTAGCTAGCGCCGCGCATTGGGCGTGCGTCTCCACGCCTTCCGCCACCACGTCGAGACCGCGCGGCGCCGCGAGATCGCACATCGCTTTCACGATCGCCATGTCGGCCGCGTTCTCCGGCAGCGTGTGCGTGAGCGCGCGGTCGATCTTGATTTCGGCGAGCGGCAGACCCTTCACATGGCCGAGCGCGGCCAGCCCCACGCCGAAGTCGTCGAGCGAAATCCGATAGCCGCGCGCCGCCAGCGCCGCCAGCCGGGCCGGCCGCGTCTCCGCGCCGCGCCCCGTCACGCAGGTTTCGGTGATCTCCAGCGTCACGCGCGCGCGGCCGCCGACCAGCAGCGCGATGGCGTCGAGCGCGGCCTCCAGACCGTCGGGGTGGTCGAGTTGCGCGGGATGGATGTTGATGGCGAGACGCCCGATGTGGGTTCCCTGCGCCGCCCACACCGTCGCATCGCGCCGGATCGCGCGCATGATCGCCTCGACCAGATCGAGCGTCAGCCCCTGCGTTTCGGCGAGTTCCAGGAATTCGTCCGGGCCGGCGAGACGATCCCCGCGCCGCCAGCGCGCGAGCGCCTCGAACCCCGCGAGCCGCCGCTCAGCCAGGTCGAAGATCGGTTGATAGACCATCTCGATTTCGTTTTCGGCGAGGCCGCGCGCCAGCGCCGCCGCCTCATGCGTCCGGCGCTGGAATTCTTCCTGCCGCCCGGAATGGAACGGCACGAACCGGCCGCGTCCGGCGTCCTTGGCCTCGAGCAGCGCGGCGTCGGCGAACCGCAACAACTCGCTCGCCTCGCGCGTGTGGACGGGCGCGAGCGCGGCGCCGATGCTGCACCCGGCCTTCAGATCGCGGCCGTCGAACGTCACGTTGCGGGCGATTTCCGCGATCAGCCGCGCCCCCAGAGCGTCGACGGCGGCCCCCTCGAGCGGCGCCTGCGGAAACACCGCGAATTCGTCGCCGCCGAGCCGCGCGATGAACGCGTCCTCGGGCGCGGCCTGCTGCAGCCGTGCGGCGATCTCGCGCAGATAGCGGTCGCCGATGTCGTGGCCGCAGGCGTCGTTGATGCTTTTGAAATGGTCGAGATCGATCAGATAGAGCGGCCAGGCGAGGCCCGGCGGGGCGGACAGTTGCGGCAGCCGCCGGGCGAGCGCCTCCTGCAGCGCCCGGCGGTTCATCAGGCCGGTCACCACGTCGGTGCGCGCGAGCCGGTCGATGTTGGCGTGCGCGTCGGTCAGGTCGGCCATGTGGTCGCGCAGGCGCCGCTCGCTCGCCTCGCCCACCGCCAGCACCGCGGCATGTTGCGCGGAGAAACCGCACAGCAGCGCCGCATAGGCGAGCGCGCAGGCCGCAAACAGCAGCGACACGCCGGTCGCCAGATACAGGTGCACGGCCACGAGCGGCAGGATGATCGCGCCCACATACACGAACGCCGCCAGCGGAATGCCGCTGAGAATGAGCGCGCCGCCGGCGCTTGCGCCCGCAAAGCCGACATGCGGCAGCATGGCGTGTTCGGGCGCCAGATGAAGCGGCGCGTAGATCGCCAGCGCCGTCCAGGGCGCGGCCGCCACGATGGCCAGGATCGTCGCCCGCCGGATCGCCCGGCGCGAAACGCGCGTGCGGGCGCGGATGGCGACGCGTCGCCCGCGCAGAATCAACAGCACGGCCAGCGCGAAGATCGCCGCGCCCCAGCCGATCACCAGGCCCGCCGGCGCCTTGTCGGCCATGTAGGTGGTCATGACGGCGAAGCCGAGCAACTGGCCGAACCCCGACAGCGGGGCCGCGTGGACGATGCGTCGCAGCCGGTCGGGGCTCGCGTCCTGCGCCAGCGCCAGCCGGCGAAACCGCCGCCACGCGCTGTCCGGCGACGCCGGCGCGCTCGGCGCGTCGGGATCGCGAAAGCTGCGGTTGGAAGGCGGTCGGTCGAGCATCGATTGCGACTATAGGTTGCATCGCCTAAACCGACGGTAAAGGTCGACCCGACAATTGCCGCGTTCCCCGCATCGAATCCGATTCATATAAAGACTTGTTTATGTCTTTATTGCCTTCGCGACGCCTCGCTGCTATAGGACGCGCCGAAATTCAGCAGGGCGCGACAAATGACTCATCAGTTCAGTGATTACGCGGTCGCCGACATCGGCCTGGCCGACTGGGGCCGCAAGGAAATCGCCATCGCCGAAACCGAAATGCCGGGCCTGATGGCGACCCGCGCCGAATACGGGCAGGCCCAACCGCTCAAGGGCGCGCGCATCGCCGGCTCGCTGCACATGACCATCCAGACGGCCGTGCTGATCGAGACGCTGAAGGCGCTCGGCGCGGACGTGCGCTGGGCCTCGTGCAACATCTATTCGACGCAGGACCACGCGGCCGCCGCCATCGCGGCCGCCGGCACGCCGGTGTTCGCGCGCAAGGGCGAGAGCCTGGAGGATTACTGGGAGTACACCCACAAGATATTCGAATGGGGCGACGGCGGCGCGCCGAACATGCTGCTGGACGACGGCGGCGACGCCACTTTGCTGATCCATCTGGGTTTGCGCGCCGAGGATGGCGAGACCGCCTTTCTCGACAAGCCCGGCAACGAGGAAGAAGAAGTTCTGTTTGCGGCCATCAAGCGCCGCCTGAAATCCAACCCCGGCTACTACCGCCGCCATGCGGAGGCGATCCGCGGCGTGACGGAGGAGACGACGACGGGCGTCCATCGTCTTTATGTGATGGAGAAGGAAGGCCGCCTGCTGTGGCCTGCCATCAACGTCAACGATTCCGTGACCAAATCGAAATTCGACAATCTCTACGGCTGTCGCGAGTCGCTGGTCGACGGAATCCGCCGCGGCACGGACGTCATGATGGCCGGCAAGGTGGCGATGGTCGCGGGGTTCGGCGACGTGGGCAAGGGTTCGGCCGCCTCGCTGCGCAACGCCGGCTGTCGCGTCATGGTGTCGGAAATCGATCCGATCTGCGCCCTCCAGGCGGCGATGGAAGGCTATGAGGTGACGACGATGGAGGACGCGGCCGCGCGCGCCGACATTTTCGTCACCGCCACCGGCAACGTGGATGTCATCACCGTGGAGCACATGCGCGCGATGAAGGACCGCGCCATCGTCTGCAACATCGGCCATTTCGATTCGGAAATTCAGGTCGCCGGCCTGAAGAACTTCAAGTGGCACAACGTCAAGCCGCAGGTCGACGAGGTCGAGTTCGCCGACGGCAAGCGCATCATCCTGCTGTCGGAAGGCCGGCTCGTGAATCTCGGCAACGCCACCGGCCATCCCTCGTTCGTCATGTCCGCGTCCTTCACCAACCAGACGCTGGCGCAGATCGAACTGTGGACCAGGCAGGGCGACTACCAGAAGAAGGTCTACACGCTGCCCAAACACCTCGACGAGAAGGTGGCCTCGCTCCACCTCGACAAGATCGGCGTGAAACTGACCAGGATGACGCAGGCGCAGGCCGCCTATCTCGGCCTGCCGCAGGCCGGCCCCTTCAAGCCGGACCACTATCGCTACTGATCGTGCGGCGGTTTGCGGATGCTTGCGGCGGCGAACCGGCGGTTCGCCGCCGTTTTCGTGCGCGCCGGCGCCAATGCGTCGCATTTATGTTGCGTTAACCACGTTCTCAAAATCCTGCGGTAGGGCTAAATTGATCTGATTCGGCGGCGTGGCGGACGCGGCCGAAGGAGGCCGCAGCATGCGCCCTGGCTTTGGCCGGGCGTCTTCGTGCGCCTTGAAAGGAAAGCGCATGGGGCTGCGGCGGGAAAGCGGAGGCGACGAGTATGGGGGCGCGGAGCGCCCGCCCGCGCCGCCCGTTCCCGGGGCGCGCCGTTGTGGCCGCCCGTTTGCGCGCGCGACGAGCGCCTTCATGGCGAGCGTGTCGCCGGTCTTCGCCGCCGCGCCAGGCGATCTCGCGGCCGCGCCCATTCACGAGCCGTCGATCGTCGGCGTGTCGGTGATCGTCGGCCTGGTGCTGTTTTCCGCCATCACGGCCATGCTGCATCTGACCGGCCGTCAGCAATGGACGCAGCGCGAGCGCGCGCTCGTGGGCGAACTGGACGCCGCGCGCGCCCAGCTCGATCGCGCCCGCGTGTTCTTGTCGGCCGAACCGCAGATCATTGTGGCGTGGGGCGCGCCGAGCGGCGAGCCCGATATCGAGGGCGACATCGCGCTGGTGACCGACGCGCCGGTGCCGCGCCGGGTTCTCGGGTTCGGCGCGTGGCTCGAGCCCGCGCTCGCCCAGCGGCTCGACGCCTCGGTCGAACGGCTGCGCGCGCGCGGCGAAGGGTTCCGCATGTCGCTCGTGAGCGTGTCGGGCCGGCATCTGGAGGCCGAAGGTCGCGCCATCGCCGGCCGCGCCATCCTGCGCATCCGCGATGTATCGGGCGACCGGATGGAATTGCTCGCGCTGCGCCAGCGCCACGGGGAACTGAACGCGCAGATGGAGGCGACGCGCGCGATGCTCGACGCGGTCTCGGACGCGGTGTGGATGCGCGACAAGACCGGCAAGCTCGTGTGGGTCAACGCGGCCTACGCGCGCGCGGTCGAGGCGCGCGACGGCGCGGACGCGGCGGAAAAGAAACTCGAACTGCTCGACCACGAGGCGCGCGAAGCCGCCACCCGCGCGGTCGGCGCCGGCGAGGCCTGGCGCGCGCGGCTCAACGCGCTCGTTTCGGGCGAGCGTCGCCTCATCGACATCGTGGACGTGCCTTCGCCGTTCGGCTCCGTCGCCTTCGCACGCGACCTCAGCGAACTGGAGACCATGCGCGGCGATCTCGAGCGCCAGATGGAATCGCACGCGCGCACGCTCGACCAGTTGTCGACCGCCGTCGCCATTTTCGACGGCAGGAAACGGTTGGCCTTCCACAACGCCGCCTATCGCCAGTTGTGGGGTCTGCCGCAGGCCTTTCTCGACCAGCACCCGAGCGATCCGGAAGTGCTCGACCGCCTGCGCGCCGAGCGCCGCCTGCCCGAACACGCCGATTTCCGCGCCTGGCGCCAGAGCGTGCTCGCCGCCTACCAGTCGCCCGAGACGCGCGACAATATCTGGTATCTGCCGGACGGTCGCACGCTGCGCGTGGTCTCGCATCCCGGCCCGCAGGGCGGCGTGACCTATCTGTTCGACGACGTGTCCGAGCGGTTCAATCTCGAATCGCAGTTCAATGCGCTCACGCGCGTGCAGGGCGAAACGCTCGACCAGTTGCAGGAAGGCGTCGCGGTGTTCGGCACCGACGGGCGGCTGAAACTTCACAACCCCGCTTTCGCCCGCCTGTGGCGGCTGGACGAGGCCGCGCTCGTCGCGCGTCCGCATTTCGACGCCATCGCGCAGCGCTGCGCGCCCGAATGCGCGATCGCGGACGGCTGGTCGCGCATCCGCGAGGTCGTCACCGGCCTGCACGAACAGCGCGTCGGCCTTTCGGCGCGGCTCGAGCGCAAGGACGGCGACGTGCTCGACTGCGCCGCACAGCCGCTGCCCGACGGCGCCACGCTCGTCACCTTCATCGACGTGACGGCGCAGGTGAGCGTGGAGCGCGCGCTGACCGAGCGCAATCGCGCGCTGATCGACGCGGAAAACCTGCGCAACGATTTCGTGCATCATATTTCCTACGAGCTGCGCTCGCCGCTCACCAACATCATCGGCTTCATCCAGCTGCTCAACGAGGAGAGCATCGGCCCGCTCACCGCGCGCCAGCGCGAATACGTGCGCTTCGTCATGCAGTCGTCGTCCGCGCTGCTGGCCATCATCAACGACATTCTCGATCTCGCCACCATCGACAAGAACGCGATGCAGCTCGATCTGGAGACGGTCGACATCCGCGAGACGATGCAGGCCGCCGCCGTTGGCGTGCAGGACCGCCTGACGGAATCAGGCATCGAACTGTCGATCGTCGCGCTTGACGACATCGGCGCCTTCCGCGCCGATCGAAAGCGCGTGCGCCAGATACTGTTCAACCTTCTGTCGAACGCCATCGGTTTCTCGGAGCACGGCCAGACGGTGACGCTGGCGGCCATGCGGCGCGGTTCGGAGATCGTGTTCAAGGTGAAGGACGCCGGCCGCGGCATTCCGCCGGACGTGCTCGACAAAGTGTTCGACCGGTTCCGCTCGCATACGATAGGCTCGCGCCATCGCGGCGTCGGCATCGGCCTGTCGATCGTGCGGGCGCTGGTGGAACTGCACGGCGGACGCATCCAGATCGATTCCGCGCCCGGAGAAGGAACGGTCGTGACCTGCATATTTCCCGCAGAAGGAGTCGACCAGAGCGTCGACGCCCCGCGCGAGCGGACCCGCGCATGAGCGGCCCCGCAGCCCTGGCCGCGCCGCGCGCGGCATGGCGCCATCTGGCCATCGGCGAGGCGCAGACCGAACGGCTGGCCGAACTGGTCGCCGAACTGGTTGGCGCCGGCGATCTGGTGACGCTGACCGGCGATCTGGGCGCCGGCAAGACCACGTTCGCGCGCGCGCTCATCCGCAAGCTGATGAACGATTCGGAGCTGGAGGCGCCGAGCCCCACCTTCACCCTCATGCAGGTTTACGAGGGGCCGAAATTTCCCATCGTCCACGCCGATCTCTATCGCATCGGCGATCCGGCCGAACTCGCCGAGCTCGGCTGGGACGAGGCGACCGAAAGCGCGCTGGTGCTGATCGAATGGGCCGAGCGCGCGGGCGATCTGTTGCCGGCCGACCGGCTCGATGTCCGGCTCGTCGCCGGGGCTGATGGCGAGGACGTGCGCGAGATCGAACTTGTCGGCCACGGCGCCTTCGCGCCGCGCGTGCAGCGCGCGCGTGGGGTGGACGCCATCCTGCGCCGCGCGGGCTGGGACCGCGCGCGCCGCATCTTCATGCTCGGCGACGCCTCCACCCGCGCCTACGAGCGGCTGGAGCGCGCCGACGGCGACAGCGCCATTCTCATGATCTCGCCGCCGCGGCCGGATGGACCGCCCGTGCGGTTCGGCAAGCCCTACAGCGCCATCGCGCGGCTCGCCGAAAACATCCGCCCGTTTCTGGCGATCGACGAGGCGTTGCGCAAACAGGGGCTGTCGGCGCCGCGCGTCTATGCGGCCGATCCAGAAGGCGGGTTCGCCGTCATCGAGGATCTGGGAAACGAAAGCGTGGTCGACGCCGAGGGGCCGATCCGCGAGCGCTACGCGCAGGCGCTCGGCGTGCTCGCCCATCTGCACGCGCAGGCCCTGCCCGACGCCGTTCCAGGTCCCGACGAGGAAACCTATCGCATCCCGCCCTACGATCTCGACGCGCTGCTGATCGAAATCGAACTGCTTGTCGACTGGTACGCGCCGCACATCGCCAAAGTGTCGATCGCCTCCGGCCATCGCGCCAGTTTCGTCAATCTGTGGCGCCATGCCGCCAACGAAGTGGCGGGCGCCAGCCCGACATGGACGCTGCGCGATTTCCATTCGCCAAACCTTCTGTGGCTCGCGGACCGCGAGGGGATGGCGCGCATCGGCGTTCTCGATTTTCAGGACTGCGTGATGGGCCACCCGGCCTACGATGTCGTCTCGCTCCTGCAGGATGCGCGCGTGACGGTGTCGGACGATCTGGAGTTGCGCCTGCTTGGCCATTACGCGCAATTGCGGCGTGCGAAGGAGCCGGCCTTCGACATGGCCGCGTTCGCGCGCGCCTACGCCATTCTCGGCGCGCAGCGGGCCACGAAGATCCTCGGCATTTTCGCGCGGCTCGACCGGCGCGACAACAAGCCGGCCTATCTCGCGCATATTCCGCGCGTGCGTCGCTACCTGCGCAAGAACCTCGCCCATCCCGCGCTCGAGGCGGTGCGCACGTGGCACGAGACGCATACGCCGCGTCTCATGAGCGACGAAGCCTGAACCGTCATGACGAACATGCCAAAAAACGCGATGGTGTTCGCCGCCGGGCTTGGCACGCGCATGCGGCCGATCACCGACACGCTGCCCAAGCCGCTCGTGAAGGTGGCGGGCCGCACCATGCTCGACCACATGCTCGATCGTCTCGCCGAGGCCGGCGTCGAACAGGCGATCGTCAACGTGCATCATCTGCCCGACATGATCGAACGCGCGCTCGAACGACGCATGCGCGACGGCCGCGCGCATCCACGCATCGTCGTTTCGGACGAGCGCGCGAAACTGCTCGACCAGGGCGGCGGCATCAGGAAGGTTCTGCCGCTGCTCGGCGCGGCGCCGTTTTTCATCTGCAACACCGATGCGCTGTGGCTTGAAGGGCCACGCCCCGCGCTGACGGCGCTCGCCGACGCCTGGCGGCCCGAGGAGATGGACGTGCTGCTGCTCGTCGCGGCGACCACAACGAGCGTCGGCGTCGACTGGCCCGGCGATTTTCTCATGACGCCGGACGGACGCCTCATCAAACGCGCCGAACGCGAAACCGCGCCGTTCGTCTACGCCGGCGTCGGCATCGTGAAGCCGCAACTGTTCGAGGCGGCGCGCGAGGACGTCTTCCGTCTCGCGCCCTATTTCTTCGCCGCCGCGGAAATGGGGCGGTTGTTCGGCGTGCGGCTTTCCGGCGCGTGGCTGCATGTGGGCGCGCCGCCGGCGATCGAGGAAGCCGAACGCGCCATCGCGCGCTCGACCGGCTGAAATGTCCGCCCCGCGGCTGTTTTCCATTCCTGCCGGCGCGCCGTTTCTCGCAACGTTCGTCGATGCGCTGCTGGCCGGCGAAATTCTACCCGGCCTTGGCGCCGATCCGCTGTCGCTTGCCGATCTCACCGTCTTCACGCCCACGCGCCGCGCCGGCCGCGCGCTCGCCGCCGCATTCGCCGCGCGCGCGCAAGGCCGCGCCACGCTCCTGCCGCGCATAAGACCGCTGGGCGCGCCGGACGAGGAAGAAGCGATTTTCGGCGCGCATACGGGCGAGGGTGCGGCGGAACTGGCGGCCGTCGATTTGCCGCCGCCGGTCGGCGACATCGAACGCCGCCTGCTGCTCACTGATGTCGTGCTCGCCTGGACGCGTGCGCTCGAAGGCGCGATCCTCGGCATGCATCCGGACGGATCGTTCGCGCTCGACCCGCGCGAGGCGCTCGTCGTGGGCGCGACGCCGGCGGACGCCGTCGGCCTTGCCGGCGAACTGGCGCGGCTGATCGACGAATTCCTGATCGAGGAGACGCCATGGGACGGCTTCTCGCGTCTCGTTGCCGACGACCATTCCTATTATTGGGGCGTGACCGCGGCCTTTCTGGGTCTGGCGATGAAGAACTGGCCCGCCATTCTCGCCGAACGGGGATTGATGGAGCCGGTCGCGCGGCGCGTCGCGCTCATCGCGCGCGAGATCGAAAGGCTGCGCACGACGGCGCGGCACGAGCCGATGATCGTGCTCGGATCGACCGGGACCAACAAGACGACCGCGCGGCTCATGCGCGCCATCTGTCGGCTCGAACGCGGCGCTGTGGTGCTGCCGGGGCTGGACCAGACGAGCGACGCCGCCGCCTGGGCGATGATCGAGGGCGAGGACGCGCCGCTCCACACGCATCCGCAGGCGATGCTCGCGCGCCTGCTGAAGCGGCTGAACGCGACGCGCGAGAGCGTGCGGCCGCTCGGCTGCCGCGCGCCGGCGCTCGAAACGCGTATGGACTACGTGACCGCCGCGCTCGCGCCGGGCGAGGCGACGCCGCAGTGGCGCGCATGGCGCGAACGCCATGCGGACGCGCGCCTCATGGACGACGTTTGCGTGATCGAGGCCGCCGACGAACGCGAGGAGGCGCTCGCCATCGCGCTCTGCCTGCGCGCGGCTCTGGAGACGCCCGGCCGCACGGCCGCGCTCGTCGCGCCCGACCGCGCCATCGCCCGGCGCGTGCGCGCGGAACTGCGTCGCTGGGCCGTTGAGGTGGACGATTCCGGCGGCGATCCGTTGGGCCTGGCGGCGGCCGGCGCGCTCGCGCGCGCCGTGTTGCAGGCGGCCGACGAAGATGTGTCGGACGTAAGCCTCGCCGCTCTTCTCGCGCACGAGACCGTCGCGCCTCTGGCGAGCCGCGCGGAGACGGTGGACGCCGCGCGCGCGCTGGAGCTCGCGGTCTTGCGCGCCACGTATTTCGACGCCGACGCCGCGGCCCGCATGACCGCGGCCCGCCGCATGGCCCGCGACCGGCGCGCCCATCCGTTCGCACGCGCGCTCGACGAAGGCGGGTGGTTGGCCGCCGATGCGCTGTTGCGCGCGATGCGCGAAATTCTTGCGCCGCTCGCCGCGCCCGGCGCGCGCGCGCTCGCCGCATGGGTCGCCGATCATCGCGCCGCGCTCGAACGTCTGCGCGGCCCGCATGCGCGCGCGCACGGCGAGGACGAGGACGCCTTGCAGGCGTTGTTCGATGCGCTGGCGTCGGGCGGTCTCGCCAGCGCGCTCACGCTGGCCGACTATCGCGGCCTGTTCGAGCGGCTGGCGGCGGAAACGGTGGTGCGCGGGCCGCAGCGCGCGCACCCGCGCCTGAAAATTCTCGGCGCGCTGGAGGCGCGATTGATCGAGGCCGATCTCGTCGTGCTCGCCGGCCTCGACGAAGCGGTATGGCCGCCGCAGCCGCAGGCCGACGCTTTTCTCAACCGGCCGATGCGCGCCGCGCTCGGTCTGCCCCCGCCGGAGCGGCGCGTGGGGCAAAGCGCGCACGATTTCGCGATGGCGATGGGCGCGCCGCAGGTGGTGCTCGCGCGCGCGTTGAAACGCGGCGGCGCGCCCACGGTCGCCTCGCGCTTTGTGCAGCGCCTGGCCACGCTCGGCGCGGAACAATGGACAGAGGCCGTCGCGCGCGGGGCCGGCTGGCGCGCGCTCGCCGCGCGGCTCGACAAGCCGGCGTCGTCGCCGCTGCTGGGTCAGCCTGAACCCAGACCGCCGCTCGACCTGCGCCCGCGCGCGCTGAGCGTCACGGCCATCGAAACCTTGCGCCGCGATCCTTACGCGATTTTCGCCGAACGCATTCTGGATCTGAAGCCGCTCGGCGCCCTCGATTCCCAACCGGGCGCCGCCGATATCGGCATGGGCGTGCATGCGGTGTTGCGCGCGCTGGCCGACGAATGGCCGCAGACGCCCCCGCCCGCGCACGCGCGCGCGCTCCTGCTGGCGCGCCTGCGCGCAGAACTGGCGCCGTTCTTCGCCGATCCCGCCTGGCGCGCGTTCCGCTGGCCGCAGATCGAGGCGGGCCTCGATTACGTGCTCGCGCACGAGGCCAAATACCGCCCGGATATCGCCCGCGTCTATGGCGAGATCGACGGTGCGACGGACCTGCGGCTGGCGGACGGAACGATGTTTCGCCTGAGCGCGCGCGCCGACCGCATCGAGCTGTTGCGCAACGGCGCCGCGCGCATCATCGATTACAAGACGGGCGCGCCGCCATCGCAGAAACAGGCGAAAGCGGGTTTTTCTCCGCAGCTCACGCTCGAGGCGGCGATGCTCGCGCGGGGCGCGTTCGCCGGCCTGCCCGCCGCCCGCGCCGAACAGCTGCGTTACCTGAAATTCGGCGGCCGCGATGGCGGCAGTCTGCACGACCCCGTTGGCAAAGGCGTCGGGATCGATGCGCTGGTGGACGAACACTGGACGCAGTTGCGGAACATGCTCGATTGGTTCCGCATTCTCGGCAATGGCTATCGCTCACGTCCTTACGTGCAGTTCGCCGGCAGATTCGGCGACTACGACCATCTCGCGCGCGTCAAGGAATGGTCGGGCGCCGGCGCGCAGGATGCGACATGAAGCGCGACGTCCCGCAACACACGCGCCGGCAGCAGGCGCGCGCGGCCGACCCCGGCCTCTCCGCCTGGGTGTCGGCCAACGCCGGCTCGGGCAAGACGCACGTGCTCGCGCAGCGCGTCGTGCGCCTCCTGCTCGACGGCGTCGCGCCTTCGCGGCTCATCTGCCTCACCTTCACGCGCGCCGCCGCGGCCAATATGTCGGAGCGGGTGTTCCGCACGCTCGGCCGCTGGACGCTTCTCGACGACGCCGCGCTCCTCGAGGCGATCGCCGAGACCGGCGCCGCGCGCCCGCGCGATCTCGATGCGGCGCGCGCCCTGTTCGCGCGCGCGCTGGAGACGCCGGGCGGCCTGAAGATCCAGACCATTCACGCCTTCTGCGAACGCCTGCTGCATCTCTTTCCGTTCGAGGCGAACGCGCCGGCCGGTTTTCGCGTGGTGGAGGAAGGCGAACGGGCCGAGTGGCTCGCCGCCGCGCGCGCCGGCGCGCTCGACGAGGCCGCGCGGACCGATCCGGCCGCGCTCGCAATTCTCGCGCGCGAAACGGGCGAGGAGAAATTTCAGGAGACCATCGGCGCGGCGTTGAAGGAGCTGGACGAAGTCGCTGAACCCGCGCGGCAGGAGGAAAACTTGCGCCGCGCGCTCGCACTGGAGCCGGGCGAGGACGAAACGACGATCGCAAACGAAATCGTCGAAGGCGGCCTCGGCTGGCGCGCGTGGGCGGAACTTGCGGAGTTCTTCGATGCGGGATCGTCGAACGACAGGACGGCGGCCGCATCGTTGCGCCGCGCGGCCGCGCTCGCGCCGGGCGCAGCCTGCCTCGAACATTATCTCAAGGTCTTTCTGAACGGCGATGGCGATCCGCGCAAGGCGATCTTCACGGGTGCGCTGCCGAAGTTGAACGCCGGCTTGTGCGAACGCATTTCGGCAGAGGGCGCGCGCGTCCTGGCGCTGCACGAGAAGATGAAAGCCGCGCGCGCGTTCGCCCGCACGCGCGCCCTGCTGTCGCTCGCCCATGTCGTGCGCGATCGCTATGCGCGCACGAAGCGCGACCGCTCGGCGCTCGACTACGACGATCTGATCGTGCGCGCGCGCAACCTGCTGCGCCGCTCCGGCGCGGCCGCGTGGGCGCTCTACAAGCTCGACGGCGGCGTCGACCATATTCTGGTCGACGAGGCGCAGGACACGAGCCTTGCGCAATGGGAAATTCTGCAAAGCCTGGCGGAGGAGTTCACCGCCGGCGCCGGCGCGGTCGCGCGGCCGCGCTCGTTCTTCGCGGTCGGCGACGAGAAACAGTCGATCTTTTCGTTTCAGGGAGCGGCCCCCGCCGCTTTCGCCGACATGAAACGCGAGTTTCAGAAACGCATAGAAGCGGCGGGGCAGACATTCGCGCACGTGCAGCTCGATCTCTCGTTCCGTTCGGCGCCGGAAGTGCTGCGCGCGGTCGATCTCGTGTTCGCGCGCGAGGAAGCGCGACGCGGTCTCGTGGCGCCGGGCGAGACGGCGCCGGGCCACGTCGCCCTGAAGAGCGATGTGCGCGGCCTTGTCGAACTCTGGCCGCCCATTCTGAAAACGAAAGAACCCGACGCCAGCGAATGGGCGCTGCCGGTCGACCAGCCGCGCGCGAGCGATCCGGCGAGCGAACTCGCCAGGCGGATCGCCGACAGCATCGCCACGCTTCTGGCGACGGGGTCGCGCGAGCGCGTGGCGGGCGAGGCGCCGGGAGCGCTGCGCGCCGTCGCGCCGGGCGACATCATGATTCTGGTGCGCCGTCGCGATGCGTTCTTCGATCAGATGGTGCGCGCGCTCAAAGACGCGGGCGTGCCGGTCGCCGGCGCCGACCGGCTCGATGTCGGCGGCCATATCGCGGCGATGGATCTCGTCGCCGCGATCCGCGCGACGCTCGCCCCCGAAGACGATCTCACGCTCGCCTGCGTGCTGAAATCGCCGCTGATCGGCCTCGACGACGACGATCTGATCGCGCTCGCGCCGCGTCGCAAGGCGTCGCTCTGGCGCGCGTTGCGCGGCTCGGCCGATCCGCGCCACGCAGCGGCGGCGCGACGCATCGAAGCCTGGATCGAACACGCGCGCGGCGCGCGGCCGTTCGAGTTTCTAGGGCGCATCCTGGGCGCCGAAGGCGGGCGCAAGGCGTTTCTGGCGCGGCTCGGCCCCGAAGCCGCCGACGCCATCGACGAACTGCTGAATCTCGCGCTCGCGCACGAACGCGAGCAGCCGCCGTCGCTTCCCGCGTTCGCGCACGCGATCGAAGCGCTCGACCTCTCCGTTCGGCGTGACATGGAGGCGGCCGGCGCGCTGGTGCGCGTGATGACCGCGCATGCGGCCAAGGGGCTGGAGGCCAGGATCGTCTTTCTGCCCGACACGTGCGCGACGCCCTCGGCCACGCACGGGCCGACATTGTTCCGCATCGGCGCGGCGGCTGCGCCGGCGCTCGTCTGGTCGCCGCGCAAGGGCGAGGATCCGCCCGCCGTGGCGGATGCGCGCGCGCGCGCGACGGCGGCCGCGGACGACGAATATCGCCGGCTGCTTTACGTCGCGATGACGCGCGCCGAAGAGCGCCTCTACATCGCCGGCCACTGCGGCGAGAAGGGACCGCAGGTCGGCTCCTGGCACGGGCTCGTCGCCGCCGGCCTCGCCGATTGCGCGACGCCGGAGCCGGCCGATTTCGATCCCGCGCAAACGGTGCTGCGGCTTGGCGCGCCGAGCCGCGCGGACGACGCGGTCGCGCCGCGCGCGCGCGCGCCGCGGGTCGATCTGCCGGATTGGGCGCTGCGGCCCGCGCCGCTGGAGCGCGATCCGGCGCCGCCGGTGCGACCCTCGAGCGCCCTGTCGGCGGCCGACGCGCGCGCCGAGCCGCAGGACGACGCGGGGGCGGCGGGGGCGCGCGGCGCGCTCGTGCACCGGCTTCTGCAATCGCTGGCGGACATCGCGCCGGAGCGGCGCGCGGCGGCGGCGCAGGCGTTTCTTCAGCGCGCGGCGCCGGGCGTAGCCGAACCCGAAGCCATCGTGGTGGAATGTCTTGCGGTGCTGGACGCGCCCGCGCTCGCGCCGTTCTTCGGCCCGCGGTCGCGCGCGGAAGCCGCGCTCGCCGCGCGTGTCGCGCGCGCAGACCGTCCGCCGGTCGATATCGTCGGCCGTCTCGATCGGCTGGTGGAGCGCGACAGGGAAATCTGGATCGCCGATTTCAAGACCGGCGCGCCGGCGCTGAGACCGGCGCATGTGGCGCAGATGGCGCTGTATCGCGCGGGGCTTGCGCAGATCTATCCCGGCCGCGCCGTTCGCGCCTTTCTCGTCTACACCCGCACGGCGCGCGCGCAGGAACTGACGGCGGCGCAGATGGACGCAGCGCTCGCCGCGCTTTGAGCGCGCACCGGATCGCCGCCCCGGATGTCGGCGGTCAGATCGTGACCTGCGCGCCCAGCTCCACCACGCGGTCGGAGGGAATGGCGAAGAAGTCGGTCGCCGTCGTCGCCTGTTTGGACAGGCTGATGAACAATTTGTCCTGCCACAGCGGCATGCCCGAGGTCGGGCTCGCCTTCAGCGAGCGGCGGCCGAGGAAGAACGACGTCGTCATGATGTCGAACTTGTGTCCCGCCTTGCGCAGGGCGCCCATCGCGCCGGGAATGCGCGGGCTTTCCATGAAGCCGAAATGCAGCGTGACCGCCGTGAAGTCGTCGGACAGTTTGTGCGTCTCGAACCGGCGCGCCGGCTCCACGCGCGGAACGTCCTCGGTCACGACGTTCATCAGCACCACGCGTTCGTGCAGCACCTTGTTGTGCTTCAGATTGTGCAGCAGCGCGGGCGGGGCGACATCGGGCGTCGCGGTCAGGAACACGGCGGTGCCGGGCACCCGCGTCGGTTTCGATTTCTCGAACATGCGCAACAGATCGGCGGTCGGGATCGAGTCGCGCTTGCTCTTTTCGTTCAATTGCGCGGTGCCGCGCGACCATGTCCACATCACGATCATCGCGCTGGCGCCCAGGAGGATCGGAACCCATCCGCCTTCCAGCACCTTCACGAGATTGGCCGTGAGGAACGACAGGTCGATCGCGAGGAAGAATCCGACGAACAGAGCGACCGCCCAGAACGGCCAGCGCCACAGTTTCCACACGACGATAGAGGCGAGCGCCGTGTCCACCGCCATCGAGGCGGTGACTGCGATGCCGTAGGCGTTGGCGAGCGAATCCGACGTCTTGAACATCATCACCAGAATGAGCACGCCGATCAGCAGCAGGCGATTGACGCGCGGAATGAAGATCTGGCCTTCCGCCATCGCGGATGTGTGCTGGATCTCCATGCGCGGCAGCAGGCCGAGCTGGATGGCCTGCCGCACGATGGAGAAGGCGCCGGTGATGACGGCCTGGCTCGCGATGATGGTGGCGAGAGTGGCGAGCGCGATGAGCGGGATGAGGGCCCAGTCCGGCGCCAGTTGATAGAACGGGCTGAAGTTCTCCTGCGTCAGGATTTGCGGCTGCGAGAGAATGAAGGCGCCCTGGCCGAGATAGTTGAGGATGAGCGAGGGCAGCACGAAAAACACCCAGGCGAGCTGGATGGGCTTGCGACCGAAATGGCCCATGTCGGCGTAGAGCGCCTCCGCGCCGGTGACCGCCAGAAAGACCAGACCGAGCGTGGTGAAGCTTTTGGCGCCGTGCGAAAACAGAAACACGATTCCGTTGACCGGATTGATCGCCTTGAGGATCGCGGGTTCGTCGGAGATATGCGTCAACCCGAGCACGGCCAGTGTGGCGAAGAACACCACCATGATCGGACCGAAGAACGCCGCCACTTTCGCCGTGCCGCGGCTCTGCACCACGAACAGCGACACCAGGATCGCGATGGTGATAGGCAGGACGTAGGGCGACAGATCCACATATTGCTTCACGGCGGGCAGCTTCAGGCCCTCGACCGCCGACAATACCGAGATCGCCGGCGTGATGATGGCGTCGCCCGAAAACAGCGCGGCGCCCGCCACGCCCAGAAGGAAGATCGGCAGCGTGCGCCGCCCGACGGCGTGCTGGGCGAGCGCCATCAGCGACAGGGTGCCGCCTTCGCCCTTGTTGTCGGCGCGCATGATGAACAGCACGTATTTGACGGTGACGATGAAGACGAGCGCCCAGATCAGCAGCGAGACGATCCCGATGATCTCCGCTTCGTGCGCGCCGGTCTGGCGCGTGTGTTCGAGCGAGGCCTTGAGCGCGTAGAGCGGGCTGGTGCCGATGTCGCCGTAGACCACGCCGACGGACCCCAGCGCCATCGCCCAGAATCCGTGACCGTTTTGACCGCCGTGGTCGTGCGCGGCCTGCGCCGTTGCGGGTTGCGTCGGTTGCGCCGCGGGCTGCGGCGTCAGCGCATCGTTCGACATTGGCTCGCCTCGGGGAGAAGCCCCGCGCCCGGCGTCGGTCGCGGGCCGGGCCATATACGATTTTTCCGCGCGCGTGAGAAGCGCGGCCCGGGCGCCCGAGCGGGTTGCCTGGCGCGCGCGCGCCCGGCAAAAGGCGTGCGTATGACCGCGCCCGACCAAGCCCTGCCGATCGAGGAAGCTCTGCCGCGTTTGCGCGCGGCGCTGGCGGTCCGCGCCGGCGCGGTGCTGGTCGCGCCGCCCGGCGCCGGCAAGACCACGCGCGTTCCGCTCGCCTTGATGGACGAACCCTGGGCGCGGGGCGGGCGGATCGTCGTGCTGGAGCCGCGGCGCCTTGCCGCGCGCGGCGCGGCCGACCGCATGGCGACGACGCTTGGCGAGCGGGTGGGCGAGACCGTCGGCCTGCGCATCCGCATGGACTCGCGCCAGAGCGCGCGCACGCGCGTTCTCGTCGTCACCGAGGGCGTCTTCACGCGCATGATCGTCGAGGATCCGGAATTGTCGGGCGTCGCCGCGGTCCTGTTCGACGAATTCCACGAACGCTCCCTCGATGGCGATTTCGGTCTGGCGCTGGCGCTCGAAACGCAGGGCGCGCTGCGCCCGGATTTGCGCCTCCTCGCCATGTCGGCGACGCTCGAAGGCGCACGCGTGGCCGACCTCATGGGCGCTGGCGCGGACGCGGCGCCCATCGTCGAAAGTCTGGGACGCGCCTTTCCCGTCGACACCAGTTACCTCGGCCGCGATCCGGGCGAACGGATCGAACCGGCGATGACGCGCGCCATCCTGCGCGCGCTCGAACGCGAGACCGGCTCCATCCTCGCCTTCCTGCCCGGACAGGCGGAGATTGCGCGCGTCGCGGACCTGCTCGCCGAACGCATCCGCGATCCCGCCGTCGAGGTGGCGCCGCTCTATGGCGCGCTCGAACGGCGCGATCAGGACCGCGCGCTGGCGCCGGCGCCGGCGGGCCGCCGCAAGATCGTGCTGGCGACGGCGGTCGCCGAAACCTCGCTCACCATTGAGGGCGTGCGCGTGGTGGTCGACAGCGGGCTTGCGCGCGTTCCGCGCTACGAGCCGAATCTGGGACTGACGCGGCTGGAAACGGTGCGCGCCGCGCGCGCCTCCGTGGACCAGCGGCGCGGGCGCGCCGGGCGCACCCAGCCGGGCGTCTGCTACCGGCTGTGGGAGGAGGCCGCGACCGGCGCGCTGCCCGCCTACGCGACGCCGGAAATCCTGTCCGCCGACCTCTCCGGCCTCGTGCTCGACGCGGCCGCCTGGGGCGCACGCGACCGCGACGACCTGCGGTTTCTCGATCCGCCCCCGGCGCCGGCGTGGGACGAGGCGAAGAAACTGCTGCGCGATCTTGGCGCGCTCGACCCGCAGGGGCGCATGACCGCCGAGGGCGCGGCCATCCGCGCGCTGCCCTTGCCGCCGCGTCTGGCGCGCATGGCGCTCGATGGCGCGCGCGCGGGCGCGGGGAAGACGGCGGCCGACCTCGCCGTGCTTCTGTCCGAGCGCGGTCTCGGCGGCGCCGATGTCGATCTTTCGCATCGGCTCGACCGGTTCCGCCGCGACAGGAGCGGGCGGGCGGAGGCTGCTCGCGGGCTCGCGCGCAACTGGGCGCGGCTGGCGGGACCGGTCGCCGGCGCCGGCGATCCGCCCTCGGCCGGCGCGCTCGTGGCCTTCGCCTATCCCGAACGCATCGCAAGGGCGCGCGGACGACCGGGCGAGTTCCTGATGGCGAACGGGCGTGCGGCTTCGGTGGAGCCGCACGACGCGCTCGCGCGCGAACCCTGGCTTGCGGTCGCCGAAATCGCTGGCCGCGCCGCGCAGGCGCGCATTCTCGCCGCCGCCCCGCTCGCGCGCGCCGAGATCGAACGGTTTTTCGCCGAGCGGATCGTGGCGCGCGAGGAGCTCGCCTTCGACCGCGAACGCGCCGCCCTGCGCGCCCGCGCGCTGCGCGCCATGGGCGCGCTCGCGCTGGAGGAACGGGCCCTGCCGACGCCGGCCACGTCCGAGGCGGCGGTCGTTCTGGCGGAGGGAATAGCCGCGCTCGGGCTCGACCGCCTGCCATGGACAAGGGCGCAGGAGCAGCTGCGCGCGCGCGTCGCCTTCCTGCGCCGCGCCGAGGGCGAGGAATGGCCGGACCTGTCGGACGCCGCGCTCGTGGCGACCGCCGCCGACTGGCTCGCGCCGTTCCTCGTGGGCGCGAAATCGCTCGCCGACATCGGGCCCGGCGCGCTGGAGGCCGCGCTGTCGGCGCTCGTGCCCTATGCGCTCGCCCGACGGATGGAGGCCGAGGCGCCCACCCATTTCGAGACGCCCGCCGGCGCCCGCCACCCCATCGACTACGATGCGGACGGCGGGCCGGCGGTCCATGTGCGCGTGCAGGAGCTGTTCGGGCTCAAGGCGCATCCCAGACTCGCCGGCGACCGGCAGGCGCTCACGCTCCATCTGTTGTCGCCGGCCCATCGGCCGATCCAGATCACGCGCGATCTGCCGCAGTTCTGGAAAGGCTCGTGGGCGGACGTGCGCGCCGACATGCGCGGGCGCTATCCCAAACACGTCTGGCCGGAGAACCCGGCCGACGCCGCGCCCACGACGCGCGCCAAACCGCGCGGGTGAGGCGTCGGCCAGAGCGACGCCCGATCGTCATCCCGAGGCCGCGCAGTCCGCATGGTTGGGGACGCACCCTGGCGGGCGCTTCCCGCCAACCCCAAAAAAGCCGCGTTTTCCGCCGAGCACGCCGTCCGGCAACCGGACCTTAAGCAAAGGTGTCTAAGGCCGGGCGCCAGCCTTTTCCGCCGGGTCGATTCGCTCCGGTCTCGCCACAGGACTTCGCATGTTCCCGAAACCCGTTCCCTCGCTCGTCACCAACACCTACGCCTACGAATCCTCGCCGATGGTGAAGCCGACGGGCTTTCGCGAATACGACGCGCGCTGGCTGTTCGAGAAAGAGATCAATCTCATGGGCGTGCAGGCGCTCGGACTGGGCCTGGGCACGCTGCTCCACGAGATGGGCGTGAAGCCCGAACTGGCGACCGGCCACGATTTCCGTTCCTATTCGGCGTCCATCAAATATGCGCTGATCACGGGGCTGATGGCGGCCGGCGTGAAGGTGCACGACATCGGGCTGGCGCTGTCGCCGATGGCCTATTTCGCCCAGTTCGCGCTCGATGTTCCGGCGGTCGCGATGGTCACGGCCTCGCATAACGACAACGGCTGGACGGGCGTGAAGATGGGCGCGCAGCGTCCCGTCACCTTCGGTCCCGACGAGATGGGCCGGCTGCGCGACATCGTGCTGGCGGGCAAGTTCCGCATGGCCGACGGCGGCGGCTATCGCTTCGTGGAGAATTTCCCGAAGACCTACATCGACGATCTCTGCGACCGCCCGAAGATCAAGCGCAAGCTGAAGGTGGTGGCCGCCTGCGGCAACGGCACGGCGGGCGCTTTCGCGCCGCAGATGCTGGAGCGTCTCGGCGTCGAGGTCATTCCGATGGATGTCGAACTCGACTGGAATTTCCCGAAATACAATCCCAATCCCGAAGACCTCGAAATGCTGCATGCGATGGCGGCGAAGGTGAAGGAGACCGGCGCGGACGTCGGTCTCGGCTTCGACGGCGACGGCGACCGCTGCGGTGTGGTCGACAACAACGGCGACGAGATTTTCGCCGACAAGATCGGCGTCATGCTCGCGCGCGATCTGTCGAAACTTCATCCCGGCGCGACCTTCGTGGTCGACGTGAAATCGACGGGCCTGTTCGCCACCGATCCGGTGCTGAAGGCGCAGGGCGTGAAGGCCGATTACTGGAAGACCGGCCATTCCTACATCAAGCGCCGCGTGACCGATCTGAAGGCGCTCGCGGGTTTCGAGAAGTCGGGCCACTTCTTCTTCAATGCGCCGGTCGGACGCGGCTACGACGACGGGTTGCTGACCGCGATCCACGTGCTGGAAATGCTCGACCGCAATCCCGCCAAGTCGATGGCCGATCTCTACGCCGATCTCCCCAGGACGTGGGGGTCGCCCACCATGTCGCCGCATTGCGACGACGAGAAGAAATACGGGATCGTCGACAAGGTCACGAAACGGTTCGAGGCGATGCACGCCAAGGGTGAGAAGCTTCTCGGCCAGCCGATCCGCGATCTCGTCACGGTCAACGGCGTGCGCGTGACGGTGGAGGACGGCACGTGGGGACTGGTGCGCGCTTCCTCCAACAAGCCGGAACTCGTCGTCGTGGTCGAAAGCCCGGCGTCGGAGGCCAACATGCGCGCCATGTTCAAGGCGGTCGACGCGGTGCTGCGCGAAAATCCGGAAGTGGGCGCCTACAACCAGACGATCTGATCGCGAACGATCGAGACGGGGGACCTGTTCATGACCATCCGCCTGCACGAGGGCGACCTGCCGGACGACGCGCGGTTCGGCGCGTCGGTCGCCATCGACACCGAAACGATGGGGCTCGATCCCCATCGCGACCGGCTGTGCGTCGTTCAGCTGTCGCGCGGCGACGGCTCGGCGGATGTGGTGCGCATTGCGCGCGGGCAGACGCGCGCGCCCAATCTCGAGCGCCTGCTGGCCGATCCGGGCGTGACGAAGATCTTCCACTTCGCGCGGTTCGATATCGCCATTCTCTGCCGCACCTTCGGCTTCATGCCGGGGCCGGTCTATTGCACCAAGATCGCGTCCAAACTCGCGCGCACCTATACCGATCGCCACGGACTGAGGGATCTTGCGCGCGAGCTTGCGGGCGTCGACATGTCGAAACAGCAGCAGTCCTCCGACTGGGGCGCGGAGCGGCTGAGCGAGGCGCAACTCGCCTACGCCGCCGCCGACGTTCTCTATCTCCATCAATTGCGCGAGAAGCTCGACGCCATGCTGGCGCGCGAGGGCAGGGCCGGGATCGCGGCTGAATGTTTCGCCTTCCTGCCGGCGCGCGCGCGGCTGGACTTGATGGGCTGGGCGGAGAAAGACATATTCAGTCACGAATAAGGTTGCGTCTGCGCCTTATCTTCGCCAAAGCGCCGGTGTTGGTCCCCTTGAGGGGAGAGAACGGACGAAACCGACAGAAGACCTTGCGATGACCGATGTGACGCCGCCCTACGACGAGCGCGCGCCGTTCGCGAATTACGCGCAGCGGCCGACGGCTTTCGTCGACTCGCGTCGTCACAGCCAGCGCGTGCGCTTCCTGCGCCGGGCGATTGTCATCACCTGCATCTCGGTCGTCGCGCTCATCGGCTTCGTGCTGGCGTTCGATCCGTTGAACCGGCTTCAGCTCGGCTTTTCCATCGCCCGCGTGGGGCTGAGCGGCACCCGTATCACCATGGAGCGCCCGCGCCTGTCGGGCTGGCGCAACGATGGCCAGCCCTACGAAATCCGGGCGAAGGCGGTGGTGCAGGATACGACGCGGCCGAAAGTGTTCGAACTGCAGGAGGTCGACGCCCGGCTCGGCTCGGCGGACGGCTCCACCACGCGCATCGAGGCCGCCAGGGGCGTTTACGACGCCGGTCCCGACAGTCTCGATCTGACGGGACCGATCCGCGTTCTCAGCGACCGCCGCTACGACATGAGCCTCGAACGGGCGGCGGTGGACCTGCGCGCCGGCAAGGTGGTGTCGAACACCCCGGTGGTGGTGCGCCTGCCGGGCGCCGAAATCGAGGGCGCGGGGGCGACCTTCGTGGAGAACGAGCGCACGGTGACGTTCGAGGGCGGCGTGCGGTCCATCTTCTCCATCGCCGACAACGATCCGGCGGGCGCGAGCGCGCCGGGCGAGAGCGGAACGGGCCAAACCCAATGACCAGACGAAACGTCCTGCTTCCGCCGATGCTTGCAGCCACGCTTGCGGCGATGTTCGCCGTGGCTCCGGCCGCGCCGGCGCGCGCCGCCGGCATGCTGCCCGGCGCCTCGGCGAAGGAACCCTACAAGGTCGACGCCGCCAAGCTCGACTATTTCGACAAGGAACAGAAGCTCGTCTACACCGGCGACGTCATCGCGGCCCAGGGCGCGACCAAGGTGCGCGCCTCCGCCATGACCATCTATCTCGACAAGGCCGCCGCCGACAGTTCGCAGGCCTCCGTCCGCCGCATCGAGCTGAAGGGGCCGGTCACGGTCGTCCAGAAGGACAAGACCGGCACGGGCGATTCCGGCGTCTACGACCGCAAGGAGAACAAGTGGTACCTCATAGGCAACGTCACGTTGACCGAGGGGACCGACGTCACGCGCGGCGACCGGCTGATCTACGATCTGGGATCCTCGCGCGCGATGGTGGAGGGGGGGCGCTCCGGTCGGGTGCAGAGCGTGTTCACGCCGCGCGACAGCACGAAGCCGGCTCCGAAGAATTGAGCGTTGCGCGCCTCCGCGGGGAACGCTAGATCGATAGTGTTGTTCGAAACAATTCCATCATGGACAGTTGGCTGACCGGCGTCCCCGGCGTAAACGCCGGGCCCGGTCGACCGGCGCTCCAGCAGGCCGGTTCTCCCGTTGCACGCGCCCCTTGACCCCGCATCGTCTGGCCGCAGTCCGCTGGCGGCGGCGTTCGCCCGCCTGAAGCGCGACGGCGCGGCGATGTTCGGCTTCCTGCCCATCTTCGGCCGTAGAAGCGAGGCCGCGCCCCTCGCCGAGGCGCCGCGCGTCCGCTCGCCGTCGGTGCCGACGGAGGCCCATGTGCTGGGCGTCCACCATGTCGGCAAATCCTATCGCGGGCGTCGGGTGATCGAGGACGTGAGCCTCTATCTGCGGCGCGGCGAGGTCGTCGGCCTGCTCGGCCCCAACGGCGCCGGCAAGACCACGCTCTTTTACATGATCACCGGCCTCATCCGGCCCGACACGGGCCTGATCGAGATCGACGGCCACGATGTGACCGACCTGCCGATGTATCGCCGCGCGCGGCTCGGCGTCGGCTACCTGCCGCAGGAGCCGTCGATCTTCCGTGGCCTGAGCGTGGAGGACAATATCCGCGCGGTGCTGGAGATCAGCCAGCCGGACCCTGGGAAACGGGTCGCGGAACTGGAGTCGCTGCTGGAGGAATTCGACATCGCGCGGCTGCGAAAGGTCAATTCGCTGGCGCTTTCGGGCGGCGAGCGCCGCCGCTGCGAGATCGCCCGCGCGCTCGCCGGCCATCCGGCCTTCATGCTGCTGGACGAGCCGTTCGCGGGCATCGACCCGATCGCGGTCGCCGACATCCAGAATCTGGTGCGTCATCTCAAGAATCGCGGGATCGGCGTGCTCATCACCGACCATTCGGTGCGCGAGACGCTCGGCATGACCGACCGCGCCTACATCGTGCATGCCGGTCACATTCTGACCGAAGGCCCGCCCGAGGCGGTGGTCGCCGACCCCGCGGTGCGCCGGTTCTACCTGGGCGATGAATTCCGCATGTAGTCCGCGCCCAGCGGCCCGCGCGCCGGATTTTAGTGGATTTAACCATGCGGCTGAGGCGGTTCTTAACCGCGCCGGGCCAAATTGCCGTATTCAGATTGCGCCGGCCGCGCCGCCGCTCTACCCTTTACAAGCAAGAATCGGGCCGTAATCTGGGCGCGCGGTCGAATGGCCCGCGACCGGCTGCAAGGCGAGTAGCTGCAAGGCGAGTAATCGTATGGCGTTGACCACCCGTCTCATGCTGCGACAGGGCCAGTCGCTGGTGATGACGCCGCAGCTTCTGCAGGCGATCAAGCTGCTGCAACTGTCGCATCTGGAACTGGCGTCCTTCGTGCAGGAGGAGCTGGACCGCAACCCGCTGCTGGAGCGGGAGGACGAGGCCGCCGCGGCCGAGCCGGTCTCGGCCATCGACCGCTATGCGGCGGCGCAGGAACGCGCCTCCGCGCTCGAGGCGGCGGCCGCGACCGACTGGGAGCGCGCCGAACTGCCGATCGAGACGGGCGCGCTTTCGGCCGAAATGGGGTCGGATGTGTCCAACACCTTCGACGTGGAGCAGCCCGTGACAGCGACCGCTGGCGCCCCCGGCGACGACAACGGCCTGTCGCAGGCCGCCTGGACCGGTGCGCCGGGCGTGGGCGGCGGCGGGCTGGAGAGCCCCAATCTCGAAGCCTACGTGGCGGCGCGTCCGAGCCTGCCCGAACATCTCGAAGCCCAGCTTTCGGTGGCCTGCGCCGATGCGCGCGACCGGTTGATCGGCCGCGCCATCATCGAGGCGATCGACGAGCAGGGCTATCTGCGCGAGAGCGTGGACGACATCGCCCGGCGTCTTGGCGCCGCGCCCGCGCGGGTGGAGGCGGCGCTGGCGACCGTCCAGACCTTCGAGCCGAGCGGCGTCGGCGCGCGCGATCTGGCCGAATGTCTGGCGATCCAGCTGAAGGAGCGCGACCGGTTCGACCCGGCCATGCAGGCGCTGGTCGCCAACCTGCCGCTGCTCGCCAAACGGGATTTCGCGCAATTGCGCAAACTGTGCGGCGTCGACGACGAGGACCTCGCCGAAATGGTCGGCGAGATCCGCCGGCTCGACCCCCGGCCCGGCCGCGCCTTCGGCGGCGAGCCGGTCCAGCCGGTCATCCCGGACGTCGTGGTGACAGCGGCCGCGGACGGCGGCTGGAAGGTGGAGCTGAACACGGATGTGCTGCCGCGCGTGCTGGTCAACCAGTCCTACGCCGCCCGCGTCAACGCCGCCCGGCCGGACGAGGAAAGCCGCGCCTTCGTCGCCACCTGCCTCCAGAACGCCAACTGGCTTACCCGCAGCCTGGAGCAGCGCGCCCGCACCATTCTCAAGGTGGCGAGCGAAATCGTGCGCCAGCAGGACGGGTTCCTCGCCTATGGCGTGGAGCGCCTGCGTCCGCTCAACCTGCGCGCCATCGCGGCGGCGATCGGCATGCACGAATCGACCGTCTCGCGCGTCACCTCCAACAAATACATGGCCACCCCGCGCGGCCTGTACGAGATGAAATATTTCTTCACCGCCGCCATTCAGGCCGACCACGGCGGCCAGGCTCATTCGGCCGAGGCGGTGCGCCATCGCATCAAGCAGCTCATCGACCAGGAGACGGAGAACGCGATTCTGTCGGACGACGCCATCGTCGCCCGGCTGCGCGAGGCCAATATCGACATCGCGCGCCGCACGGTCGCCAAATATCGGGAGAGCCTGCGCATTCCCTCATCCGTCGAGCGCCGTCGCGAAAAGGCGACGCTTTAGACGGGCGCCCATGTGAATATCGGGAACGGCGCGCGCGGGAGCCGGCGGCGCGGTTGACTTCGCCCGGCGACGCTCATAACGGTTTGCCCGCTCCAAGCGCCCCCAACCGGGCGCTGCAGCTGTCGGTCGCATGCCCGGTCGTGCGACCCGGCGAGGGGCCAGACGGGGATTGAGATTTCGCGGTCGCGCGTCCATGTCCGCTTGAGCGGGCGCGCGGGCTCGCGCGAGGGCGGGGTCCGGCGGCGCGCATGCGCCCGGTCGGATGCCGGGGAAGAACCGAGGAACATATGTCGTTGCGGGTTTCCGGAAAGAACATGAACATCGGCGAGGCGCTGCGCACCCATGTGCAGGAGAAACTCGCCGTCGCCACGGGCAAATATTTCGACGGGTCGGTCAGCGGCCATGTGACCATCGCGCCCGAAGGTTCGGGGTTTCGCAGCGACTGCACGCTGCATCTGGCCTCCGGCGTGACCATCCAGGCCGACGGTCGCGCGCAGGAGCCCTACGCCTGTTTCGATCAGGCGGCCGAGCGGATCGAGAAGCGGTTGCGCCGTTACAAGAGCCGGCTGAAGGCCCACAAGCACGGCGCGCCGGGGGGCGGCGAGATCGTGTCGAGCTACGTGCTCGAGGCGCCGGACGAAGAGGTCGAGGCGCCGCACGACGCGGAATTCTCGCCGACCGTGATCGCCGAGACGACCACGCGTCTGGCCAGCATGACCATCGCGGCCGCCGTCATCGAACTCGATCTGACGGGCGTGACCGTCCTGCCGTTCCGCCATGCCGCCACCGGCAGGGTGAACGTCATTTATCGCCGCAACGACGGCAATATCGGCTGGATCGATCCGGCCGCCGAGGACCGTAACGGGTCGGGTAAGACGAGCGGCTGAGTGCGTGCGGCGCCGTTCCTGCTTCCGCGCGGGAAGCGGGAGCGCCGGCGCCGCGATGCGACGACAGCGCTCGATGGGATGGGCGACGATGCCGTTGAACGACCTTGTGACCCCGAACGCGGTGGTCCCGGCCCTCAAGGCCAACAGCAAGAAACAGGCGTTGCAGGAGCTTGCCGAAAAGGCCGCGCAGGTCTCCGGCATGGCCGCGCGCGACATTTTCGACGCGCTCATCCAGCGCGAGCGGCTGGGCTCCACCGCCATCGGCGCCGGCATCGCCATCCCCCACGGCAAACTGCCTAAATGCCCGAAGATTTTCGGCGTGTTCGCGCGGCTGGAGCGGCCGGTCGATTTCGAGGCGCTGGACGATGCGCCGGTCGATCTGGTGTTTCTCCTGGTGGCGCCGGAATCGGCGGGCGCCGATCATCTCAACGCGCTGTCGCGCATCGCGCGTCTGTTGCGCGATTCCAGGATCGTCTCCACGCTGCGCGCCACGCGCGACGCTTCCGCGCTGTATTCGATCCTCGTGCGCGATCAGGCGCCGAGCGCGGCCTGAGCGAACGTTCCGCCGGCGTGTCGTCGAAACGTCGCCGGTTTGTCATGGCGGCGTGAGGCGGGTGTGGCCTCTTCGTATGTGTCGCCAGGAGGCGACGCGACGATTCGGGACCCTCTCATGACCGCACAGAACGGCTTCGGCCGGTTGTTGCCTTTCCCCAAACGCAAGCCGCGCGCGACGCTGCGCGGAACGTTGCTGCGCGTCGGCGCGCTGGAATTGCGCATCGCCGAGAGCAAGAAGGAAATCCGGAAGGCGCAGCGGCTGCGCTACAAGGTGTTCTACGAGGAAGGCGCCGCGCGCGCCGACCGCACCGCCGCCCTCATCCGCCGCGACGTCTGCCGCTACGACAAGGCGGCCGATCACCTGATCGTGGTCGATCACGCCGCGGTGAACCGTCTGGGCCGCGTGAAGCCGAAAGTCGTCGCTTGCTATCGCATCGTGTCGCAGGCGGCCGCGGACGAACTCGGAGGTTTCTGTTCGGCGCAGGAATTCGATATCGCACCGCTCGTCGCCCGCCACGCCGACAAGCGTTTCGCCGAACTCGGCCGCGCCTGTGTGCTCAAGCAATGGCGCGGCTCGCGCGCGCTGGAACTGTTGTGGCGCGGCATCGGAATGTATGTCGACCATTATCGCATCGACGTTCTGATCGGTTGCGCGAGCCTGCCGGGCGTCGACCCCGCGCGCCACGTCCGCGCGCTGCGGTTTGTCGAAACGCGCGCGCGCGCGGCCGACGCCTGGAGCGTCGGTCTGCATGGCGCACCGCCTGCCGCGACGCACCCGCAGGAGCCGTGCGACGAAGCCGCATTGCGCGCCGGCGAGCGCGAGCTGCCGCCGCTCATCCGCTCATATCTGCGCTGCGGGGCGCGGTTCGGCGACGGCGTCTACGTCGATCGGCAGTTCGGCGTCACAGACCTGTTCGTCGTCATGCCGGTGGCGGAGATGGACCCGCGATTCTTCGGCCGGTTCGGCGCGCGAAAGAGCGCCGCCTGAGGGCCCGCGCCGCTCTTGTGTTGTCGTGGCGAACCTGTCCTTCTTCCGTCATGGAGGAAGGACATGGACAAGGTTCTCTACGAAAAGGACGGTCGCATCGCGCGCATCACGCTCAACCGGCCGCAGGTGATGAACGCCATCGACGACGAGGTTCCGCAGGCGCTCGCCGATTGCGTGGCGCGCGCCAACGGCGACCGCGGCGTGCATGTCATCGTGCTGTCGGGCAATGGGCCCGGCTTCTGCGCCGGTTATGACCTGACCTATTACGCCCAGTCGAGGGAGCGCCAGTCGTCCGACGACATCCCGCTGTGGGATCCGATGCAGGACTATGCGTTCATGATGCGCAACACCGAGTTGTTCATGTCGCTGTGGCGCTCCTACCGACCGGTCGTCTGCAAGGTGCACGGCTACGCCGTGGCCGGCGGCTCCGACATCGCGCTGTGCAGCGATCTGGTGGTGATGGAGGACAAGGCGCAGATCGGCTACATGCCCGCGCGGGTCTGGGGCTGTCCGACGACCGCCATGTGGGTCTATCGGCTGGGGCCGGAGCAGGCCAAGCGCATGTTGTTCACGGGCGACAAGATCGACGGAGCAGAGGCCGCGCGTATTGGCCTCGTTCACAAGGCCGTCGCGCGTGAGAATCTCGACGCCGAAGTGGAGCGGCTCGCCGAACGCATGGCGAGCGTGCCGATCAACCAGCTCATGATGCAGAAGCTGATGATCAACCAGGCGATCGAGGCGATGGGGCTGAGACACACGCAGATGTTCGCCACGCTGTTCGACGGAATCACCCGCCACTCGCCGGAGGGGTTCAATTTCAAGCGCCGCGCGGAGGAGGTCGGCTGGAAGGAAGCCGTCCGCAACCGCGACCAGGGGACCTGGGACTGGACGGAAAACCGGCCGATCAATCCCGGCGCCTGACCCGCCCGCTTGACGGCGCCGACCCGCCGGCCCCAAATACGCTCCGCCAAGGGGAGCCCCGTCAGGGGGCTGAGAGGCCGACAGCGCTGGGGCTCGCAAACCCGCCAGCGGCGCGGCGATCCTTTGAACCTGATCCAGTTCGCACTGGCGAAGGGATGGCCGCGAAGCGCTCCGCTTCGACCGTTTCCTCTCCCTGCGAACCTCTTGCGTCGCGGCGGCCCTTCCGGCGCCGGGCGGCGCGCCGTGAACGGAAGAAAGAACGCAGCCATGCGCGTATGCGTCGTCGGAGCGGGAATTGTCGGGCTGACCGCGGCCTTCGAACTGGCGCGCCGCGGCGCGACGGTCGATCTGTTCGAGCGGCGCGCGGGGCCGGGCGAGGGCTGTTCGTTCTACGCCGGCGGCATGATCGCGCCATGGTGCGAGCGCGAGAGCGCGGAGCCGATCGTCACGGAACTGGGACTGGAGGGTCTCGATTTCTGGACCAGGACCCTGCCGGTCGCCGAGCGCCACGGCTCGCTGGTCGTCGCCCCGCCGCGCGACCGGCCGGACGTGGTGCGCTTTTCCAGACGCACCAGCCATTTCGAGGAATGCGACCAGCGCCGTATCGGCGAAATCGAGCCCGACCTGGCCGACCGTTTTCCCTACGGCCTGTTCTTCGCGCAGGAGGCCCATATAGAGCCGCGCGCTGCGATGGCGGAGATCGCGCGCGCGCTCGGCAGTCTGCCGAACGCGACGCTGCATGTCTCGACCGAGGCTCCGGCGGCCGACGGTTACGACTGGACGCTCGACTGCCGCGGCTTTTCCGCGCGCGAGGCGCTGCCGGATTTGCGCGGCGTGAAGGGCGAGATGCTGGTGCTGGCTACCGACGAGCTGAAGATTTCGCGCCCCGTGCGCATGCTGCACCCGCGTCATCCGGTCTATGTCGTCCCGCGGCCGGACGGTTCCTATATGATCGGGGCCACGATGGTGGAGAACGAGGAGCCGGGACGGGTGACAGCGCGTGCGCTCATGGAACTGACGGGGGCGGCCTATACGCTGCATCCCGCGTTCGGCGAGGCCGAAATCGTCGAGACGGGCGCGGACGTGCGGCCGGCCTTTCCCGACAATCTGCCGCGCATCCGCGTGCGGGACCGGCGCATCCACATCAACGGGCTGTATCGTCACGGTTTCCTGCTGTCGCCGGCGCTCGCGCGGCGCGCGGCCGACATCGTGACGAAAGATGCGCGTTTTCCGGAGTTCGACCGATGAAGGTGCGGGTGAACGGAGAAACGCGCGAGGTGCGCGCGACCAATCTGGCGGCGCTGATCGCGGAGCTCGACTACGGCGAGGCGCTCGTGGCGACCGCCCGCAACCAGACGTTCGTGCGCGGCAAGGATCGCGCGCAGACGCAGATCGCCGAGGGCGACGAGATCGAAATTCTCACCCCGCGACAGGGCGGCTGACATGGGCCAAACCAACGACGACCCGCTGACCTTCTACGGCGAGCGGCTCGACTCGCGGCTGCTCGTCGGCACGTCGATGTACGATTCGCCCGCCATCCTCGCCGACAGCGTTCGCGCGAGCGGCGCGGAGGTCGTCACCGTCTCGCTCAGGCGCGAGGCCGGCGGCGCGCAGGCGGGCCAGAGCTTCTGGTCGCTCATCAAGAACCTTGGCGTGCGGGTGCTGCCCAACACCGCCGGCTGCCGCACGGTGAAGGAGGCGGTGACGACGGCGGAAATGGCGCGCGAAGTGTTCGAAACGCCGTGGATCAAGCTGGAAGTCATCGGCGAGGACGACACGTTGCAGCCGGACGTGTTCGGGCTGGTGGAGGCCGCGCGCATTCTCAACCGCGAGGGCTTCAGGGTCTTTCCCTACACGACCGAGGATCTGGTGGTGGCCGAAAAACTGCTCGGCGCCGGCTGCGAGGTGCTGATGCCGTGGGGCGCGCCGATCGGTTCGGGTCGCGGCCTCAACAACCCTTACGGCCTGCGCAGTCTGCGCGCGCATTTCCCCGGCGTGCCGCTGGTGGTGGACGCCGGCATCGGCGCGCCCTCGCACGCGGCCGCCGCGATGGAGATGGGCTACGACGCCATTCTGCTCAACACGGCCATCGCCAAGGCCGGCGACGCGGTCGCGATGGCGCATGCGTTCAAACTCGCCGTGACGGCCGGCCGCGAGGCGTTTCTGGCCGGCCCGATGGAGGCGCGCGACATGGCGAGCCCCTCCACGCCGGTATTCGGCCGCGCATTCACGTGAGAGGCGACGTGCTCGATCCATTTTATCCCATCGTCGACGATGCGGCCTGGGTCGCGCGCATCGTCGGCGCGGGCGCCAAACTCATTCAGTTGCGCGCAAAGGACATGGACGAGGCGCGGCTGCGCGCCGAAATCGCGCGCGCGCGCGACATCTGCGCGAAGGCCGGTTCGCAACTCGTCGTCAACGACTACTGGCGGCTCGCCATCGAGGCCGGCTGCGACTACGTGCATCTCGGGCAGGGCGATCTCGACGAGGCGGACGTTCCCGCCATCCGCGGGGCCGGCATGAAGCTCGGGATATCCACCCACGATCGCGCCGAACTCGACCGCGCGCTGTCGTTGGATCCGGATTATGTCGCGCTCGGGCCGATCTATCCGACGATCCTGAAACAGATGCCGTGGGCGCCGCAGGGCCTGGACAGGATCGGCGAATGGAAGAGGCTGATCGGCGCGCGGCCGCTCGTCGCCATCGGCGGGCTGACGGTCGAGCGCGCGCGCGCCTGCCTGAAGGCCGGCGCGGATTCGGCCGCGGTCGTCACCGACATCACGCGCAACGCGGACCCGGAAACGCGCACGCGCGAATGGATCGCCGCGACGCGCGCGGCGTGAGGCCGGTCCTTGTTGCGAGGAGCGGTGCGAAGCGATCGGGCGCCGGTACGCGACTGCGAACCACTTGCCTCCGCTCGCAACGGTGGCGTCGATCAGCTCAGGAAATCGCCCACGATCTTGTAATGCTCCGGCGTGTTCAGCGCCGGCGCGTGGCCGCAGCCTTTGATCTCCAGAAGCCGGCAGCGCGGATTCTCTTTCGTCATGCGCGTCGCCGCGTCCTTGAGCAGCAGATCGGAATTCTCCCCGCGCAGGCACAGCATGTCGCATTCGAGCGCGCGGAAGGCGTCCCACTGGTCGTAGTCGGCCGGCTGGTTGACGATCTGCTGCACCATCTGCGGATCGTAATGCGTGGTGATGCCGCCGTCGGGCAGGCGGCGCGCGGAGGTTTCGGTCAGGCGGCGCCATTGCGCGTCCGACAGCCAGCCGTAGGGCGCATAGACCTGACGGAAATAAGCCTCCAGTTCGCTCACGCGCGCAAAGCGCGGCGGCGTTCCGGCATAGGAGCGGATGCGCTCGATCGCCGCCGGATTGAGTTCCGGGCCGATGTCGTTGAGCGCCAGCCGTTTCATGCGGCCCCTCAGCGCGCCGGCGCCGGCGTGGATTGCGATGGCGCCGCCCATCGACGTGCCCACCCAGTCGAAGGTTTTCCATCCGAGCGCATCGACGAACGCGGTCGCAAGGCGCCCGTAGAAATCGACCGTGTACTCGTTCGCCGGATCGGGGCTCCATTGCGAAAGCCCGCGCCCGATAGTGTCGGGCGCCACGATATGGAACCGGTGACAGAGCGCCTGCGCCAGATCGTCGAAATCGCGGCCCGTGCGCGCCAGCCCGTGCCACATCACCAGTTTCGGGTTGTCCGCCGCGCCCCATTCCACATAGTGGATTTCGCGGTCGAGAATGGTTGCGTAGTGCGAACGCGGTCCGTTCATGGCTGGCTCTCCGCACGCAGTTTTCCGACGATGCCGGCAGGAAAGAAATAGACCGAGAGAATGAACAGCGCCCCCAGCCACAACAGCCAGCGGTCGGGGTTGAAGAAGCCGGCGATGAACGGAACGCCCGCCGCGTTCAGCGCGCCGAAGGCCACGCCCATCAGGGTCTGGAGGTAGTTCTGCGCCAGGACGAACACCGCCGCCCCCACGATCGCGCCGTAGAGCGTGCCCATGCCGCCGATCACCACCATCACCAGAATGTCGAGCATGATGGAGAAGGAGAGCGAGGTGTCCGGCCCTGCATAGCGCAGCCACAGCGCGTTCAGCGCGCCCGCGAGCGCGGCGAACAGGGCGGCCAGAACATTGGCGAGGGTGCGATGGCCGATGATGCGGAAGCCCAGCGCCTCTGCCCGGAACGGGTTCTCGCGGATCGCCTGCAGCACGCGGCCGAACGGCGACTGCACGATGCGCAGCATGACCAGAAACAGCGCGACGACCGTCAGGAACAACAGGTAATAGGCCAGAATGCGCCCGTTGACATCCACGCCGAACAGCGGCTGTTCGAGCAGTTTGTAGCCCGGCCGCAGCACCGCCGGAATCTGAAACGTGCGCCCGTCCTCTCCGCCTGTCAGCCAACTGAGTTGTGAGGCCAGCACCGCGAAGGCGGAAGCGACCGCCAGCGTCACCATCGCGAAAAAGATCGTCTGCACGCGCAGCGAGAACAGGCCGATGGCGAGCGCCAGCGCGGCCGCCACCACGAGGGCGGCGAGCACGCCCACGAAGATCGCAAGCCACCCCGCGCCCATCCCGTAGAGCGCGATGGCGACGCCATAGGAGCCGATGCCGAAGAACATCGTATGCGCGAAGGACACGATGCCGGTAAAGCCGATCAGCAGATCGTAGGAGGCCACCAGCAGCGCATAGACGCAGACTTTCGCCGCCACGTTCAGCGGTTTGGAGCCGGGAAACAGAAACGGCGCGAGCGCGAGCAGCACGACGATCGTGACCAGAACGGCCGTGAGAATGCGCCCGCGCGGAGCGCCGCCGGAGAGGATCATCATCGGCTGGTCACCGGATAGAGGCCGCGCGGGCGCCACAACAGAATGATCACCATCAGCGCGATGTTGGACACGAGCGCTATTTTCGGCGCCAGATAGCCCGCGTAATTGGCCGTGAGCGCCACCAGAACGGCGCCGATGAAGCAGCCGCCGACCGAGCCGAGCCCGCCGATGATGATGACGATGAAGGTCAGCACCATCATCTCGCCGCCGATGGACGCATGCACCTGCTCGCGATAGAGCGCCCACATCATGCCGCCGAGGCCCGCCAGCGCCGAGCCCGCCATGAACACGCCGACGAACAGCCGGTCGATTCGATAGCCCAGCGCCTCCACCATCTCGCGGTTTTCGACGCCCGCGCGGATCAGAAGGCCGATGCGCGTGCGCGTGAGCGCAAGCTGCAAGGCCACGAACACGATGAGGCCCACGACGACCGCGATGACGCGGTATTTCTCGATCGCCGCGCCGCCGACGAGGAACGAGCCGCGCAGCGCCGCCGGCACCGGCAGCGGAATGATCTGCGGGCCGAAAATCGCATACAGCAATTGCTCGGCCACGATCAGGCCGCCCATGGTGATGAGAATCTGTTTCAGGTGCTGCCCGTAGACCGGCCGCACGAACGCGCGCTCGAACGCGAATCCGACGGCGGCCGAAACCGCCATCGCGATCAGCGCGGTCGGAACGAGCGCGACCAGGTTGACGAGAATCTGGTCCGACTGCGCATAGACCGCGAGCGGGGCGAGCGCCACGACCGCGAGATAGGCGCCCACCGCCACGAACGCGCCATGGCCGAAATTCATTACGTCCATCAGGCCGAATACGAGCGTCAGGCCCGACGACATGGCGAATATCATCATGCCCATCGCCAGGCCCGCGATGGTGAGGGTCGTCCAGGTGGAGAACGAGCCGACGAACGGCAGCGCGGCGGCCGCCACGATCAGCGGCAGCAGCACCGGCCAAACGTCGGTCTTTTCGCGCGGCAGCGCCGCGCCGGTCTCTTCGATCGCGCTCATTGATGCGAATCCAGATTGAGGCCGAGCAGGCGGCGTTGCAGTTCGTCGTCGGCGGCAAGGGCGTCCATCGCGCCGGAATGGACGATCTTGCCGGACTCCATCACATAGACGTCGTCGCCGATGTCCTGCGCCACGCGGAAATTCTGCTCCACCAGCACGATGGTCGCGCCCGCGCGCCGCAGGTCCGTCAGCGCCTCGATCAGCGCGCCGACGATCGCCGGCGCAAGCCCCTTCGTCGGCTCGTCGATCAGCAGCAGCTTGTGGTCTTCCGCGATCGCGCGCGCGATCGCCAGCATCTGCTTCTGCCCGCCCGACAGGAGCCCGGCGCGCGACAGCCAGAATTTCCTGAGCGCCGGAAAGAAGCCGAAAATCCAGGCGAGCCGTTGTTCGTCGAGCGCGCCCGCGCGCGCGGCGAGCACCATGTTCTCCTTGACCGTCAGATCGCCGAACACGCCCATGTTCTCCGGCACATAGGCCACGCCAGCGCGCGCGATGTCGGGCGTCGCGCTCCTGTCGATCGAGGCGCCGGCGAAATTCACGGCGCCGGCGGAGGCCCGCCACAGCCCCATGATCGTGCGCAGCGTCGTCGTCTTGCCGGCGCCGTTGCGCCCGAGCAGCATGGTGGTGCGGCCGCGCAGCGCGACCAGATCGACCCCGTGCAGAATGTGGTAGCGGCCGATATGCGTGTGCACGCCCGACAGCGTCAGCAGCGCCTCGCTCATGCCGCCGCTCCCTTGGGCGCCATTCCGAGATAGGCTTCCTGCACGATCGGGCTGGCGATGACTTCGGCGGGCGCCCCGTCGGCCACGCAGGCGCCGTTCACCAGCACGATGATCCGATCGGCCAGCGCGCGCACCACGTCCATCTTGTGCTCCACCAGCAGAACGATTTTTTCCGTGTCCCGTTTCAGTCGCGCGATCAGGTCCAGCACCACCGGCGCCTCGTCCACGCTCATGCCGGCCGTCGGCTCGTCGAACATGTAGACGCGCGGGTCGAGCGCCATCATCAACGCCACTTCCAGCTTGCGCTGGTCGCCGTGCGGCAGGGCGGCGGCGGCGTGGCCGCGCTTGGCGGTCAGCGCCACGTCCTTCAGCACCGCGTCCGCGCGTTCGATCAGGTCGCGCCGTTCGGTCCACGGCCGGAGCATGTCGTAATGCACGCCGGCCGCCGCCTGCACCGCCAGCCGCACGTTCTCGGCCACGGTGAGGTTGGGAAAGAGGTTGGTCAACTGAAACGCGCGGCCCACGCCGCGCCGCGCGCGTTCGGGCGCGCTGGTGTTGGTGATGTCGACGCCGTCCAGCAGCACGGCGCCGGAGCTGGCGCGCAACTGGCCGGAGATGAGGTTGAAATAGGTGGTCTTGCCGGCGCCGTTCGGCCCGACGATGGCGACGAGTTCGCCCGGCCTGAACGAACACGATACGCGGTCGACGGCCGTATGTCCGCCGAAGCGGATCGTCAGATCGCGCGTTTCGAGCGCAACGCTCATAGTTCCCCCGGCCGCGTTCGTCGTGCGTTGGGCGAAAGGCGGGCGCGCCGCCTTTCGCCGGATGTCGTCAGCGCTTGTTGCGGATCGGAACCTGCATGTCCTCGATCTTGATTTCGCGCGTGAGTTCGGGAATCGCCCAGGCCACGTTCGGATCGACCTTGATCTTGAACGCATACATCGATTGCAGCGCCTGATGGTCCTCCTTGCGGAAGATCATCTTGCCCTTGGGCGTTTCGAACTCCATGCCCTCCATCGTGGCGATCAGTTTCTCCGTGTCGGTCGATTTCGCCTTCTCGAGCGCGGTGGCGACCGCCATCGCGGAGGCGAATCCGCCGGCGGTGAAGAAGTCCGGCGGCGCGTTGAAGCGCTTCTGGTGCTCGGCGACGAGCCAGGCGTTCGCCGGGTTCTTCGGGATGTCGTAATAATAATAGGTCGCGCCCTCCATTCCGGGCAGGCGCTTGTAGGCCGCCAGCGCCGGCAGGATATTGCCGCCGGTGGAGATCTCGATGCCGAGACGTTTCGGGTCCATGTCCTGCATCTTGGTGAGCGGGTCGCCCGCGCCGGCCCAGATGATCCAGATGATCTTGCGGCCGGGCTTGTCCTTCAGCGCGTCGAACAGGCGCTGCGCCGGCGCGGTGAAGTCGGTCGTGGCGACGGGCGCATATTCTTCCGCCACGAGTTTCGCGCCGGTCTTGGCGAGCGCTTCCTTGAAGGCGGCGACGCCGTCGCGGCCGAACGCGTAGTCCTGCGCGAGCGTGGCGATGGACACGCCCTCCTTGCCGATGGCGAGCGCGTTGGAAATGGCGTCCTGCGAGGAGTTGCGGCCGGTGCGGAAAATGTAGCGGTTCCACTTCTCGCCGGTGATCTGGTCGGCGACCGCCGGCTCCACGATCAGGATCTTCTTCTGCTCTTCGGCGACCGGCAGCATGGCGAGGGCCGCGGCCGAAGACGTCGTGCCGATGGCGAGCGCCACCTTGTCGTCCTCATAGGCTTCCTGCAGCATGGTCTTTGCGACGTCGGGCTTGGTTTGGTCGTCCTTCACCACCAGCACGATCTTCTTGCCGTCGATGGTCATCGTGCCCTTGGTGGCGTATTCGAGCCCCATGCGCAGACCCGTCTCGGTCTGTTTGGCGTAGGCCTCGAGCGGCCCGGTGCGGCCGTGAATGAGGCCGATCTTGATGTCCTGCGCGGCGGCGCCGCCGGTCAGCGCCGCGCCGAAGGCGGCGGCGAACAGAAGAGTGCGCATGCTTTTCTCGTCTCCCCGTGCGGGCGTTGCGCCCTGCGGAACGAGCATCCTATACGTCGCGCGCGCCGAACCGCTAGGCGAAATAGGTTCATAAACGAACTTTTCTCCTCTTTCGGCGGATCGGCGTAGTCTGCGGCGATGGACTTCGCCTATCCGCTCGTCGTCTGCGACGTCGGCGCCACCAACGCGCGGTTTGCGCGCATCGAGGCGCCGCACGGCGCCGTGTCGCCGCTCGTCCTGCAATCGACCGGGCGCGCGACGACATTCGAAGCCGCCCTGGACGACCTCGGCTGGTCGTTCCGTTCGCTGCTCGTCAGCGCCGCAGGCCCGGTGTCCGGCGCCCGCGCGCGATTGACCAACGCGCCATGGACCATCGATGGGCAGGCGCTCGCCCGGCGCTTCGCGCTGCATCGCTGTCTCGTGCTCAACGATTTCGAGGCGCAGGCGATCGCCCTGCCGCATCTTGGGCCGAACGGGACCCGCATGTTGATCGAGGGCGCTTTCGATCCTGCGAGAACCGCGCTCGTGCTGGGACCGGGGACCGGCTTTGGCGTCGCGGCGCTTGTCGCGGAGGGCGGACGCTGGCGCCCCCTGCCGTCGGAAGCCGGGCACATGCGTTTCGGTCCCGCGACGCGCGCGGAGGAGGCCGTCTGGCGCGCGTTGCCGGCCGAGCCGGTGGTGGTCGAGACGCTGTTGAGCGGGCCGGGTCTTGCGCGCCTGCACGGCGCGCTGGCGCAGGCCGAAGGCCGCGCGCCGGACCTGCGCGCCGCGCCCGCCATCGTGGCGGCGGCCCTGGCGGGCGATGCGTCCGCGGCCGCAACCCTGCGTCTGTTCTGGCGGCTTCTGGCGCGCATCGCCGGCGATCTGGCGCTGGCGTTTCTGGCCCGTGGCGGCGTTACGCTGGCGGGCGGCGTCCTGCCGCGCCTCGTGCCGTTCTTCGATGCGGCGGATTTCGCGAGCGCTTTCGCCGACAAGGGCGCGCGCGCCGACATCGCGGGGGCCGTTCCGGTTCGCGTGATCACGGATTCGCGTGCGCTGCTGGAAGGGCTGGCGGCGTTCGCGCGCGCGCCGCATCTCTACGCGCTCGACGCGGCGCGGTTCGTCAGCTCGCCGCGCGGGGCTTTTCCTGCGGCGCGATGAGCGCGGAGACTTCGGCGATCAGCGCCGCCGGCGCGAACGGCTTGACGAGAAAGAGATCGAAGCCGGCCTCCAGCGCCGCGCGCCGGTCGTGTTCGAACGCGTTCGCCGTCAGCGCGATCAGCGGCAGGCGCCATGCGCGGGCGCTGCGGCGCTCGCGCGCGCGCATTTCGCGCGCCGCCGTCAGCCCGTCGCAGCGCGGCATGCGAATGTCCATCAGCGCGGCGTCGAACCGGTCGTGCGATTCGGCCTGCGCGATGGCTTCCAGCGCCTCGTCGCCGTCGTGCGCGCGCACCACGTCCGCGCCCGCGCGTTCGAGCTGCCGCACCACGATCAGCGCGTTGATGTCGTTGTCCTCCGCCACCAGCACGCGCCGCCCGGCGAGCGGGCGGGCGACCGCGACAGGCTCGGCGGCGGGCGGCGCGGCCGGCCGGCTCGCCGCCGACAACCGCGCGATGAGCGAGGACTGCCGCACGGGCTTGACCAGCCATCCGTCGAAGGCGGCGAACAGGCCGCGATCCATCGCGCGGCGTTCGAACGGCGAGACGAGCACCAGCGCGCGTCGGACGCCGGCCGCGTGCGCGGCCCCGGCCACGGCGCGCGCGGTTTCCTCGCCCAGAGCGCAATCGACCAGAACCGCGTCGAAAGTTTGCGCGGCGAGCGCGGCGCGCGCATGCGCTTCGGTTTCGGCGCGCACGACCGCAACGCCGGCCGCCGTCAGCTTTGCGGCGAGATAAGGCGCCTCAAACGGCGAGCGCGCGACGATCAGCGCGCGCCGTTCCGCCAGTTCGGGAGCGTCGGCGGGCGGCGCGGGCGCGGCGGCCAACGGCAGTTCGACGACGAAGGTGGAGCCCGCCTCGCCCGAATGTTCGAGCGCGACGCGCCCGCCCATCCGTTCGGCGAGGGCGCGCGAAATGGCCAGCCCGAGGCCCGTGCCGCCGTGGCGGCTGGTGGAGGAGCCGTCGGCCTGTTCGAACTCGTCGAAAATCGTCGCGCGCCGCTCCGGCGGAACGCCACAGCCGGTGTCCTCGATGCGAAAGGCGATCTTGCCGTCGCAGGGAAAGACGCGCACGCCGACCCCGCCGGTCTCGGTGAACTTCACGGCGTTGCCGGCCAGATTGATGAGAATCTGCCGCACGCGGGCCGGATCGCCGATCAGTCGCGGCGGCGTGGCGGGATCGATGCGGCAGGCGATCTCCACGCCCTTGCCCTGCGCGCGCGGCGCGATCAGTTCGACCACGCCCTCGACCAGAGCGACGATTTCGAACGGCCGGTTCTCGAGTTCGAGCCTGCCGGCCTCGATCCGCGAGAAGTCGAGAATTTCGTCGATCAGTGTGGAGAGTGCGACGCCCGAGGTGCGGATGGCGGCAAGATACGATCCGGCCTCCGGCCCCAGCCGCATGTCTGCCAGAAGGTCGGCCATGCCGAGAATGCCGTTGAGGGGGGTGCGGATCTCGTGGCTGACGGTCGCCAGAAAGCGCGATTTCGCTTCGCTGGCGGCCTCGGCCCGGTCGCGCGCGGCCGCCGCCGCCTTCAGTTCCCAGATTTCGTCGCTCAGCCGTTCGGTCTCGGCCGCCGCGCGCGCCCGCGCCCCGCGCCACGCGACAAACCCGCCGGCGAGCGCGCCGGCGCCCAGCGCGGCAAGGACGAGACAGGTGACGAAAACGCCGGACATGAAAAACCCGCCCGCCGAACGCCGGCGGCCCGGCCACAATGGGGATTCCAGGTTGAGAAAGGCTTAGCCGTCCGCCCAGCGATCGTTTCCCGCAACGCAACCAAAGGCCCTCGGCCGTTGGTTCAGGCGCGACCGCGCCGCCGAGCTGGTGCGAGGAACCGAAGCGCCCGCCCTTTGCGGGCGTTTCCCGCAACGCAACCAACGGCCCTCGGCCGTTGGTTTAGGCGCGACCGCGCCGCCGAGCTGATGCGAGGAACCGAAGCGCCCGCCCTTTGCGGGCGTTTCCCGCAACGCAACCAACG
>ERZ1645187.118-NODE-118-length-74584-cov-33.434006_pt1 | contig 74584 bp, 66 predicted proteins | sample MGYA00575352_ERZ1645187 | MGnify/ENA primary metagenome ERZ1645187 (study PRJEB40837, sample SAMN11349314) | freshwater sediment metagenome | isolation source: river sediment | host: Sediment | place: India: Wazaribad , New Delhi | collected 2017-02-21 ... | reverse complement strand
GGCTACATGATCAATGCCAACGCCATCGGCAAAGCCAGCTTCGTCGCACGCTACGAACGCCCGAAGGCAAACTGACCCTACCAGACCGCTTGGCCAAGGATCAGGCCAAGCCCTCAAAGCAAAAAGGCCGGGATCGCACCCGGCCTTTTGATTTTTGCCTGTTTTTGGCGGTCGACCGCAACAATTTATTCTGGGCAGGAAACCTTCAATGTTGCCGCATCCGATGACTAGAATGTGCCTAATCGGTCAGCAATCGGCCAGAAGCGGTCGTTGGCCAGAGTCCACTATTGGGATGCCAGCCGGTTCCTCTAATTTGCGTGATGATTCAGTTGCAGGGGTCCATTGTTACTGGCCGATACCTTCTCTCGAACCTGCCGTCATTGAACCAGCGAGTCGGTCCGCACGAGCTTAAAGTCGTGTGACAGCGACATGTCCCGCGCCAAGTTAATGACTTCGACCTTGCAGTCGCCGAAATCTTCTGGTGCTTGCTCTCGAACAAACAATTTGTGGTCGCAGTGTTCGTGCGGGTCGAGGTCGGTGTCAATCAGTGGGAAACTAATCCGCAGAGGGGCTTTGTTCGCGCTATTGACTGTTGCCTCACCCAAGATCATCAGTCGCCCAAAACTGGTTGGCTCGGAACTTGTGATCCCGGTCGGTAGTTTGCGCTGTCCATTGAGAAGCCTAAAGTGGTTTTCGGCCTCCAGCTTGCAGCTCGCTTGGCCTCCGTTCGCAAGCAGGAACTCGGTATTCGAGACAAGGCACAGAATTGCGAGCGATATACGGTCCGCCTGGGCGTCCCAGGCTGCCTCGTCGAAAGGGACATTTTGCGTACGCATTACATCCTTTAGCTCCTTGTGAAAGTCGCGGACGTGGAAGGCTGCCCTTGAATGGATGAAACCGGTGATGAACTGCAGAGCTGCGAACAGCTCAATGCCACCTTTGTTGTTTCGTAGGCTGCATGTGCCCGTTTTCTTGTCGATCGAGAAATTAGCTTCAATCTTCTTGATTAGCGTGGTGTGACTCATCTTGTGCTCGGCCTTCAGGCGGCCCTCGTCCGACAGGCGAGCCTGGGAAAGAAATAATCGGTAGATATACGCAGGGAAAGGAACGCCAAGATCTAGCGGACGTTTCTCTGACATGTATTCCTGGAAATACTGTATCGAGTCAACGAACGCTGTGATGGACTGCTGCGCCAGACCTCGATCTCGTGCGTCTGAGTGCGCGACGAAATGCGCTACCTCAAGAAAGACGGTCTTCTCCCCGGCATAAGCGCGAAGCCTCATGAGCAGGTTATCAACGTCATTGGCATCGAAGTGGCCGGCCTGGATGCGTTCAATGATTTGGTTCAGCTTGGCGAGGTCTTTGAGTTGCAGCGGCATGTGGTGTTCTCCGGTGATGCCGGGCAGTTTACGGTTAGACGGCTGCTTTGTGGCGCCGAATCCGGTGGTGGCTATTTCTGCTTTGGGTCGTTTTCAGCCCCCAACCAACCCAAACAAAAAGGCCGGGATCGCTCCCGGCCTTTTTCATTTTTGCCTGTTTTTGGCGGTCGACCGCAACAGGTCAGGCTTTCTTGTGGTTGGCCAGTTGCGTCCAGGTATCGACGACGGTGTCCGGGTTCAGGGAGATTGAGGAAATCCCCTGATCCATCAGCCATTCGGCGAGATCTGGATGGTCGGACGGGCCTTGGCCGCAGATGCCGATGTACTTGCCGGCCTTGTTGGCGGCGGCGATGGCCATCGCCAGCAGCATCTTGACGGCCGGGTCGCGTTCGTCGAAGAGGTTGGCGACCAGACCGGAGTCGCGGTCGAGGCCGAGGGTGAGCTGGGTCAGGTCGTTGGAGCCGATGGAGAAGCCGTCGAAGATTTTCAGGAAATCGTCGGCCAGCAGTGCGTTGGACGGGATTTCGCACATCATGATGAGCTTCAGTTCGTTCTCGCCCTGCTTCAAGCCGTGTTCGGCCAGCAAATCGACGACCGCCTGGCCTTCGCCAACGGTGCGCACGAAGGGCACCATCAGTTGCACGTTGGTCAGGCCCATTTCTTCGCGCACCTTCTTCATCGCGCGGCATTCCATCTCGAAGCAATCGCGGAAGCTTTGCGCGATGTAGCGCGAGGCGCCACGGAAGCCGAGCATCGGGTTTTCTTCTTCCGGCTCGTAGAGTTCGCCGCCGAGCAGCTTGCGGTACTCGTTGGACTTGAAGTCGGAGAGACGGACGATGACCGGGTTGGGCCAGAAGGCGGCGGCGATGGTGGACACGCCTTCCACCAGCTTTTCGACGAAGAATTCCTTCGGCGAGGCGTAGCCACGGGCGCGGCGCTTGATTTCTTCGCGCTTGGAAACCGGCAGGCGCTCGACGTCGAGGATGGCCTTGGGGTGGATGCCGATGACGTTGTTGATGATGAACTCGACGCGCGCCAGACCGACGCCGGCATTGGGCAACTGGGCGAATTCAAAGGCCAGTTCGGGGTTGCCGACGTTCATCATGACCTTGACCGGCACGTCCGGCATCGCCGAAATGTCGCGCGAGGTGATCTCGTAGTCGAGACGGCCGCGATAGACGTGGCCGGTATCGCCTTCGGTACAGCTCACCGTGACTTCTTCGCCTTCGCTCAGGGTTTCGGTCGCGTCGCCGCAGCCGACGATGGCCGGAATGCCCAGCTCGCGGGCGATGATCGCCGCGTGGCAGGTACGGCCGCCCCGGTTGGTGACGATGGCGGAAGCGCGCTTCATCACCGGCTCCCAGTTCGGGTCGGTCATGTCGGCGACGAGCACGTCACCCGGCTTGACCTGATCCATTTCCTTCGGGTCCTTGACGATGCGCACCGGGCCAATGCCGATCTTCTGGCCGATGGCGCGGCCGGAAGCCAGCGCCTTGGAAAACTGCTTGAGCTTGAATTTTTCGACCTTGCCGGCGCCAGCCTGCGACTGCACGGTTTCCGGGCGGGCTTGCAGAATGTACAGCTTGCCGTCGAGGCCATCCTTGCCCCACTCGATGTCCATCGGGCGGCCGTAGTGCTTTTCGATGATGACGGCGTAGCGGGCCAGTTCCATGACTTCGGCGTCGTTGAGCGAGAACTGGTTGCGCAGCGATTCCTCGACCTCTTCGGTGATCACCGACTTGCCGGCGACCTTTTCGGTTGAGAAGGTCATCTTGATCATCTTGGAGCCGAGGTTGCGGCGCACGACAGCGTGCTTGCCCTGTTCCAGCATCGGCTTGTGCACGTAGAACTCGTCCGGATTGACGGCGCCCTGCACCACCGTTTCGCCCAGCCCGTAGCTGGAAGTGACGAAGACGGCATCGCGGAAGCCCGATTCTGTATCGAGCGTGAACATCACGCCGGCGGCGCCCTTGTCGGAGCGCACCATGCGCTGAACGCCGGCCGACAGCGCGACATCGGCGTGGATGAAGCCCTTGTGCACGCGGTAGGAAATGGCGCGGTCGTTGTACAGCGAGGCGAAGACTTCCTTGATCGCGTGCAGGATGTTTTCCAGGCCGACGATGTTGAGGAAGGTTTCCTGCTGGCCGGCGAAGGAAGCATCCGGCAGGTCTTCGGCGGTCGCCGAGGAGCGCACGGCGAAGGACATGTCGGCGGTGGAGTCGGCGACCAGACGCTGATACTGCTCGGTGATCGCCACCGTCAGATCCATCGGGAAAGGCGTTTCCATGATCGACTGGCGAATCTCGGCGCCGCAGGCGGCCAGCGCATTCACGTCTTCGACATCGAGGGCGTCGAGGGCTGCATTGATCTTTGCATCGAGGCCGCTCTGCGCCAGAAAGTCGCGGTAAGCCTGCGCCGTGGTGGCGAAACCGCCCGGCACGCGCACGCCGGAATCGGCCAGCTGGCTGATCATTTCGCCAAGCGACGAATTCTTGCCGCCGACCTGCTCGACATCGTTCATGCGCAGTTTTTCAAAGGGGATGACAAGTGCTTCCATGAGGAATCCTTTCAGGGTCGAATTAATAATCAGGAACTTGGGAAATCGGTGTGCAGCCGGCGCTCGGCAGTCTCGCGGCGGGCGGCGGAACGCAGCGACTGGGCCAGCGTTTCGCGGACGAAGTCGATGTGCGTTTCAGCAGCGTTGCGCGCCGCCTGCGGCTTGCTTTCGCGGATCGCCTCGTGGATCGCCGCGTGCTGGCGCATCAACAGCGCACTGGCGGCCGGCACCAGCTTGAGTTCGCCCAGATTGAGGCGGATGTTGTCGTGCATCAGGCGCAGCAAGGCGGCCGAGAGATGGCCGATCAGTACATTGTGCGAGGCATCGCCGACCGCCAGATGAAACGCGATGTCGGCAGCCGAACGCTTTTCGGTGTCGTCGTTCTGGAAGGCCGATTCCATCGCCTGGAAGGCCTGACCGAGACGCTGCAGGTCGGCCTCGGTGGCGCGCTCGGCAGCCCATTCGGCCGCCTGGCCTTCGAGCATGCGGCGGAATTCGAGCATGTCTTCGCGCAGGTTCGGGTAGCTGCCCATCATCTCCTGCCAGGGGTCGAAGAAGCTCGACTCCAGCGCCGCCGTCACATAGGTGCCGCCGCCCTGGCGGCTCTGCACCATGCCCTTGGAGGCCAGCTTCTGGATCGCCTCGCGCACGCTGGGGCGCGAGACGCCGAACTCCAGCGCCAGCTCGCGTTCGGGCGAAAGGCGGTCGCCAGGCTTCAACGAGCCTTCGAGAATGCGCCGCTCCAGCGTGGAAGCGACAGCATCCGAAATACGCGGCACCTGAACCTTGTTCGACATTGGTAAGACCACATTGATTGGTAAGACCAGCATATTGTAATCATCCGGATTCGAATTCGCAAGCCCCGGGATTTCCCTCATCTTATTGACTAAGTATCGGTATTCACGTAAATTTTAGTTTCGCTGCCGATTGGTCTTACCATTGTTCCAATAAAAATACGGAGACAAGATGAATCAACCTGAAAAGCTGCCGCAACGACCCCGCGACGTCTATTTCTTCGCCACCTGCGTCGTCGACCAGTTCTTTCCCGACGCCGGTATGGACGCCATCGCCCTGCTGGAGCGCGAAGGCATTCGTGTGCATTTTCCGGAAGACCAGACCTGTTGCGGTCAACCGGCCTACACCAGCGGTTTTCGCGAAGAGGCCAGAAAAGTCGCCGCGCATCAGCTCACGCTCTTCCCGCAAGACTGGCCGGTGGTGGTGCCCTCCGGCTCCTGCGCCGGGATGATGAAGCACCATTACCCGACCCTGTTTGCCGACGACCCGGCGCGCAAGACTATCGCTGAAAAACTGGCGGCACGGGTGTATGAACTGACGCAATTTCTCGTCGATGTTCTCGCTTTCAAGGCGAACGATCTCGGCGGTCCGTGCAAGGTCGTCCTGCATACCTCCTGCTCCGCCCGCCGCGAGATGGGCGTGCATCTCACCGGCCGCAAGCTGCTCGGCGAGCTGGCGAACGTCACTGTCGCGCAACAGGATCACGAAGCCGAATGCTGCGGTTTTGGCGGCACCTTCTCGATCAAGCAGCCGGAGATTTCCGGGGCGATGGTCGAAGACAAGCTCAAGGCGCTCAAGGCCAGCGGCGCCGAGCGCGTGGTCAGCGCCGACTGCGGCTGCCTGATGAACATCCTCGGCCATGCGGCCTGGAAGGATCGACAAGCCGGCCTGACCCAACCCAGCCTGCCCGGTGAACATATCGCCAGCTTCCTGCTGCGTCGTACCGCGAAGGAGAACGCCCAATGAGCGCCCGTGACCGCATCCTTGCGAAATTGAGGCCTTTTTCGCCGTCGACCGCAACCAGCGCCCCCGATGTCGCCGCGTGGTTTGCCGGCCATCGTCCGGTCGAATCGGCTGGCGAAAAAGCCGCCCGTTTCCGCCATTTCATCGAACTGGCGCACGCCGAAGTGCATGCCGTGACGTCCGCCAACTGGCTGACCACGCTGCGCGACGTGCTGCGCGACCGCGACATCGACCGACTGCTGGTTGCCGAAGGCACGCCGCATGGTGAAGCCGCGCTCGACGATCTGCCGCGCCAGGGCGTCGAATGCGCCACCTACGATCTGGCCATCGAAGCCTGGAAAACGGAGATGTTCAACGCCACGCCGGCCAGCCTGACCGCCGCACGCGCCGCGATTGCCGAAACCGGCACGCTGATCCTGTGGCCGGATGCGCTGGAACCGCGCCTGATGTCGCTGGTGCCGCCCGTGCACATCGTGCTGCTCGATGCGACGAAGATTTACAACACCTTCTACGAGGCAATGATCCTTGAAGGTTGGAAGGATGGTCTGCCGACCAACGCACTGCTGATCTCCGGCCCCTCGAAAACCGCCGACATCCAGCAAACGCTGGCCTATGGCGCGCACGGGCCGAAGGAGTTGATCGTGCTGATGATCGGAGGCGAACAATGAACGCGCCGCAGCCCCTTCACTTCAAGCCTTCCGAAGGTTTCCGCGCCCGTTCCAAGGCGGTTGTCGACAACCCCTTCCTGCGCCAGAGCTTCCGGGGCGCGATGGATTTCCTGATGAGCAAGCGCGCCGCGCAGTTCCCCGACGCGGAAGAACTGGAAAGCCTGCGCACGCTGGGCGAAAGCATCCGCCAGTACAACCTCGCCAAGTTGCCCGAGCTGCTCGAACAACTGGAAGCCAATCTGAGGCGTAACGGCGTCCAGGTGCACTGGGCCGAAACCCCGGACGAAGCCAACGCCATCATCCTCGGCATTTGCCGGCAACGACGGGCCAAACTGATGGTCAAGGGCAAGTCGATGGTCAGCGAGGAAATCGAGCTCAACCACGCCGCCGAGGCGGCGGGCATCGACGCGCTGGAGTCGGACATGGGCGAGTACATCGTCCAGCTCGCCGATGAAAAGCCGTCGCACATCATCATGCCGGCCATCCACAAGACCAAGGAGGAAATCGCCCGCCTATTCGCCGACAAGGTCGAAGGCGTCGATTACACAGACAACGTCGATGCGCTGATCCAGATCGGCCGCAATGTGCTGCGCCAGAAATTCCTGGAGGCCGACATCGGCCTCTCCGGCGTCAATTTTGCCGTCGCCGAAACCGGCACCCTGTGCCTGGTTGAGAACGAAGGCAACGGCCGCATGTGCACGACGGCGCCGCCGGTGCATATCGCCATCACCGGCATCGAGAAGATAGTCGAAAAACTGGAACACGTTCCGCCGCTGCTCTCGCTGCTCACCCGCTCGGCAACCGGGCAGAACATCTCGACCTACTTCAACATGATCTCCGGCCCGCGCAAGCCGGGCGAAAAGGACGGCCCGAGCGAAGTGCACCTGGTGCTGCTCGACAACGGCCGCAGCCAGGCCTACGCCGACGAACAACTGCGCAAGACCCTGCAATGCATCCGCTGCGGCGCCTGCATGAACCATTGCCCGGTCTACACCCGCATTGGCGGCCACGCCTACGGCACCACCTACCCCGGCCCGATCGGCAAGATCGTCTCGCCACACATGCTGGGGCTGGAAGCGACGGCAACGATGGCCACCGCCTCGTCCCTGTGCGGCGCTTGCAGCGAAGTCTGCCCAGTGAAAATCCCGATACCCGAGTTGTTGATGCGCCTGCGCGAAGAATCCTTCTCGGCGCCGCACGCCAACCCGGCCATGCGCGGCCAGGGCGCCGGCCACTCGGCGCTGGGTTCCGCCGTCTGGCGAGGATGGGCCTGGGTTTATCGCTCGCCTGCGCTGTACAGGATGGCGACCTGGCTGGGGAGCCGGTTCGGGTTTTTGATGCCATCCCGGCAAGGCGGGTGGACGAGCGTTCGGGTGCCGTTGAAGCCGGCGCCTAAGCGGTTGCGGGATCGGTTGAGGGAGCGGGGGTGATGACCGGGTCGGTTTCTCAAGCGTTGGTTTCCGCGCCTGACGCGCGGGCGTACTTTCTTTTTGATGGCAAAAAGAAAGTAGCCAAAGAAAAAGCCACCCCTGGGTCGGCGCCCCTTCGGGGTTCCTTGCGCTACTCGGCAGGCCGGGCGGCTTGCCAGAACTCGCCTGCGGCTCAAACAAGGCAAGCCGAATTCCCCCGGCCCGCCTGCGTTGCTCAGCGCCTCTCAAGGGGGCCCGAAAAACGCCTCGGATCAACCGGCGAACCAAAATTCAGCCTGTTGCGGTCGACGGCCAAAAATGGACAAAAATCAAAACGGAACCCTTTCAGCCCCGGATGGTTTACCGGGCCCCTTGAGAGGTGCCGAGCAACGCAGGGGCTGGCGGAAAAAGGGCGAGGACTGTTTGAGGGGCGCAGCCCCGAGTTCCGCAGCCCCCGCCAGCTCCGAGTAGCGCAGGGAACCGGCGCAGCCGGCACCGACCCAGGGGTGGCCTTTTCTTTGGCTACTTTCTTTTGGCCACACAAAAGAAAGTACGCCCGCCAGCAAGGCGGAACCCCATGCCAATTAAAAAACCCAGAGACAAGCAAATGAGTAATCTCATCCACCAACTCCGCCAGCATCTACCAGAAAACCAGGTCATCTCCGACGACCTCCGCCGCCTCGCCTACGGCACCGACGCCAGCTTCTACCGCCTGATACCCGAGGTCATCGCCGTCATCGAAAACGAAGACGAAGCCCGCAAGGTGCTGCAAACGGCGAAACAACACCAGCGCCCGGTCACCTTCCGCGCAGCGGGAACCAGCCTCTCCGGTCAGGCGATCACCGATGGCATCCTGGCGCTGATTGGCGAGGGTTTCGCCACCTGCGAAATCAGCGCCGACGGGGGCAAGGTGAAGGTCGGCCCCGGCATCGTCGGCGGCGAGGTCAATCGGCGCCTCGCCCCGCTGGGCAAGAAAATCGGCCCCGATCCGGCCTCCATCGGCGCCGCCAAGATCGGCGGCATTGCCGCCAACAACGCTTCCGGTATGTGCTGCGGCACGGCCCAGAACAGCTACAAGACGCTGGCCGGCATGCGCGTGATGCTGGCCGACGGCACGGTGCTCGATACCGAAGACCACATCAGCATTGCGGCGTTTTCCCGTTCGCATGCCGTGCTGCTCGGCGAACTGGAGCGCCTCGGCCGCGACACGCGCGCCAACCCCCGGCTTGCCGACCGCATCCGCCACAAGTTCAAGATCAAGAACACCACCGGCTACAGCCTCAATGCGCTAGTCGATTACGAAGACCCGATCGACATCCTCGCCCATCTGATGATCGGCTCAGAAGGTACGCTTGGTTTCATTTCGCGCATCACTTATCGGACTGTCGTCGAAGACCCGTGCAAGGCCTCGGCGCTCGTCTTTTTCCCGGACATCCGCAGCGCCTGTGAAGCGGTGATCCGCCTCAAGCCGCAGCCGGTTTCCGCTGTCGAACTGCTCGACCGCCCCGCCCTGCGTTCGGTTCAGGACAAGCCCGGCTTGCCGGCGATCATGCGCCAGCTTGGCGACGACGCTGCGGCGCTGTTGATCGAAGTGCGCGCCGCCACAGCGGATGGCATCGACGAAAAAATCGCCGCCGTGCAGGCTGCGATGGCCGGCATCGCCACCGTCGAGCCGATGCAGTTTTCGACCGACCCGGCGACCTGCGAGATGTACTGGAAAGTGCGCAAGGGCACCTTCCCTTCGGTCGGCGCCATGCGCCGCACTGGCACGACGGTGCTGATCGAGGACGTCGCCTTTCCCATTGCCTCGCTGGCCGACGCCACGCTCGACCTGCAAGCCCTGTTGCGCAAGCACGGCTACGACGAAGCGATCATTTTCGGCCACGCACTGGAAGGCAACCTGCATTTCGTATTCACCCAGGATTTCGGCGACCCCGCCGAGGTCGACCGCTACGCCCGCTTCATGGACGAGGTCTGCGATCTGGTGGTTACCCAATACGATGGCTCGCTGAAGGCCGAACACGGCACCGGGCGCAACATGGCGCCCTTCGTCGAGATGGAATGGGGCAAGGAGGCGGCCAACCTGATGCGCCGCATCAAGACCCTGTTCGACCCGGAAAATCGCCTCAACCCCGGCGTCATCCTCAACGACAACCCGCAAGCCCACCTGGAAAACCTGAAGCCGATGCCAGCCGCCGAGGACATCGTCGACCGCTGCATCGAATGCGGCTTCTGCGAACCGCTGTGTCCGTCGCACCGGCTGACGCTATCTCCCCGCCAGCGCATCGTCAGTGTCCGCGAACTTGCCCGCCGCACCGCTGCCGGCGAGCCAGCCGGCAGCATCGGCGCGGATTACGCCTACATGGGCCTCGACACCTGTGCCGGCTGCGGGCTTTGTTCGACGGCCTGCCCGGTCGGCATCGATACCGGCGACCTGACCCGTCGCCTGCGCGGCCGCCAGTTGGGCGACGCGGCGCGGGCCGTCAACACCTGGACTGGCGATCATTTCGGCACCCTGGCCAACGCTTCGCGCCTCGGACTAAAAGTCGGCCACACGGTTTCCGGCGTGCTTGGCGACAATTTCCTCAGCCGCGTTTCCGGCGGCGCCTGGAAGAAGCACATGCCCTACGCCGGCAAGGCGCCCGCCCAACGCAGCAGCGCGGGCGATCCGGTCGTCTATTTCCCGACCTGCGGCAGCCGCATCTTCGGCCCGGCCCAGGCCGGTTCGCCGCAACAGGGCGACATCATCGTCGAAGTCCTCCAGCGCGCCGGCTACGCGCCGCGCCTGCCGCAGGACGTCGATGCCCTCTGCTGCGGCCAGATGCTTTCCTCGAAAGGCATGGCTGCCGAAGCCGATGCCATGTCGTCGCGCCTCGAAGCCGCGCTGCTTGCCGCCTCCGAAAACGGCCGCTACCCGGTGGTCATGGACGCCAGCGCCTGCACGACGCGCATGCAAAAATTTTTAGGCGAACGGCTCAAGGTTTATGACTTCCACGAATTCGCCGTCGACGCCCTGCTGCCACGCCTGATGATTACCCGCCACCCCGGCCCGGTTGCCCTGCATGTCAATTGCGCCGTTCGCCGCACCGGCAGCGACGCCAAGCTGCGCCAACTACTCCAGGCCTGCGCCGAGGAAATCATCGAGCCGGCCGGCGTCACCTGTTGCGGCTTTGCCGGCGACCGGGGCTTTGTCGTGCCGGAACTGAACCAGCATGCCCTGCGCCACATCCATGACGCCCTGCCAGCCCACTGCGGCTGCGGCGTTTCGACCAACCGCACCTGCGAAATCGGCCTCACCGCAGAAACCGGCATCGCCTTCGAGTCGGTCGCATTTTTGCTCGAAAAATGCAGTCGACCGCAACCGACGTGTTGAGGATTTCCCTAACAGCCTGAAATCGCACAGCTTGGTAACTTACGCCCACTTAACGAACCGGAAGGAAAACCGCATGTACAAGAATATCCTCGTCGCCATCGACGACAGCGAAACCTCGCGTTGCGCACTGAGCGAAGCACTGAACATCGCCCGCGCCGCCAGCGCAAAGCTGTTCATCACACACGTCGCCGACGAAGCCTTGCTCAACATGCACGGCCACGTGCTTTCGCACATGGCGGATGCCGACGGCGCTGCCGACAAGCTCTCCCAGGCGGGCCAGAAGCTGCTTGACGACGCGTTGGCAACGGCCACCGGCGTCGCTGCCGAAACGCTGCTGCTGCACGGCAGCAACCGCCGCGTTTCCGAAACCATTGCCGAGAAGGCCGGCGAACTGGGCGTCGACCTGATCGTCATCGGTCGCCACGGTCGGCGCGGGCTGGCCACCTTCATTCTTGGCTCGGTCGCCGAACAACTGGCTAAAATAGCCAACGCCTCCGTACTCCTCGTCAGGAAACACTAAATGCCCGATGCCGCGCCCGACACCAGTAAAGACGAACCCCTCCGCAACGACATCCGCCGGCTCGGCCGCGTCCTCGGCGACACGGTCCGCGAACAGGAGGGCGCTGCGGTCTTCGACATTGTCGAGCGCGTGCGGCAGACGGCGGTGCGCTTCGCCCGCGATGGCGACCCTGCCGTCCGCGCCGAACTCGCCGCCCTGCTCGACCCATTGCCGGGCGACACGACGCAGGCCGTCGTCCGCGCCTTCAGCTACTTCCTGCAACTGACCAACATCGCCGAGGACGAGCACCACATCCGCCGCCGCCGCGCCCACGATCTGGCCGGCTCGCCGCCGCGCGAAGGCAGTTTGATTTTTGCCCTCGATTCGCTGTCGACCGCAACCGTCTCGCCGGAAGCCATCGCCGAATTCTTCGCCCACGCCCTCGTCGCCCCGGTGCTCACCGCGCATCCGACCGAAGTCCAGCGCCAGAGCCTGATCCGCAACCACCGCGACATCGCGCACCTGCTCGACCAGCGCGAGCGCCTGCAAATGACGCCCGACGAGGCCGCCGAGAACGACCTCGCGCTGGCCAATTCCATCCTCACGCTATGGCAGTCGCGCATGCTGCGCCCGGTGCGCCTCAAGGTCATCGACGAGGTCAAGAACGGCATCACCTACTTCAAGGAAACCTTCTTCACCGAGCTGCCGCGCCTCTACATCCAGGCCACACAAGAGCTGCAAAAGCGCTACCCGGACAAGGACTGGGCGCTGCCGCCCTTCTTCCGCGTCGGCAGCTGGATCGGCGGCGACCGCGACGGCAACCCCTTCGTCACCGCCGACATCCTGCGCGAAGCCCTGCGCCTGCAATCGGGCGCCGCGCTCAACCATTACCTCGACGAAATCCACGAGCTGGGCGGCGAACTGCCGCTCTCCGACCTGTTGGTCAACGTCACGCCGGAACTGCTGGCGCTCGCCGAGCACTCCACCGACCATTCGCCGCAACGCGCCGACGAACCCTACCGCCGCGCCCTCTCCGGCATCTACGCCCGCGTCGCCACCACCGCCCGCGTGCTCGACCAGATCGAGCCGGTGCGCCACGAAATCGGCCATGCCGAACCTTACGAATCCCCCGAAGCCCTGCGCGCCGACCTCAAGGTACTGGCCACATCGCTCAAGCAAAACGGCAGTGCGAGCCTGGCCGGCGGTCGCCTGCGCCGGCTGCTGCGCGCCGTGGAGGTTTTCGGTTTCCATCTCGCGCCCATCGACCTGCGGCAGAACTCCGAAGTGCACGCCCGCAGCGTTGCCGAACTGCTGGCCGGCGCCGGCCGCTGCCCCGATTACGAAGCACTTTCGGAAAACGAGCGAATTTCGCTGTTGACCGCAGAGATCGCCACCCCGCGACCGCTCTACTCGCCTTACCTGAGCTATTCCGAAGAAACGCAGGGCGAACTGGCCATCTTCTTCGCCGCCCGCGAACTGCGCGCCAAATACGGCGCCGCAACGCTGCCCAACTTCATCATCTCGAAAACCGACGGCGTTTCCGACCTGCTCGAACTGGCGCTGCTGCTCAAGGAATCCGGCCTGCTGCTGCCGGGCGCCCAGCCGCGTCTGGACGTGAACATCATCCCGCTCTTCGAGACCATCGAAGACTTGCAGAAGAGCGCCGCGACGATGGCTGACGTTTTCAAGCTGCCGGTCTATCGCGAATTGATCGCCGGTCGTGGTAACGAGCACGAAGTCATGCTCGGCTATTCCGACTCCAACAAGGACGGCGGCTTTTTGACCTCGGGCTGGGAACTGTACAAGGCCGAAATCGAGCTGGCCCAGGTTTTCAAGCAGCACGGCGTGCGCCTGCGCCTGTTCCACGGTCGCGGCGGCTCGGTCGGTCGCGGCGGCGGCCCGACCTACCACGCCATCCTCGCGCAGCCGGTCGGCGCCGTTTCCGGCCAGATTCGTCTGACCGAACAGGGCGAAGTCATCTCGACCAAATACGGCACCCCGGACACCGGCCGCCGCAACCTCGAAGTGCTGCTCGCCGCGACGCTGGAAGCCAGCCTGACCGACCACGAAAACAAGGTCGAGCCGGCCGAACAATTCCACGCCGTGATGGACGAACTTTCACAACGCGCCTTCAACGCCTATCGCGGCCTGGTCTATGAAACGCCGGGATTCACCACCTATTTCCGGCAATCGACGGTGGTTTCCGAAATCGCCCTGCTCAACATCGGCAGCCGCCCGGCCTCGCGCAAGGCATCGGAACGCATTGAAGACCTGCGCGCCATTCCCTGGGTTTTCAGCTGGGCACAATGCCGGCTGATGCTGCCGGGCTGGTACGGCTTCGGTGCTGCGGTCGACGGCTATTTGGCGGCAAATCCGCAAGGTCTGGCCACGCTGCGCCGCATGGTCAAATCCTGGCCCTTCTTCCAGAGCCTGCTGTCGAACATGGAAATGGTGCTGTCCAAGACCGACCTCGCCATCGCCTCGCGCTACGCCGAGCTGGTCGCCGATGCCGAACTGCGCGAACGCATCTTCAGCCGCATCAAGGCCGAATGGGCGCTCACCCGGCAGCATTTGCTGGCCATCCTCGAACAGGACGATTTCCTCGCCGACAACCCCATGCTCAAGCGCTCGCTGCAACTGCGCGCGCCCTACATGGACCCCCTCAATCACCTGCAAGTCGAGTTGCTCAAACGCCACCGTGCCGGCGATACCGACGAACGGCTGGCGCGCGGTATTCACCTGTCAATCAACGGCGTTGCATCCGGATTGCGTAACAGCGGGTAAAATGCCGGGATGGCTACGACACTCAAAAGAACCGTATTTTTCGTCTCCGACGGCACCGGCCTGACCGCAGAAGCGCTCGGCCACAGTCTCCTGACCCAGTTCGAGGATGTGGAATTCAAGCAGATCCGCATTCCCTTCCTCGACAACATCGCCAAGGCCCAGGACGCCGTCGCCCGCATCAACGCACAAGGCGAGCTCGACGGCATGCGGCCCATCGTGTTCACCACGCTGGTCAATCCGGAACTGGCCAGCATCGTGCACCAGGCCGACGCCTTCAGCCTTTCCTACTTCGAGAGCTTCCTGGCGCCGCTGGAAGCCGAACTCGGCATCAAATCCAGCCATACCGTTGGCCGCTCGCATGGCACCGCCGACAGTTCCGACTACAAAAAGCGCATCGAGTCGATCAACTACACCCTGGCCCACGATGACGGCATCACCGACCGCGACCTGGAAGAGGCCGACATCATCCTGGTCGCCGTCTCGCGCTGCGGCAAAACGCCGACCTCGCTCTACCTCGCCATGCAGTTCGGCCTCAAAACCGCCAATTTCCCGTTGATCCCGGAAGACTTCGATCGCGGTCGACTGCCTGGAACCCTGGAAAAACACCGCGCCAAACTGTTCGGCCTCACCATCCAGCCCGAGCGCCTGCACCAGATCCGCGAAGAACGCCGCGCCAGCAGCAAATACGCCTCGCTGGCCAACTGCCGCTTCGAAATCGCCGAAGCCGAAAAAATGATGCGCCGCGAAGGCATCCGCTGGCTCGATTCCTCGACCAAGTCGATCGAGGAAATCTCGACCACGATCCTTCAGGAACTCAAGCTGCGCTGAAAATCAGAACGACATCTGAAACTGGCCGGGCGCCGGTGTTCGCGGCGTCGGCTCACCCCGCATCCGCTCCCCGGACAATTCGCCAGCCAGATCGTTGTAATACTGGCGGTCGTGGAATACGTGTGCCTCGTCTTCACCCACCAGTACCGACGATGCAGCGGGAGACGCTGCCGTCGCAGACGTCGCGGGCGGCACGGCTGCCGGCAACGCGTAGCGCCCGCTGGCATGCTTGCTCGCGGCCAGCGCAGCATCGATCCGCTTTTTCTTCGCGGCATCGATTTCGACCAGCGTGATCGAACCATCCCGATTGACGTCGATCTCGTCGAAATACTGGGGCATGCGCGGGAAGGCAGTGTAGGCCTCTTCGCGGGTCAATTTGCCATCCTTGTTGGTATCGGCTGCCATGAAGCGCTGGGCGAAGGATTGGGCATTGTCGGCCCCCTGAGCGTTGGCGGCAAGCGGCATGACAAGCGCCAGCGCGGCAAAGATTTTGTTGAGTTTCATGGTCGTCGTGAAGGATCGAAAAGGCGGATTATGCCTGATCGAAACAAACGCTACACCGACCGTCGGCGCACCATCTCGAACAGGCAGATGGCGGCGGCGGCGCCGACATTCAACGACTCGACGGCGCCCGGCATCGGAATTCTGATTTTGAGTTTGGCCTCGGCGATCAGTTCGCGCCGCACGCCCTGCCCTTCGGCGCCGAAGACCCAGGCGAGCGGGCCTTGCCAGCGCGCTTCGTAGAGCGAGGTGGCGCCATCGAGGCAGGTGACAGCGGTGGTGCCTCGGTAGTCGGCCATGAAGCTTTCCAGGTCGGCATCTTCGTGAATGGCGAGGACAAAATGGGCGCCCTGCCCGGCGCGCAGCACTTTGGGCGACCAGGCTGAGGCGCAGCCGGGGGCGAGTAAGGCTTGTTTGACACCGGCTGCTGCCGCCGTCCGCAGCAGGGTGCCGACGTTGCCGGGGTCTTGCACGCCGTCGAGCAAAATGGCATCTTTTCCGGGGTCGACCGCAACAGGCGCCGCCGGCATGCTGGCGACGGCCAGTAGACCGCTCGGGGTATCGACCAGCCCGAGGTCGCGCATCAGGGTATCGGCCAGAATGATGCCGTCGCGGCCTGCGACATAGGTGGCAATTTCACCACCGGCCAACGCCGATTCGGCAACGATAAGGGTTTCGACCGGCCCGCAGGTTTTTTCGTAGGCATCGACCAGATGCACGCCGTCAAGCAGCGTGCGACCGGTTTTCCGCCGTTCGCGGCCGGATTCGGCAAGCCGCTTGAGGCCTTTGTAGAAAGGGTTTTCGCGCGACTGGATCAGCTTCATAGCAGCGAAAGCTGGCGGGCGACCGGCCCGAAGCTGCGCCGGTGCACCGGCGAGGCGCCGTGGGTTTCCAGCGCGGCACAATGCGCGGCGGTCGGGTAGCCCATGTGGCGGTCGAATCCGTAGTGCGGGTATTCGGCATGCAGAATCAGCATGCCGGCATCGCGTGCCGTCTTGGCGAGGATGGAAGCCGCCGCAATCGAGGCGATCTTGCCATCGCCCTTGACGACCGCTTCGGCAGGCATATCGAGCTTTGGGCAGCGGTTGCCGTCGACCATGGCGCTTTCCGGCTTGATCGAGAGACCGGCGACCGCGCGCTGCATGGCGAGCATGGTGGCGTGCAGGATATTCAGGCGGTCGATTTCTTCGACGCTGGCTTCGGCAACGGTCCAGGCCAGCGCCCGCTCGCGAATCAATACGGCGAGCGCATCGCGCTTTTTCTCGCTGAGTTTTTTGGAGTCGTTGAGGCCGGGTATCGGCCGCGCCGGATCGAGGATCACCGCCGCCGCAATGACCGGCCCGGCCAACGGCCCGCGCCCGGCTTCGTCGATACCGCAGACGAGGCCGGCCGGCACGATCAGTTCAGGCATTCGATGACCGCGTTGGCGGCCTTCTCGGCGGTGTTCTGGCGCAGTTTCAGATGGATTTCGGTGAATGCCTCTGCCACTGCCTCGGCGTTTTCCTTGTCTTCGTACTGCTTGACCAGGGCTTCCGCCAGCCTTTCGGGCGTCGCTTCGTCTTGCAGAATTTCCGGCACGACGAAGCGGCCGGCCAGCACGTTGGGCAACCCGACGTAAGGCAGATAGACCAGACGCTTGCCGATCCAGTGCGAAAGGCGGGCAATCTTGTAGGTGATGACCATCGGCCGCTTGATCAACGCAGCTTCGAGCGTTGCCGTGCCGCTCGCTACCAGCGATACGTCGGCGGCGCCGAGGGCATCCTGCGCATGACCGAAGAGCAGGCGGAACGGCACATCGCCGGCCTGCTGCTCATAGATCGCCGTTTCGAACATCAGACGGGTTTCGCGCGTGGTCAACGGCACCACGAACTGCGCATCGGGCAAGAAGCGCTCGCGAATCAGCTTGGCCGTCTGCACGAAGGTGGCGGCCATCTTTTCCAGCTCGCCCCTTCGGCTGCCCGGCAACAGCGCAAAAACCGGGAGATTTTTAGGCATCGCCAGCTTTTCACGGACAGCGAAGCGGTCGGTCGTCAGAGGAATCGCGTCGGCCAGCGGATGCCCGACGTAGGTGACGGGAATCCCCTCTTTTTCGTACAGCGGCGGCTCCATGGGAAACAGCGCCAACACGCGATTCACGGCGCGGCCGATCTTCTTGATCCGTTTTCCCCGCCAGGCCCAGATCGACGGGCTGACGTAATGGATGGTGCGGACGCCGGCTGCCTTGAGCTGGGTCTCGAGACCGAGATTGAAATCCGGGGCGTCGACACCGATGAAGATGTCCGGGCGCCGCTCGAGCAGGCGCTTTTTGAGCTGCTGCCGAATGCCGTAAATCTCGCGAAAATGCTTCAGCGCATCGACATAGCCCATGACCGCCAGCTTTTCCATCGGCCACCAGGCTTCAAAACCCTGCGCTTCCATCGTCGGCCCGCCAATGCCGAAAAAAACGGCATCGGGCAGGCGCGCCTTGAGCGCAGCGATCAGATGGCCGGCGAGTTGATCTCCCGATGGCTCACCCGCCACGATGGCAATGCGTACCCCCCCGCTGGCCATCAACGAATAATGCCGCGCTTGGACGTCTCGAGAAATTCGACCATGCGCAGGACATCCGGCTGTGTCTTCGCGTCTTCGGCCAGCTTCGCCTTGGCTTCGTCGAGCAACAGACCGGACTTGTACAGCGTGCGATAAGCGCGCTTGAGTGCGGTGATCGATTCGGCGGAGAAACCGCGACGCTTGAGACCTTCGACATGGATGCCGTAGGGCTGGGCGGTGTTGCCGGCGGCCATCACGTAAGGCGGCACATCCTGCAATACCAGGGTCGAGGCCGCCGTCATCACATGCGCGCCGATGTGGCAGAACTGGTGAATGCCGGTGAAGCCACCGAAAATCACCCAGTCTTCGACCACGACATGGCCGGCCAGCGAGGCGCCGTTGGCGAAGATGGTCTTGTTGCCGACGATGCAGTCGTGGGCAATGTGCACGTAGGCCATGATCCAGTTGTCGTCGCCGATCTTGGTGACACCGGCATCCTGGACAGTGCCCAGGTTGAAGGTACAGAACTCGCGGATCGTGTTGCGATCGCCGATTTCAAGACGCGTCGGCTCGCCTGCGTATTTCTTGTCCTGCGGGGCTTCGCCCAACGAACAAAACTGGAAGATCCGGTTGTCGCGTCCGATGCGGGTGTGGCCCTTGATAATGACGTGCGGGCCGATCTCGGTGTTGTCGCCGATTTCGACATCCGGCCCGATCAGCGAATACGGCCCGATTTTAACGTTGGCACCAATTTTGGCGCCCGGATCGACAATGGCGGTCGGGTGAATCATTTCAGACATCTTTCTTGGCGCAGATCAGACGCGCTTCAGCCGCGAGTTCGCCGTCGACGCGCGCCTCAGCCTTGAGTTTCAGGACATTGCGCATCCAGCGTTCGATCTCGACGTGCAGGTGCAGTTGGTCGCCGGGCATCACCTGACGTTTGAAACGTGCATCGTCGATACCGGCGAACATGAACAGGGAGCCTGGCGTCGGTTTTTCGCCAACCGTCTTGAACGCCAGGATGCCTGCCGCCTGGGCCAGGGCTTCCATGATCAGCACGCCCGGCATCACCGGATGGTGCGGGAAATGGCCGGTGAAGTGCGGCTCGTTGAAGCTGACGTTCTTGTAGGCATGAATGCGCTTGCCCAGTTCCATCGACACCACACGATCCACCAGCAGGAAGGGGTAGCGATGGGGCAGATGCTCCATGATTTCTTTGATTTCCATTGAATCAATCATTTGTATTCATCTCTTTCAGTTTTTTCTCAAGTTCGGAAACGCGTTCCGCGAGGTGCGACAGGCGGCGAATATGGGCCGCATTGCGCACCCAGTCTTCGTGATTATCGAGCGGAAAGACACTGGTATAGAGCCCGGGTTGCTTGATGCTCTTCATCACCAGCGAACCACCCGAAATCGTCGTCCCCGGCGCCAGGGTCACATGGCCAGAAATCATGCCCGCACCGCCGACGATACAGTGTTCGCCAAGGGTCACGCTACCGGCAATACCGGTACACCCGGCCAGAACGCTATTGGCGCCGATATTGCAGTTGTGGGCTATCTGTACCAGATTGTCGATCTTGCAGCCATCGCCGATCACGGTATCGTCGAGCGCACCACGGTCGACCGTCGTATTGGCACCAATTTCAACGTCGTCACCTACAAGAACCGCACCGATCTGTGGAATCTTTATCCAGTCCTTGCCATCCGGGGCAAAACCGAAGCCGTCGGCACCGATTACTGCACCGGAATGAATGATTGCGCGCTTGCCGATACGACAGCCGTGATAGACGGTCACATTGGGGTACAGCACCGAGCCATCGCCGATGACGACATCGTCACCGATCACACAGCCGGGATGAACCACGACCCCTTCACCCAGCACGACCCCCTTGCCGATACTCACATGCGACCCGACCGCAGCGCTGGCGGGCAAGGCTGAAGCCACGACAGCCGATGGATGAATACCGCTGAACCCCTGGCGCATGGGATTCAGCAGCGTGGCGACACGGGCGTAATAGGCATACGGATTGGCCGTCACAATGCGCGGCCCGGAAAATTCGTCGGCAACCGCCGGGGCCAGAATCACCGCCGTAGCCTGAGTACTCTGCAATTGCCCCCGGTACTTCCGGTTTGCAAGAAAGGCAATGTCCCCTGCGCCAGCCGAAGCGAGCGTGGCGACACGCCGGACAAGCGTTTGCCTATCCCCAAGCACATCGCCGCCCAATTGGGCGGCGATCTCGGAAAGCTTCAGCGCAAATCCTTCGTGTCCGGCCATTACTTTGCTTCAGCCAGTGCCTTGACCACGCGGTCGGTGATGTCCAGTTTCGGGCTGACCCACACCACATCCTGAAGAATCAGGTCGAACTTCTCGGCTTCGGCGATCTGCTTGATTGCCTTGTTGGCCTTCTCGATAACGGCGGCATTTTCTTCGTTCTGGCGCAGATTCAGGTCTTCGCGGAACTCGCGCTGGCGACGCTGGAATTCACGCGACAGTTCGGCAAATTCCTTTTCCTTGGCGCGCCTTTCGGTCTCGGCCATGGTCACCGCATTCTTTTCCAGATTTTCCTGCAACCCCTGTAGTTGCTTGGCCATGCGCTGCAAATCCTGGTCACGCTTGGCGAATTCGCCTTCGAGCTTCTTTCCGGCCTTCTGGGCTGCCGGCGCATCGCGGAAAATACGCTGCGTATTGACATAGCCAACCTTCAACTCGGCAGCCGCTTCACCCGCAAATATCAGGCCGGACATCAAGGAAGCAAAAACAAGGGACGTAATTTTCAACATGACACTCCCGAATCAAAAAGTTGTACCCAACTGGAACTGGAACGCTTCAGTCTTGTCCGTATCCTGCTTGTTGATCGGATAACCATAGCTGACCTTGAGCGGGCCAACCGGTGAAATCCATGCAGCGGACAAGCCAGCGGAATAACGCAAACTGTCATCAACACCAGGCACACCAGCCGACGTGCCGCCACTGGCCCATACCTGACCGATATCGAAGAACAAGCCAAGTCGAACCGATTTTTCCATGCCCGGCAGTGCCCAGAGCAATTCCGTCTGGCCGACGAAACGCTCATTACCGCCGATGGTGTTGCCGTAGATATCCTGTGGGCCAAGGCTGCCTGCCTTGTAGCCACGAACCGAATTCACGCCGCCGACGTAGAAATTCTTGTAGAACGGCAAGGCCTTGGTATCGCCATAGCTGTCGCCGTAACCGACCTCACCGTTCATCATCAGCGTAAAGCTGCGCGACAGCGGGAAATAACGCTGCAACTGGTAGGAAGCTTTGTAGAAAGTCAGGTCACCACCAGGTACGGCCACCTCGACCGAGGCTTTCTGGTACCAGCCGGTCGTCGGGAACAGGTAACTGTCCTTGCCATCGCTGATCCAGTTCGCCGTAAGCGGGATGGTCACGTTCGTATCGCCGTTGTCGGCCACAAACTGGATGGTCTGTGGCGAACTGTCGGAATAGGTCGTAATACTCGTCCGGTCGACACCCAGCCCAAAACTTAACGACTGCTTTTCGCCAATCGGGAAACCAAAGCGCATCGCCGCGCCTTGCGACGACGACTTGTACGGTGCAACCGACGTGGAGGTCGAATCGACGTTGCGGTGATAGAGGTCGAAGCCCTGACTGATACCATCGACCGTGAAGTACGGATTGGTGTAGGAGAACGATGCAACCTGATTGACGCTACCCGTATTGATTGCAATCGTGACGTTGTTGCCGCTACCGAGGAAGTTGTTCTGCGAAATCGAGCCTGACAGGATAATCCCTTCAGTACTCGAGAAACCCGCACCGAGCATCAGGTTGCCGGTCGGTTTTTCCGTCACCTTGAGGTTGATGTCGAGCTGGTCGGCAGTACCCGGCACCGCCGGCGTTTCGATCGTGGTTTCCGAGAAGTAGCCGAGACGATCAAGACGCTGCTTGGAGGCGGTCACGCGCTCGCCGTCGTACCAGCCACCTTCCATCTGGCGCAGTTCGCGCCGGATGACTTCATCGCGCGTCTTTGTATTGCCGGTAATGCTGATCCGCCGGACGTAAACACGTTTACCGGGATCGACGAAGATCGTGAAGGCGACCTGGCGCTTTTCCTTGTCGATTTCCGGTGCCGCATTGACGTTACTGAAGGCATAGCCTTCCTTGCTCAGGCGGTCGCTGATGGCCTTGTTGGACTCGTTCAGCTTTTCGCGCGAAAACACATCGCCCGGCTTGATCACGACCAGCTTGGCAAGCTCTTCTTCGCTGATCGTGAAGTCGCCGGCCAGCTTGACCGACGAAACCTGATAGCGCGCACCCTCGTTTATATTGATGGTGAGGTAAACATCCCGCTTGTCGGGCGAAATCGAGACCTGCGTCGAATCCACCGCGAATTCGAGATAGCCGCGATTCATGTAAAACGACTTCAGTTTTTCCAGATCGGCCGACAGCTTCTGCCGGGAATACTGGTCGTTCTTGGTATACCAGGTGATCCAGCCCGGCGTCGTCAGTTCGAACAGCGCAAGCAGATCCTTCTCGGAAAATTCCTTGTTGCCGACGATGTTGATCTGCTTGATCTTGGCCGAGGCGCCTTCTTCGATAGTGAAGTTGATGCCGACCCGGTTGCGTTCGAGCGGCGTGACTGTCGTCGTGATCGTGACGCCATACTTGCCCTTGGTCAGGTACTGGCGCTTGAGTTCCTGTTCCGCCTTTTCAAGCTGGGCACGATCGAAGATACGCCCCTCGGCAATGCCGGCTTCCTTGAGCGCCTTGATGATGACATCCTTGTCGAACTCCTTGAGTCCGACAAAATCGATCTGTGCGATGGCCGGGCGCTCCTGCACCACGACAACCATGACGTCGCCTTCGACCTCAATCCGCACATCCCGGAAAAAGCCGGTCGCGAAGAGGGCCTTGATGGCCTGCGCGGCCTTTTCGTCGGTCAGCGTCTCGCCCACCTTGACCGGCAGATAACCGAAGATCGTGCCAGCCTCGGTACGCTGAATTCCTTCGACACGGATGTCCTTCACGACAAAGGAGTCGAAGGCCAGCGCGGGAAGGGAGAAAAGTCCGGCGACGAGGACAGAGAGCAGGGATTTCTTCATTATTCAGCCGGAAAACAGACGGTTCATGTCATTAAAAAAGGCGAAAGCCATCAGGACAAATAAAATAGAGAGACCCAGTTGCTGGGCAATCTCCATCGCACGCTCGGAGAGCGGCTTACCCCTGACGACTTCTATCATATGATACATCAAATGCCCCCCGTCCAGAACGGGGATCGGTAGCAGATTGAGGACGCCAAGGCTGATGCTGACTAGTGCCATGAACTTCAGGTAATAGTCGAGCCCCAGTCGTGCCGACTGCCCGGCATAGTCGGCGATCGTCACCGGCCCGGACAGATTGCGCCAGGAAACTTCGCCAGTGAGCATCTTGCCCAGCATCACCAGACTGAACACCGATTTTTCCCAGGTTTCCTCCAGCGCCTTGCCGGTAGCAGCAAACACCCCATAGCGCACGAACACCCTGACCTCCCGGCGGGCATCGCCGGATTCCGCCACCCCGATGCCTATTCTGCCAATCCGTTTGCCGCGCTCGGAAATTGCCTCTGGAACGACGTCGACCGCAACAGTCTGGCCGGCGCGCAGCAATTCGATATGCAAGGATTGCCCGGCGGCCTCTCGCACCGTTAGCACAAAGTCATGCCAGGTATCGATCTCCACCGCATTGATCGTGACAATTTCATCGCCGCTGCGCATTCCGGCACTTTCTCCAGGGCTGCCAGCCATGACCGTTCCAATGACGGGAGGCAGGTTCGGACGAAAGAACCTGACTCCAAGCCGCTCCAACGCATCGCCTTCCCACCCTTGCTCGCCGGCCGCCGCCAGCGAAATACGGCGAAACGCCACTTCATGGCGCTCATTGATCACTTCCAGTTCGACGCTCTCGTGATCGACCGCCTTGTGTAGCAACATCCAGCGCAGATCGTCCCAGGTTGCCACAGGCTGCCCATCCAGGGAACGCACCTGTTCGCCATTGACGATCCCCGCACTGGCTGCCGGCGAAGAAGCCGGCGGCGTGCCGAGGATCGGCAACAGTTCGTTGCTGCCCATCATGAATACGACCCAGTAGAGCAAAATGGCCAGGATGAAATTGGCGAGCGGCCCGGCGACGACAATCAGGCTTCGCTTGCCAACCGACTGGCGGTTGAATGCGCGATGGCACTCCTCCGGCGCCACCTCGCCCTCGCGTTCGTCGAGCATCTTGACATAGCCACCCAGCGGAAAAGCGCCGATCGCCCATTCGGTTCCATCGCTGCCCAGACGACGTTGCCAAAGGGTTCGGCCGAAGCCTACCGAAAAACGCAGGACGCGAACGCCGCAGTAGCGGGCGGCCAGATAATGCCCAAACTCGTGCACGACGATGAGTACGCCGAGTACAACCACAAAGGCCAGCAGATAGAACGGAAGCTGGCTCACGCGATGGCGAAATCGCTAACGAAACGCTCGGCAATGCGACGCGCTTCGGCGTCCGCCAGAAGGACATCGGCAAGACTTCCTTCCGGGCCGGCCGGCAAAGCCTTCAACGTCGCCTCGATCAAGCGCGGAATACCAAGGAAAGAAAGCCGCCGCTCAAGAAATGCCGCTACGGCCATCTCGTTTGCGGCGTTGAGAATGGCCGGTGCCGTGCCGCCCTCGGCCAAAGCCGCATAAGCCAGTTGCAGGCAGGGGAAACGGGCAAAATCGGGCGCCTCGAAATCGAGGCGGGCAATCTGAAACAGGTCGAGGGGAGGAACACCGGCGTCAATCCGCTCAGGATAAGCTAGCGCGTAGGCAATCGGCGTCCGCATGTCGGGGTTGCCGAGTTGGGCCAAGACCGAACCATCGGCGTACTCGACCAGCGAATGGATCACGCTCTGAGGATGAACGACCACCTGAATTTGCTCTGGCGGGCACGCAAAGAGCCAGTGCGCCTCGATCACCTCCAGCCCCTTGTTCATCATCGAGGCCGAATCGACTGAAATCTTGCGTCCCATTACCCAGTTCGGGTGAGCACAGGCAGCCTCTGGCGTGACGTCGTACAGCGCGCCAAGCGGCGTGTTGCGAAACGGGCCGCCGGAAGCAGTCAGCAATATCCGGCGTACGCCACATTGTGACAGTCCACGCGAGAAATCCGGTGGAAGCGATTGAAATATTGCATTATGTTCACTATCGACGGGGAGCAGGATCGCACCGCTTTCACGCACCGCATGCATGAAAAGCTCGCCCGCCATAACCAACACTTCCTTGTTGGCCAGCAGAATTTTTTTGCCTGCCTGCGCAGCAGCAAGCGTTGGTTCGAGACCCGCCGCCCCGACGATAGCCGCCATCACGCTATCGACATCGACATGCGTTGCCATCGCGACCAGCGCCTCGACACCATGGCAAACGGACGTCGACAATCCGGCATGCCGACAACGCAAGGCCAGTTGATCAGCCAACGACGCATCGCGAACGACGGCATAGGCCGGCTCGAACTCCTGGCATTGCTCGAACAACTTGTCGATCTGAGTGTGTGCGCAAAGCGCAAAGGCGCGATAGCGATCGGGGTGGCGCCGAATGACATCGAGGGTATTAACCCCGATAGAACCGGTTGCACCCAGGATAGTTACATTCTGGCGCCTCAAATCTGCCCCCGCGACAACAGCTGCCACAGTAGCGCCACGACAGGCAGTGTCGATGTCAGGCTGTCGATCCGGTCGAGAACGCCGCCGTGGCCGGGCAATACATTGCTGCTGTCCTTGATCCCGGCCTGCCGCTTGAGGAGCGACTCATACAGATCCCCAACGATACTGATTGCCGTCACCAGCAACAGACAGGCGACCCACAATGGCAATCCGACTGGCTCGAAAGAGAAAGCAATGCGCAGAATCGTGCCATACAACACAACGCCGAGGCAGGCACCGACGGCCCCCTCCCAGGTTTTTCCCGGACTGATCGAAGGGGCCAGCTTATGCTTGCCAAAGGCCTTTCCGGAGAAATAGGCAGCGATATCTGCCATCCAGACAACCGCCAGGATTGCCAGCAGTATGCCCGGGCCGGGAACCCTGAGCTGTACCAGTGCCAGCCAGGTCGGGAAGAGCACCACGAAACCCACCAAAATACCAGGCAACCCTTTGGGCAAAGGCCATTTCGCCCGCATCCACAAAGGAACGACGAAGCACCAGAAAACTGCTGCGCCGCCATACGTTGCCAATACCCATGCCGGTGCCAATCCGTCGGCGGAACCAACCCCCATGACCCCAGGAGCGAGCAACGAGACGATCACACACAATGTCACCAGTATCAGCCCAAGCAAACGCCGACTGGAAGCGCCCAGACCGAGAAACCCCCCCCACTCCCAGGCGCCAACCCCAATGAAAGCAGCCACCAGCATGGCCCAGTAGGCTTGCGGCAAATAGAAAAGACTGGGCAAAACCAGCGCCAGAAGTACCAGCGCGGTAATAACGCGGGTCTTAAGCATTGGCGTCGCCGACCAGTTGTTCGCTGGTACGCCCGAAACGCCGCTCGCGCTTCTGGTACGATGCGATGGCCAGATCGAACTTGCTGCGGTCGAACTCGGGCCACAAGGTTCCGGTGAAATAAAGCTCGGTATAGGCCAGCTGCCAAAGCATGAAATTGCTGATCCGCTCCTCGCCGCCCGTACGGATGAACAAATCAGGTTCCGGCGCGAAGTGCATCGAAAGGTAGGGCTCCAGATCGGCCTCGGTCCAGCTGGAACGCTTCTCGGGTTGGGATTGCAGCATGGTATTCACTGCCTGCATGATATCCCAGCGTCCCCCATAGTTTGCTGCGATGGTCAGCTGGAGCCGCTCATTGCCGGCCGTACGTGCCTCGGCAGCGCGAATCAGCTCCTGCAGGCGTGCATCGAAACGTGAGAGATCACCAACGATGCGCAAGCGCACACCGTTGCTGTCGAGGTTCTCGACCTCCTGTTCCAGCGCCTTGACGAAAAGCTGCATCAGGAGCGTAACTTCCTCCTGGGGCCGGCGCCAGTTCTCGGAACTGAACGCAAACAGGGTCAGGTACTCGACGCCGCGCTCCAGGCAGGCGCGGACCATCTTGCGCACCATCTGCACGCCTTTGGCGTGCCCGGAAAAGCGTGGCATGAAGCGCTTTTTCGCCCAGCGACCGTTGCCGTCCATGATGACGGCAACGTGGCGCGGAACAGCTTCCGCCACGGGAACCTGCTGCGTCGAGCTGGCAAAGATCGCCATTCAGCGAAGGGTATCGGTGTGACTGCGCACTAGACCTGCATCAGCTCGGCCTCTTTTTGGCCGAGCATCTTGTCGACTTCCGCAACGTAGCGGTCGGTCAGTTTCTGGATATCGTCCTGCGCCTTGCGCTCATCATCTTCGGGTATGTCGCCTTTTTTCAGCGCGTCCTTGAGGTGAGCGATAGCATCGCGACGCAGATTGCGAATTGCGACCTTGGCACCTTCGCCTTCGTTCTTGACGACCTTGATCATTTCCTTGCGCCGCTCTTCGGTCAGGGCCGGCATCGGCACGCGGATCAGGTCACCCTGCGAGGCAGGATTGAGACCGAGATCGGAATCGCGAATTGCCTTCTCGATCTTCTGCGCCATGCCTTTTTCCCAAGGCTGGACACCAATCGTTCGGGCGTCGACCAGCGTAATGTTGGCCACCTGATTGACCGGCACCGGCGACCCGTAATAATCCACCTGGACGTGATCCAGCAGGCCGGTATGCGCGCGGCCGGTACGAATCTTCTGCAGGTCGTTCTTCAGCGCCTCCAGCGATTTCTGCATCTTGCCTTCGGCTGTTTTCTTGAGTTCCGGAATCATTTTTTCCCTCAGCAATAGACCAGCGTGCCTTCATCCTCGCCACAGACCACGCGCTTCAGGGCGCCAGGCTTGAAGATGGAAAACACGTTGATCGGCAACTTCTGGTCGCGACAAAGCGCAAATGCCGTTGCATCCATGACGGCCAGATTGCGGGCGATGGCATCGTTGAAGCTGATCTTGTCAAAACGGGTGGCCGTCGGATCCTTCTTGGGATCGGCAGAATAGATACCATCCACCTTGGTCGCCTTGAGCACAATTTCCGCCCCGATTTCAGAGCCGCGCAAGGCGGCGGCAGTATCGGTGGTAAAGAAGGGGTTCCCCGTACCTGCCCCGAAGATCACAATCTTGCCTTCCTCCAGATAGCGGATGGATTTTCCGCGAATGTAAGGCTCGATCACCTGCTCGATATTCAGTGCCGACTGAACCCTCGCATTTAGGCCGGCCTGACGAAAGGCATCCGAGAGCGCCATGGCATTCATGACGGTCGCCAGCATGCCCATGTAATCCGCAGTGGCCCTATCCATCCCCGTGGCCGTACCGGCCATGCCGCGAAAGATATTGCCACCACCGATCACCACGCCGATTTCCACACCCATGTCGGCAACCACCTTGATCTCAGCGACGATACCCGCAATGGTCTGCGGGTTGATGCCATAGGCATCGTTGCCCATCAGGGCTTCGCCGGAAAGCTTGAGGAGGATGCGTTTATACCTGGGCGTGGTCATGGCGAGTCCTTGCTAATTACTTCTTGGCGGCAGCGGCAGCAGCCTGGGCAGCAACTTCGGCAGCGAAGTCATCGACCTTCTTCTCGATACCTTCACCGACAACGAACAGCGTAAAGGCGGCAACCGAAGCGCCCTTGGCCTTCAGCAACTGCTCGATGGTCTGCTTGCCGTCTTCGGCCTTGACGAACACCTGACCAAGCAGAGTGACGTCCTTGAGGTATTTTTGAACCGTACCTTCGGCGATTTTTTCCAGCATCGCTTCCGGCTTGCCGGCTTCGCGCGCTTTTTCGATGGCGATGCGACGCTCGGTATCGAGCAGTTCGGCCGAGACGCCGGAGGCATCCAGCGACTTCGGCTTGGAGGCAGCGATATGCATTGCCAGATCCTTGGCCAGTTGCTCGTCGCCACCGATGACATCGATCACGACGCCGATCTTGGAGCCGCCATGAACGTAGGAAGTCAGTTTACCCTTGGCCTCAAAGCGCGCAAAGCGACGGATCGACATGTTTTCACCGATCTTGCCAACCAGCGCGGAGCGGGTCGACTCGACAGTACCCTCGCCCATCGGCAACGCCGACAGCGCAGCGACGTCGGCCGGATTCTTGGCGGCGACCAGTTCAGCGCATCCCTTGGCAAGCGCGATGAATTCATCGTTCTTGGCCACGAAGTCGGTTTCGCTATTGACTTCGACCATGGCACCGAGCTTGCCATCGCCGGAAATGAACAGGCCGACCACGCCTTCGGCCGCGATGCGGGCAGCGGCCTTGGAGGCCTTGTTGCCCAGCTTGACGCGGAGGATTTCTTCGGCCTTGACCATGTCGCCATCGGCTTCGGTCAACGCCTTCTTGCATTCCATCATGGGTGCGTCGGTCTTGCCGCGCAGTTCTGCCACCATGCCTGCGGTAATTGCCGCCATACTTTTCTCCTGAACAATTCAAACAGGCGGGGCGCAAGCCCCGCCCTTGCAACCTTACTGTGCCGCTTCTTCCTGGACTTCGACGAACTCGTCCTCGCCACCGGCGGCGAGAATTTCCTGAACAACCTGGCTGCGGCCCTCGAGGATGGCATCGGCCACGCCACGAGCATAAAGCTGGATAGCGCGGGAAGAATCGTCGTTACCCGGGATGACGTAGGCAACACCATCCGGCGAGTGGTTGGTATCGACCACGCCGATAACCGGAATACCGAGCTTTTCGGCTTCGGTGATGGCAATCTTGTGATAACCGACGTCGATGACGAAGATCGCGTCCGGCAGGCCGGCCATATCCTTGATGCCGCCAATGGACTTCTGCAGCTTTTCGAGTTCGCGACGGAAGGTCAGCGCCTCCTTCTTCGGCATCTTTTCCATTTCACCGGCCTCGACGGCCAGTTCCATGTCCTTGAGACGCTTGATCGAGGTCTTGACCGTCTTGAAATTGGTCAGCATGCCACCCAGCCAGCGCTGGTCAACATACGGAGCACCGGCACGAATCGCTTCTTCGCCGATGATTTCGCGTGCCTGACGCTTGGTGCCAACGAAAAGAATGTTGCCGCGATTCGAGGACAGCTTCTTCACAAAAGCCATGGCTTCGTTGTACTTGGCCAGGGTCTTTTCGAGGTTGACGATGTGAATCTTGTTGCGTGCACCGAAGATGTACGGAGCCATCTTGGGGGACCAGAAACGGGTTTGGTGGCCGAAATGAACACCGGCCTCCAGCATTTGACGCATGGTTACGGACATATTTATTCCTTTTAAGGGTTAAACCGCCACCCGCCAGAAACGCCCGCCACGATTGAATCCTGGCAGACACCCTTAATCGGCGGATGTGTGGATTGATTGCCCGAGCAGCCGAGCAACCGTTTTCTCGAGGTTTTCGTCTCGGAAAAACCTTTGAATTATAGCATCGTCAAGACAGACAAATAAAGCTCAATAGCCGTTCTGTTTGAGCGAAAGCAATTGCAGCATGCGCAGCAAATAGGGTTCCCAGTCCGGCATCTGCAGGCCGAAGTCACGCTCCAGGCGAGCGCAGTCGAGCCTTGAGTTGGCCGGGCGCACTGCAGCAGCCGGATACTCGCTGCCAGGAATGGCAATAATCGCTTCCGGCGCCAGTCGCAATTCGAAGCCAGGCATTGCGCGGGCGCGGGCAACAATGGTGCAGGCAAATTCGTGCCAATTTACCGGTCGACCGCAACAGAGGTGGTACAGGCGCTGTTTCTCGCGATTCATCGCCCGCCCCTTGCGCAGCATGGCGAGCGCAATGCCTGTAACAGTCGCAATCATCGCTGCCGGCGTTGGCGAACCGAACTGGTCGGCAACCACGTTCAGCGACTCTTTTTCCCGCGCCAGACGCAGGATGCTCTTGACGAAGTTTCCACCACGCGCCCCGAACACCCAGCTGGTTCGAAAAATGACCGACTTGCACCCGGCTGCCCGGATCGCGTCTTCGCCCGCCAGCTTGGTGCGACCATAAACGCTTTGCGGGTTGACGGGGTCGCTCTCGACATAGGGATCGGTTTTGCGGCCGTCGTAAACGTAATCGGTTGAATAATGCATCAGCAAAGCTCCGAGCAGCGCGGCTTCTTCCGCCAGCACACCCGGCGCCTCGCCATTGATGCGCTGCGCAAGATCCGGCTCGGACTCAGCCCGATCCACTGCCGTATAAGCCGACGCATTGACGATGACATTCGGCCTCAAACGCCTGACCAGGGAACGCAAACTGTCGAGATCGGTCAGATCGCACTCGGAACGCCCGCAGGCGATCACCTCGCCATGGGGTGCCAGGGAGCGCTGGAGTTGCCAGCCGACCTGTCCGTCTTTACCGAGAAGGAGAATGCTCATTGCTTAACCGGGAAACTTTGCAGTGCGGGATTATGCCACTCTCCACCCGGGGCGGCTTTGAGAAACGAGTCGCATACTTTATCCTTCGCCCCTTCCAAACCGCACAGCCACCTGTCAATTTATGAGCATTTCCATCAAGACGCCCGAAGAAATAGAAAAAATGCGCGTCGCCGGGCGACTGGCCGGGGAAGTCCTCGATTACATCGAACCTTTCGTCAAGGTCGGGGTCACCACCGATGAAATCAATCGCCTTTGCCACGACTACACGGTCAATGTGCTGGGCGCCCTCTCGGCACCGCTCAACTACGCGCCATCCGGCTACAGCCCCTATCCCAAGTCAATGTGCACTTCGGTCAACCATCAGGTTTGTCATGGCGTACCCAGCGACCGGGTGTTGAAAAACGGTGACATCGTCAATCTCGACGTCACTCCGATCAAGGATGGCTACCACGGCGATACCAGCAGGATGTACCTTCTTGGCGACGTCTCGATCCAGGCCCGGCGTCTGTGTGAAATCACCTTCGAATGCATGTGGCTGGGCATTTCCGTGGTTCGCCCCGGCGCTCACATCGGCGACATCGGCGCCATCATTCAGAAGCATGCCGAGAAGAACGGCTACTCGGTCGTTCGCGAGTTTTGCGGACACGGCATCGGCGCCAATTTCCACGAAGACCCGCAGGTAACCCACTACGGCAAGGCCGGCACCGGTGCCCGGATGGAACCCGGCATGATCTTCACCATCGAGCCGATGATCAACGCCGGCAAAGCAGCAATCCGCGAATTGGCCGACGGCTGGACCATCGTCACCAAGGATCACAGCCTGTCGGCGCAATGGGAACATACTGTGCTCGTCACCGAAACCGGCTACGAAGTACTTACCCTTTCCGCCGGATGCCGCCCCAAGCCGGACTGGATCGTCTGATGCCGATCGATCTGGCTGCATTGCGTAGCGAAGTCAAGGCCGGGCAGCAAAGTCTGCGCGAAGCCTATGCACGGGATAACGATGCGCAAGCACTGCTCACCAACCGCTGCCAGCAGGTCGACAACGTACTGACTCGCCTGTGGTCCAGCCTCGAGTTTCCGGTCGCTCCCGCACTCGCGGCGGTTGGCGGTTATGGCCGGGGCGAGCTCTACCCGGCGTCCGACATCGACCTCCTGATCCTTTTGCCGCAGGCACCCAGCGTAGCGCTCCAGGAGCGCCTGGAAAAACTGATCGGCCATTTCTGGGATATCGGCCTTGAAATCGGTCATAGCGTACGTACCGTTCAGGAATGCCTGAACGAGGCTGCGGCCGACATCACCGTTCAAACCGCCCTCCTCGAAGCTCGCTTGCTGACGGGCAATAAAAAGCTGTTCACCACGTTTGAAAAACGCCTGCGCGGCAACCTCGATCCGCTGGTGTTCTTTGAGCGCAAGCGGCTGGAGCAACAGGAACGCCACCTGCGCTTCAACGAAACCCCATTCAGCCTGGAGCCGAATTTCAAGGAAGCCCCCGGGGGCCTGCGCGACCTGCAGGTGATCTTCTGGGTCGCCCAAGCCGCCGGCTTTGGCAGTAACTGGGCCGAACTTGAAGCGAACGGCTTCCTGACCCATGACGGGCTGGAGTTTGCGCAGCGCTGCCAGGAATATCTGCGGCATCTGCGGATACGCATGCACCTGATGCTCGGCCGCCGTGAAGACCGATTGTTGTTCGACTATCAAAATGCACTGGCCGCCCAATACGGCTTCGCGTCGACACCGGCCAAACGTGCATCGGAACAGCTGATGCAGGGCTATTACCGCAATGCCAAGGCTATCACGCTGGCAAATACCATCCTGATGCAGAACATCGGTGCCGCGCTTTCACCGGAAAACGAGCAGCATCCACAGCCGATCGACGAGAATTTCCAGTCGGTTGGCGGCCTGCTCGACATTCGCGACGACACTGCCTACGAGAAGAACCCGGATCTGATTCTGGACAGCTTTCTGGTCATGCAGGAAAACCCCGAGCTTCATGGCATGACGGCGAAGACGCTGCGCTTGCTGTGGCATGCCAGTGCACTGATCACCCCCGAAGTTCGCGCCAGGCCCCAGAATCGCGCGGCCTTCATCAAGCTGCTCCAGGCCGAACGCGGCGTGATTCACGAGTTTCGCCGGATGAACCAGCTCGACATTCTGGGCGCCTATCTACCGGCCTTCGGGCGTATCGTCGGACAAATGCAGCACGACCTTTTCCATGTGTACACGGTCGATCAGCACATCCTGCAGGTGCTACGCAACATCCGTCGTTTCACGATGAGCGAATTCGCCCACGAGTACCCGCTCTGCTCCCGCGCCATCGCAGAATTCGACCGACCCTGGCTGCTCTATGTCGCAGCCCTCTTTCACGACATCGCCAAGGGGCGTGGCGGAGATCATTCGGAACTGGGTACCGTCGATGCCCGAACATTCTGCGAAGACCACGGATTGTCGGCCGAAGATACAGAACTCGTCGTCTGGCTCGTCCGTAATCACCTGATCATGTCGCAGGTTGCGCAGAAGGAAGACCTTTCCGACCCCGACGTCATTACCGCCTTCAGCCGTCTGGTTGGCGATTCCCGCCATCTGGTCGCCCTCTATCTGCTGACCCACGCCGACATTCGCGGTACCAGCCCGAAAGTCTGGAACCAGTGGAAAGGCAAGCTGATGGCCGACCTCTACTACCAGACGCTCGAACATCTGGGCCAGGAGAAGCAGGAAGCGCCCAGCGGCATCATTGCCCAGCGGCAGGCCGAAGCAATGCGCCTGCTACGCTACTTCGCCCTTTCCGACACCGTGCATGAGCGCCTCTGGAAACAGCTCGACACCGTCTATTTCCTGCGCCATTCGGCCGAAGAGATCGCCTGGCATACCCGCTCGCTCCATTACCGCATCTTCAACGACAAGCCGGTTGTGCGTGCCCGTCAGCATCAGGACGGCGAGGGGTTGCAGGTCATGGTTTATACTCAGGATCAGCCCGACCTGTTCGCACGTATCGTCGGTTTTTTTGCGCGCGCCGGCTACAGCATCGTCGATGCAAAGATTCACACCACCGCGCACGGCTACGCATTGGACAGTTTCGTCGTTCTCGATATCTCCCAGCGACACATCGACCGCGAGATGATCAACTTTGTCGAACACGAGCTGACTGACCGCCTGGTACGGCAAACGCCGCCGGAAGCCCCGTCGTCAGGCCGCCTTTCGCGCCAGGTCAAGCATTTCCCGATCAAGGCCGAAGCCAGCATCCGGCCGGACGACAAGGGTGCTCACTTCGTGCTGTCACTGACCGCCGCCGACCGGCCAGGCCTGCTATACACCGTAGCCACCGCCTTGGCCGAACATGGTGCCAACCTGCATACAGCCAAGATCACGACCCTCGGCGAGCGCGTGGAGGACGTCTTCCTGATCAGCGGCGGCGACTTGCGTCAAAGCACCCGACGCATCCAGCTCGAAACCGAGCTGATGGAGCACCTTAAGATTCAGGCCTAAACGGAAAGCCCTATGGGCTGGGCCACCGCCTGGCAGCCGACGACCTTTTCGAGCACAGCCCGCACACGACCCATCGCTTCCTGCAGTACGAACTCGAGACTCTCGAAATGGATGCCGTCGGTGCTGTCGCCACGCCCGGCGGCATGGTTCGCTACAACGCTGATCGCCGCATAGGGCAAGCCAAGTTCGCGGGCCAGCACGGCTTCCGGCATCCCAGTCATACCGACCAGATCGGCACCGTCGCGTTCAAGGCGGTTGATCTCTGCGGCCGTTTCGAGACGCGGCCCCTGGGTTGCCGCATACACACCGCCGATTTTCATCTCGACGCCCAGCAGTTCCCCCGCCTCCCGGATGCGTTCACGGAGTTGGCGATCATAGGGTTCGGTAAAGTCGACATGGGTGACAGGCGTTCCAACCCCATCGAAAAACGTGGATTTGCGCCCCCAGGTGTAGTCGATGATCTGCTGAGGAATCACGATGTCGCCCGGCTGCAGGTCGGCACGTATGCCGCCGACCGAGGCCACCGAAATGACGCCGGTGGCCTTGTGATGATGCAGCGCCCAAAGATTGGCGCGATAGTTGACGGCGTGTGGCGGAATCGTGTGCCCATAGCCGTGGCGCGGCAGGAACATCGCCGGCTGACCGCAAATCTGCCCGAACACCAGCGCGCCGGAGGGCTCGCCATACGGCGTGCGCACCACTTCGCGGTGCGAGACATCGAGATTGGACAGCGTGGTCAGCCCGCTGCCGCCAATGATTGCCAGCATTCAGTTCTTCCTTTCGGCCAATAGCGAGGCCAGTGTCGGCACCACACCGGCGTGTGGCGGATAGGCGCGGCGCAGTTGCGCCAGCTCTTGCGCGCTGCCTTCGAGTTTGCGGTAGCGAGCATTTTCACGTTCTGCGACGAACGGCAGGCTGCACAGAGTCGTGTCCCGATGATAACGAACCAGCGTATCGCGCCCGAGATCCTTGGCCTGCCAGGCAATTGCCGTGCGGTCGACGAAATGTACGACGCGCACCGATGGCAGTTCGGCGGCCAGCTCTGCGACCTGGCGATGCACCGCTTCGCGATAGGCAACCACCGCCCGGCCATTATCGCCGGATGTCGCCCCAGTGGCCATGGCCGGCGCCCCCATCAGCCAGCAGACCACCGTGTCCGGCGCAAACGCGATGATCGCGGCCCGCTGCTCTGGCGTCGGCGCCGAAACGTCGGCCTCGAGCAACACCACATCTTCGGCACGGCCTCCCAGTTGTTCGCGTGTCGCCGCCAGGCATTCGGGCAGGCTATCTATTGTCAGCACCGCGAAGCCGCGGGCAAGCAGTGCCTGGGTGCCAAACCCGGGGCCACAGCCGATTTCCAGAACCCGCTTGCTGTCGCCGAGCTGCGAAGCCATCCAGTCGTAATCGCCACGCCGTGCGTAGCTGGCACCTTCGTTTCGCCAATAGCCGAGAAACTCGCCGACCGTGGAACCGCTCATTCAGGCATTTCCTTCATGGCATAGATTGCGGGCAGGTTGCGCCAGGCACCGTCAACATCCATGCCATAACCGAAGACAAATCGGTCAGGTACGGTCAACCCCGAAAAATCGGCAAAAACCGGCTTTTGCTTGCCATTGAGTTTGTCGGCGAAAACCGCCACCAGCACTTCGGCCGCCCCCAGCCGCATCAGGCTTTCCTTGACCGCTGCCAGCGTCACGCCCTCGTCGAGAATGTCGTCGACGACCAACACTGTGCGGCCCCTGACAGGAATCCACGGCGCGCTGCGCCAGGAAATCTTGCCGCCTTGGGTATCGGCACCGTAGCGCGTGGCATGCAGGTAATCGAAATCGAGCGGAAAATCGAGCCTGGGCAGCAGTTGACCGCAGAAGATCACGCCACCGGCCATCACGCATAGTACCAGCGGATTGGAGCCGGCCAGTCGCGCCCGGATTTGCGTTGCCAGCGTCTCGAGCGCCGCCTGAACGGCTTCGGCCGAATGAACCAGTTCGGCTTCGGCCAGCAGTTTTTGGGCCGCCTGCGGACTCATTATTGCGCCAGCGATTTCAGGTAGGCATCGAATGCGGGGCCAACTTCGGGGTGGCGCTGGCCGAACACAACGGTGGCCTGCAAATAGCCCAACTTGGAACCGCAATCGTAACGGGTGCCGTCGTAGCGATAGGCCAGCACCTGCTCTTCGTTGAGCAGCGAGGCAATGCCGTCGGTCAACTGGATTTCACCGCCGGCACCCGGCTTGACATTTTCCAGATGGTGAAAGATGCGTGGCGTCAGGATGTAGCGACCGACGACTGCCAGCGTCGAGGGGGCTTCTTCCGGCTTCGGCTTCTCGACGATGGCATTGACCTGTTCGACACGTTCTGCCACCTTGCGCGCATCGACGATGCCATAGCTGCGCGTGTCGGCACGCGGTACGTCCTGCACCCCCAGCACCGAGCAGCGGTAATAGTCGTAGGTGTCGGTCATCTGCTTCATCACCGCCGGCCGCCCGTCGAGCAGGTCGTCCGCGAGCAATACGGCAAACGGCTCGTCGCCGATCACCGGCTTGGCGCACAGTACCGCATGCCCGAGGCCGAGCGCCTCGGCCTGGCGGATGTAGATGCAGTTGATGTTCTTGGGAATCATGTTGCGCACGAAGTCGAGCATCTCGTCCTTGCCGCGCGCCGCCAGCTCGGATTCCAGCTCGTAGGCCTTGTCGAAATGGTCTTCGATGGAGCGCTTGGAACGTCCGGTGACGAAAACCATGTCGGTGATCCCGGCAGCGACCGCTTCCTCAACGGCGAACTGGATCAGCGGCTTGTCGACGATGGGCAACATTTCCTTCGGACTGGCCTTGGTCGCCGGCAGGAAGCGAGTACCCATGCCGGCCACAGGAAATACTGCTTTACGTACCTTCTTCATTGTTCTGCTCCCTCTGCTAACAATCGCAACAATTCTGCCTCATCGATCACCGGTACGCCCAGTTCCAGTGCCTTCTCCAGCTTGGAACCCGCCTCCTCGCCGGCCACCACGAAATCCGTCTTCTTCGATACCGAACCGGCCACCTTGCCGCCGGCCGCTTCGATTCGCGCCTTCGCATCGTCGCGTTTCAGCGTCGGCAAGGTGCCGGTCAACACGAATGTCTTGCCGGCCAAGACACGCGGTCCCGCCTCCCCAGCCCCACTTTCCGGCCAATGCACCCCGGCAGCCAGCAAGCGCCCGATGATTTCACGATTGTGTGCTTCGCCCAGAAAGGCGGCAATACTGGCGGCAACGACGGGGCCGACATCCGGCACCTGCTGCAAGGCATCGCCATCGGCAGCGAGCAGCGCGTCCAGTTGTCCGAAATGGCGTGCCAGATCGCGTGCGGTCGCTTCGCCGACATTCCTGATGCCCAAAGCAAAAACAAAGCGGGCCAGCGTCGTCTGTTTACTACGCTCGATTGCGTCGGCCAGATTCTGTGCCGACTTCTCACCCATGCGTTCCAGGCCGCTGAGGGTTTCCACCGTCAGGCCGTAGACATCGGCCGGCGAATGCACCAGCCCGGCATCGACCAATTGGTCGACCAGCTTGTCACCCAAACCTTCGATATCCATCGCACGTCGGGCAGCGAAATGCAGCAGTGCCTGCTTGCGTTGGGCCGGGCAATACAGGCCACCGGTACAGCGCGCGATGGCCTCGTCAGCACCCTTGGTTACGGTCGACCCGCATTCCGGGCAGATTTTCGGCAACTCGAACGGCGGGTGCAACGGTTCACCACCGAACAAATCGCGTGACGGCCGTTTTTCGGGAACGATGGCAACCACCTCGGGAATCACATCGCCCGCCCGGCGGACAATCACCGTATCGCCGACACGCACATCCTTGCGCCGAACTTCGTCCTCGTTGTGCAGGGTCGCATTGGTCACCGTCACTCCACCGACGAAGACCGGCTTCAATCGGGCGACCGGGGTGATTGCGCCGGTACGTCCGACCTGCACATCAATGCCAAGTACCTCGGTCAAGGCTTCCTCGGCCGGGAACTTGTGGGCAATGGCGAAACGCGGGGCCCGCGAGACGAAACCCAGTTGCGTCTGTGCCGCCAGCTTGTTGACCTTGTACACCACCCCATCGATGTCATAGGGCAGGCTCGGCCGCTTGGCGCCAATCTCGGCAAAATAGTCCAGCAGGCCGCTGGCACCCTTCACCACCCGCCGCTCGGCAGCGACCGGAAACCCCCAGGCGGCGAGCCAATCCATCAACTCGTCATGCGTTTTCACCGGCAACTGCTCGCCCCCGGCACCGACGCCATAGGCAAAGAAGGAAAGCGGACGGCTGGCGGTGATCCGCGAATCAAGCTGGCGCAGACTACCGGCCGCTGCGTTGCGTGGATTGACGAATTCCTTGTCGCCGCGTTCGCGCTGGCGGGCATTGAGTTCGGCGAAGGCTTTGCGGTACATCAATACCTCGCCGCGAATCTCGATTGAGGGCGGCCAGCCCTCACCTGCCAGCCGTAGCGGAATGCAGCGCAGGGTGCGCAGATTGGGCGTTACCTCTTCGCCCGTCGTCCCGTCGCCGCGCGTCGCACCGGCTGTAAAGATGCCGTTTTCGTAGCTCAGGCTGATCGCCAGGCCATCGAATTTTGGCTCTACGGCGTAGTCGACCGCAACCGTCGACTCCAGACCATCGCATACGCGCTGGTCGAAGGCTTCGACCTCGGCCGGCGAGAATGCGTTGTTCAACGACAGCATCGGCACGCCATGCACACGCGGCGGAAATTCCTTGAGCGGCGGTGCGCCGACGCGCCGGGTCGGCGAATCCGCCGTCAGCAGTTCGGGAAATTCTTCCTCCAGCCCCTGCAGTTCGCGGAACAGCTTGTCGTACTCGGCATCCGGAATCGTCGGTGTGTCGAGGACGTAATAGGCGTAGTTGTGGCGCTCGAGTTCTTCGCGCAGCACTGCGGCACGCTCGGCCAACTGCACCGCAACCGGCATCAGGAAAAGAGCCGCAGCGCCTGCGCCGAGCCGGCGGGGATTCCGTAGCTGGCCATCGTCGCCTGCGGTTTGCCGATGAATTCACGCCGGATGTGATCGAGTTGCACGTCGTTGAGCGGCTGTCGATTGTCGTCGACCAGCGTGCCCTGCAAGGTCTCGGCAAAACGCTTGGCCAGCTCGACCATCTGCTGGAAAACCCGTTCGCCGTGCGCGACACGCGGCACGTCGAGGACGAAGGTCAGGCCATGCGTGCTCAGATTGAGCATGGATTCACGGGAAAACCGGGTCGTCTCGAAATTCTGTAGTGCAAACTGCGCACGCCCGTCATCGTCGTAGCGGATGAAGGCACCATCGTCGCCCAGCACCATACCGGCGGCCTCGGCCAGCGCACGTATCTTCGTCCCGGAAAACGGCACCGCGCGGCTGACCAGATTGACGCCGATTTCGAGGTCGACCGCAGCACAGAAGCGATCGATCTCCACTGCCTGGTCGAGCACCTGGCTGGACGGCATGTCGGCCACCGCCATCAACTGATCGGCAAGCACATGCATGGCTTCGGTAAACGTGAGGACATCGCCTTCGGCCACCGGCCCGGTGCGGTCAACGAGTTGCAGACCGACGCGAATGCGGCGCACCGGCACCTCGCTGTCCGGCGCAATGCGCTCCCATTCCCGCGTGCGCTCGTTGAAGGCAACCCAATGCACCGGCTTGCCCAGATGCTGTAGCGCCGGCTGTTGCGAATAGACGATCTGCGTGCCGGGAACCGGATCCACCAACTCCATTGCCACGATGAACTCCAGACGTGGATCAAGCAAGGTGCCGGGCACCAGCCCTGCCGGCAACTCGGGCAATTCCGGATCGTGCGTGGCGATGGATGGTTCGGCGCCGGGTGTCGTGTCCGGCGACGGCTGGCCGTCAGCGAAAACCGGCGTCAGTCCCGGCTCGGCGGACGCTTCCAGCGGCGGCGTGTCGGCGAAGACCGGCTCGCGACGCTCGACTACACCAGCCGGCACTTCGGCACGGAATTCCGGTTCATCTTGTGCGGCAGGCGGCGTCTTCGGCCCATCGCCAAGCAAGACGTCGTCGTGCTGCGGTCGCAGCACTGCCTCCGCCAGCTTGCGATGGCGATACTCCTGCCACTTGTTGTAGGCCAGCACGCCGACCACTGCCGTCGCGCCCAAACCAATCAATCCCATCTGGAGTTCGGTCATTTAAGCCGCATCCCTCATCTTCAAGGCTTCCTCGATATCCACTTCAACGACGCGTGAAACGCCTGATTCCTGCATGGTGACACCGACCAATTGCTCGGCCATTTCCATCGCAATTTTATTATGGGAAATGAACAGGAACTGCGTTGCACCTGACATTTTCTTGACCATGCCGCAGAAACGCTCGGTATTGGTATCGTCGAGCGGTGCATCCACTTCGTCCAGCAGGCAGAACGGCGCCGGGTTCAGCTGGAACATCGAGAAGACCAGCGCAATCGCCGTCAATGCCTTCTCACCGCCGGAAAGCAGGTGAATGGTCGAATTTTTCTTGCCCGGCGGTTGGGCGATAACCTGGACGCCGGCATCGAGGATCTCCTCGCCGGTCATCACCAGCTCGGCGCGGCCGCCACCGAAGAGTTCCGGGAAAAGTTGCCCGAAATGGCCGTTGACCGTGTCAAACGTACTTTGCAGCAAATCCCGCGTTTCGCGGTCGATGCGGCGGATCGCGTTCTCCAGCGTCTCCATCGCCTCGTTCAGATCGGCCGCCTGCATGTCGAGGTAGCCCTTGCGCTCGGTTGCCATTTCGAGTTCCTGCAAAGCCGCCAGATTGACCGCACCGAGCTCGGCAATGGCGCCGCCCAAACGCGTGATCTCGCCCTGCAAGATAGCGGGCCGAACGCCACCGTTTTCGCTCAACGCCGGTTGCAAGGTGTTTTCGTCGGCACCCGCTTCCAGCAACTGCTGGGCAAACTGCTCGCTATTGAGCGCCGCCGCCTGTTCTTTCAATTTCAGATCGCCAATGCGCACACGCAGCGGCTCCAGCCCCTGCTCGATCTTCAGTCGCTGCTCTTCCAGACCGCGCAGGGCGTTGGTTGCCGCCTCCAGCGCATCGCGGCAGAGCGCCAAAGCCTTTTCCTTCTCCTGCCGGGTTTCCAAGGCCACCTGGAGATTGTCTTCCATGACATCGGCCGGCGCCGCTTCGACCTGGGCGGCACACTGGGCGCGATCCTGCTCGATCCGGTTCAACTCGCGCTGCGCCACTGCCTGCTGGGCAAAAATGTCCTGCAACTTGCCGCTGGCTTCGCGTAGCGCAAACTGCGCCTCGCGCAAGGCGCGGTCGAAATCGGCATTGCGCTCGCGCTCGGCGCGCACCGCCCGCTCGGCTTCGTCCAGCCGGGATTGGGCACCAGCGACCAGCACACGGATGCGGGAAAGACCGTCGCGCACTTCGGCGATCTTGTCATCGGCGGCCATGTCGCGCTCGCGCTCCATTTCCTCTTCTTCGGCCAGTTCGACAAGTTGCTCCTGCTGGCGCTCCTTCATCTCGCGATGACGGTCGATAGCCTGACCGAGCTTGAGCACCTCAAGTTGCACCGCATGCACCCGCTGTTGGCGGTCGGCCACGTACTGGCGAATTTCGCCGACTTCCTCGCGCTTGTCGTCGATCTGCTCGTCCAGCATGGCCAACTGTTCGCGCACGCCTTCGGCCTTTTCCTCGAAGGCGGCAATGCCTTCGGCCAGCGATTCGATTTCGCGCTGGCGCTCAAGCAAGCCATGTTCGCCTTGATCCGGCGCGAAGAAGGTCACGCTGGCGCGCGTCAAAAGGTCGCCGCCGGCAGTCACCAGTACGGCCCCGGCGGGCAGTTCAGCGCGGCGTGCCAATGCTGCGTCGAGCGACTCGGCAGCAAAGACCGCCCCCAGCCAGTCGGCCAGCACGGCTGCCAGCGCCGAGTTGTCGCACCGAACATGCTCGACCAGACGACCGGCACGCTCGCCATTCCCTGCGTCATTGGGCAACATCACGCTCAGTCGTGCCTCAGGCCGGTCGTGCAGCCATTCATCCAGTTTGGCCGGATCGTCGCAGGCAATGGCGTTCAGCCGCTCACGCAACACCGCTTCGACCGCAGACTCCCAGCCGGCATCAACATGAATCTGCTGCCACAGCGGCAGCGCATCGGACAGCCCGTGCCGGCGCAGCCATTCCGGCAGCTTACCGGATTCCCGGGCGCGGGCCTGCATCTGTTCGAGCGCCCCACGGCGCGCCTGCCCGGCCGCCAGTTCGCGCTCGAGGCGTTGCAGTTCTTCCTGAACCTGGCGGCGGCTCGCCTCCAGCTGCGGCATTTCCTGCTGCAATTGCAGCAAATGATCCTGGTCGCCGGCCAGCTCCTCGCGCAGCAGCGCCAACTCCTCTTCCTTTTCGGCCAGATCGAGGGCGTCCGGCGCATCCTGCCCGCCGCCCTCCTCACGCAGCCGCTCGCGGCGCTGGGCGATGGCCTGCAAGGCGCGCTGGGCATGCGCCTTGTTGGTCAATTCCACTTCAAGGCGCTGCTCGCCGTTGGCCGTGCGCGCCTTCAGGCGTTGCAATTCTTCCTGCGCCTGCGTGTGGCTTTCCTCGACCTGCGGCGCGATGTTCATTTGCTGATGCAGGCGCTCTTCGGCTTCCTCGACGCGCAGACGGGTGATCTCTTCCAATTCTTCCCATTTTTGCCGGTCGACCGCAAGCGACTCGGCCGTCTGGCTCCAGTGCGCCAGTTCGCTCTCCAGTTGCACCAGTCGCGCTTCAAGCTGGCTACGCGATTCGCGGCGATGGCGGATTTCTGCCTCCAGCCGCGCGACCTCGGCGTTGGCCGCGTACATCTCGCTCTGCGCATTGTGCAGCGCATCGCCGGCAGCGAAATGCGCCTCCCGCGTTTCCTCGGCGCGCGCCTCGGTTTCGCGCAGCGCGGCGCTTTGGGCCTCCAGTTCGGTCACAGCGCGTTCGACTTCCAGCGACAGGCGCTGGCGCTCGGCCTCGGCCTCGCGCTTTTTCAGCAACCAGAGCAATTGCTGGCGCTGCACCAGTTGCTCGTTCAGCGCCTGGTAGCGGCGCGCCACTTCGGCCTGCGCCTCCAGCCGCTCCATCTGGCTGCCGAGTTCGAGGCGAATATCCTCGACGCGGGTCAGGTTTTCCCGGGTGTCTTCGAGGCGACCGTTGGTTTCCTTGCGCCGTTCCTTGTAGCGGCTGACACCAGCGGCTTCTTCGAGAAAGATGCGCAGGTCGTCCGGCTTGGCCTCGATGATGCGGGAGATCATACCCTGGCCGATGATGGCGTAGGCACGTGGCCCAAGGCCGGTACCGAGGAAGAGGTCGGTTATGTCCTTGCGCCGGACTTTCAGGTTGTTGATGAAGTAGTCCGACTGCCCCTGACGCGTCAGCGTACGCTTGACCGACAGCTCGGCGTATTGCGACCACTGCCCCAGCGCCCGCCCGAGCGTGTTGTCGAAAATCAGCTCGACCGAAGCGCGCGACACGGGCTTGCGACCCGTCGTGCCATTAAAGATGACGTCCATCATCGATTCGCCGCGCAACTCGGACGCCTTGGATTCACCCAGCACCCAGCGCACGGCATCCATGATGTTGGATTTGCCGCAGCCATTGGGCCCGACGACGCCCACCAGCTGGCCGGGAACGGCCACTGCAGTCGGATCGACGAAGGACTTGAAACCGGCGAGTTTGAGTTTGGTCAGGCGCATGCGGGTGACGACAGCGGCATGGATACCCTGTCTTGATGGGGGCCGTATAATAGCATTGGTGCATTTGAGTGCCGTTTGATCGACCGCACCGCACTCAGGAGACCTCGGCCAGATGAATCCGGATGACTTTTTCCTCCGCCGCGCCATCGAACTGGCGCGCCTGGGAAGCGAGATGGGAGAAGGCGGACCCTTCGGTGCCGTGCTGGTGCGCGACGGAAAGATCATCGCCGAAGGCTGGAATCGCGTGGTCGCCAGCCGCGATCCGACGGCGCATGCCGAAATCGGCGCCATCCGCACCGCCTGCGCCGCCGCCGACAGTTTCCATCTGCCGAATGCAACCCTCTATGCCTCCAGCGAACCCTGCCCGATGTGCCTGTCCGCCGCCTATTGGGCGCGCATCGGCCGCATCGTTTTCGCCAACAGTCGCGCCGAAGCGGCGGCCATCGGCTTTTGCGACGACGAACTTTATTCCGAGCTTGCCCGCCATTTCACGGCGCGCAGCATTGTCATGGTGCATCGTCCTTTACCGGATTCGCTGGAACCGCTGGAACGCTGGGCCGCCAATCCGGGGCGCGTTCCGTACTGAATTCCGGTTTCTGCCAGCCTGTTGCGGTCGACGCCGAAAAACAGGCGATTTTCAAAATTGACCGCTGCGCCACCGTGGCAGCCATAGACGCCATCGGGAAGGCCGATGGCAAACGAAAGTCAGGTTTCCGCGCAAGGCAGCGCCGGCTTTTTCAGGGATAATCCGCGCTCCTGCTCTTCACTCTCTTCTATTCGACCGCAACGTGAATCCGCATCTCGCCCAACTTCAGCCCTACCCCTTCGAAAAACTGCGCGCCCTGTTTGCCGGCGTGACGCCGAACCCGCAACTCAAGGAGATCAAACTCTCCATCGGCGAGCCGCAGCACCCAACCCCTGCCTTCATCATGGAAGCGCTGGCCAACGGACTCAAGGGACTGGCCAATTACCCGACGACACAAGGTGTTCCCGCGCTGCGCCAGGCCATCGCGGCGTGGTGCCAGCGTCGCTACGCCCTGACGCTGAATCCGGATACCGAAATCCTGCCGGTCAATGGGTCGCGCGAGGCGCTGTTCTCCTTCGCCCAGACGGTCATCGATCCGAGCCACGGGCACATTCCGCTGGTCGTCAGCCCAAATCCGTTCTACCAAATTTATGAAGGCGCCGCCTATCTGGCCGGCGCCGAGCCGCGTTTCCTGAACAACCTGCCGGACAACGATTTTGCCTTCGACTACGCCAGCTTGAGCGAAGAAGAATGGGCGCGCGTCCAGCTGTTTTACGTCTGCTCGCCGGGCAACCCGACCGGCAAGGTGCTGTCGCTGGCCGACTGGAAAACGCTGTTCGCGCTGTCCGACAAGTACGGATTCATCATCGCTTCCGACGAGTGCTATTCGGAAATCTATTTCGACGAAGCCAACCCGCCGATTGGCGGCCTGCAGGCGGCGCAGCTGCTGGGCCGCTCGAACGAGCGTCTGGTGATGTTCTCCAGCCTCTCCAAGCGTTCCAACGTGCCGGGCATGCGCTCGGGCTTTGTCGCCGGCGACGAGAAGATTCTCAAGAAATTCCTGCTCTACCGCACCTACCATGGCTGCGCGATGGCGCCACCGGTACAGACGGCCTCCATTGCCGCCTGGAACGACGAGGCGCATGCACTGGACAACCGCAACCAGTACCGCGAAAAATTCGCCGCCTGCACGCCATTGATCGCCGAAGTGCTCGGCACCGGCATGCCCGACGCCAGTTTCTATCTGTGGGCAAAGACGCCGATTGCCGACACCGACTTCGCCCGGGGCCTGCTCGAACACTATAATGTAGTCGTACTGCCCGGCAGTTTCCTGGCACGCGAGATTCGCGGCGTCAACCCGGGCGCCAATTTCATTCGCATCGCGCTGGTGGCCTCGCTCGACGAGTGTCTGGAAGCCACCCGGCGCATCCGCGAGTTCGCAAAACAACTGTAAACCGAGAGAGCACAACATGACTCACCCATTGCAAGCCACCATCGAAGAACTCTGGGAACGCCGCACCGAGTTGTCCCCGCAGTCCGCCCCGACCACCATCGCCGCCATCGAGTCGGTGATCGGCGATCTGGATGCCGGCAAGCTGCGCGTCGCCGAGAAGATCGCCGGTGAATGGTTCACCCACCAGTGGATCAAGAAAGCCGTGCTGCTGTCTTTCCGTGTGCGCGACAACCGCGTTCAGGACGGCGGCGACGTGCGTTTTTACGACAAGGTCGACACCAAGTTCCAGGGCTGGACGGAAGAACAGTTCCGCCAGGGCGGCTTCCGTGTCGTGCCCGGCACCATCGTCCGCAAGGGCTCCTACGTTGCCAAAAACGCCGTGCTGATGCCGTCCTTCGTCAATATCGGCGCCTATGTCGATGAAGGCACGATGGTCGACACCTGGGTCACCGTCGGTTCCTGCGCGCAGATCGGCAAGAACGTGCACCTTTCGGGCGGCGTCGGCATCGGCGGCGTGCTCGAGCCGCTGCAGGCCAACCCGACCATCATCGAAGACAACTGTTTCATCGGCGCCCGTTCGGAAGTCGTCGAAGGCGTCGTCATCGGCGAAAATTCCGTGCTGTCGATGGGCGTCTACATCGGCCAGAGCACCCCGATCTACGACCGCGAAACCGGCGAAGTCACCTACGGCCGCGTTCCCCCGGGCTCTGTCGTCATCAGCGGCACCTTGCCCAAGGCCGACGGCGCCTACAGCCTCTACGCCGCAATCATCGTCAAGAAGGTCGACGCGCAAACCCGCTCGAAGACCAGCATCAACGAACTGCTGCGCGCGTAATCCAAGCACCACGAACCCGGAGGTCTCGACATGATCCTCGACAAACTGTTTCAGTTGATGGCGGAAAAGCAGGCATCGGACATCTTCATTTCCGCCGGCACGCCGATCCACATCAAGATTCAGGGCAACACCATGCCGGTAAACCAGCAGACCATGCTGCCCGACATGATCGAGAAAATCGCCTACGAGCTGATGTCGCCGGAGCAGATCAAGACCTTCGAGGCGACGATGGAGATGAATCTCTCCTTCGGTGTGGCGCAGATCGGCAACTTCCGGATCAACATCTTCCGCCAGCGCGGGTCGATCAGCATCGTCGTCCGCTTCATCCTCGGCAACATTCCGCCGCTGACCTCGCTCGACCTGCCGCCGGTACTGGGCGACCTGATCATGGAGAAGCGTGGCCTGATCCTGATCGTCGGCGCCACCGGCTCCGGCAAGTCGACGACCATCGCCTCGATGCTGGATCACCGCAACACCAATCGGGCCGGCCATATCCTGACGGTCGAGGATCCGATCGAGTTCCTTTTCAAGCACAAGAAATCCATCGTCAACCAGCGTGAAATCGGCATGGATACGCAGGATTGGCAATCAGCCCTGAAGAACGCCATGCGCCAGGCGCCGGACTGCATCCTGATCGGCGAAATCCGCGACAAGGAAACCATGCAGGCGGCCATCGCCTACGCGCAAACCGGCCACCTGTGTCTGGCAACGCTGCACGCCAACAACAGCTACCACGCGCTCAACCGCATCATCAGCTTCTTCCCGCTGGAAAACCGGCCGGCGCTGTTCCTCGATCTTTCCGTCGCCCTGCGCGCCATCATGTCGCAGCGCCTGGTGCGCAGGCCGGATGGCAAACGAGCCCCGGCTTGCGAAGTGATGATCAACACCCGCCACATCAGCGAGTTGATCGAGCGCGGCGAGGTGCAAGGCATCAAGGACGCCATGGAGCAAACGCTGGCCCCGGGATCGCAAACCTTCGAACAGGATCTCTTCCGCCTTTATCGCGAAGGCATCATCACGCTCGAAGAAGCCTTGTCCAACGCCGACTCGCCGACCAATCTCTCCTGGCTGATCAACAATGCCGAAATCGCCCCGGCTGGCGGCCGCGACGAACGCAAACCCGACGCCGCCCTCGACTTCGACAGCACCAACGCTGGCGGCGCATCCTTCAAGGAATTCTCGCTGAGCCTGGACGATCCGGGCGAGCAGTAAAACCAATGACAGACGCAACCCTGACACTGGCCCGGCAGATCATCGCCCGCCCCTCGGTCACTCCAGACGACGCCGGCTGCATGGAGATCATTGCCGGACGGCTGCAACCGCTTGGTTTTTCGATCGAATACATCAATCGCAATGGCGTGACCAACCTGTGGGCGCAGCGCGGTGCAGCCAAGCCGCTGTTCGTGTTCGCCGGCCATACCGACGTCGTTCCGACCGGGCCGCTGGAAAAATGGACTTCACCGCCCTTCGCGCCTGAAATCCGCGACGGTATGCTCTACGGGCGCGGTGCGGCCGACATGAAATCCTCCCTTGCTGCAATGTTGACCGCAACCGAAGCCTTTGTCGCGTCCAATCCGGACCACCCCGGCTCAATTGCTTTCCTCCTCACCTCCGATGAGGAAGGCGATGCGGTCGACGGTACGGTCGCTGTCGTCGAAGCCCTCAAGGCGCGTGGCGACAGACTCGACATCTGCATCATCGGCGAGCCGACCTCGGTCAACACACTGGGCGACATGATCAAGAACGGCCGGCGCGGCTCGCTTTCCGGCACGTTGATGGTCAAGGGTATCCAGTGTCACATCGCCTACCCGGAAAAAGGCCGCAACCCAATCCACGAAGCGGCCCCGGCACTCGCCGAACTGGCCGCCACCGAATGGGACAAAGGCAACGAATATTTCCCGCCGACGACCTGGCAGGTATCCAACATCCACGGTGGCACCGGCGCGACCAATGTCGTCCCCGGTCAACTGGAAATCAAGTTCAATTTCCGTTTTTCCACTGCCAGCACACCGGAAGGCTTGCAGCAGCGCCTGCTGGCCATTCTCGACAAACACGGTCTCGACTACGACATCAAGTGGACTCTGGGCGCTCGCCCCTTCCTGACCGGACGTGGCCCGCTGGCCGATGCCGCAAGCGCGGCAATCCAGGAAATCTGCGGCATCGAAACCGAACTTTCGACCACGGGCGGCACCTCCGACGGCCGCTTCATCGCCGAGATTTGCGACCAGCTGTTGGAAATCGGCCCCGTCAATGCCACCAGCCACAAGATCGACGAATGCGTCGACATCGCCGCCTTGCCCAAACTATCCGCCATCTACACCCGCATCCTGGAACGACTGCTCAGCGCATGACCGATACCGCCGCAATCAGCGAACTGGCCACCGTTCGCGACTATCTTCGCTATGCCGTCAGCCGTTTCAGCGCCGCCGACCTGTTTTTCGGTCATGGCAGCGACAATGCCTGGGACGAAGCCGTCTACTTGACGCTGCACACCCTGAACCTGCCGCTCGACCGCCTCGAACCTTTCCTCGATGCCCGCCTGCTGGCAAGTGAGCGCGCGGCACTACTGGAAATCTATCGCCGCCGCTGCGAAGACCGCCTGCCGGCCGCCTACCTGACCAACGAAGCCTGGCTCGGCGAGCATCGTTTCTACGTCGACGACCGCGTCATCGTGCCGCGCTCCTTCATCGCCGAACTGCTACACGAACAGCTGTCGCCCTGGGTCGAAGATCCGTGGGCCATCGGCTCGGCACTCGATCTGTGCACCGGTTCCGGCTGCCTGGCCATCCTCACCGCGCTCGCCTTTCCGGAAGCGCAGGTAGTTGCGGTCGACCTCTCAAAAGAGGCAATTTCCGTTGCCGAACGCAATGTCGCCGAATACGGCCTGAACGAGCGCATCGAGATCATCCAGTCCGACGCCTTCACCAATCTGCAAGGCCAACGCTACGATCTGATCATCTCCAACCCGCCCTACGTCAATGCCGACTCGGTCGCCGCGCTGCCGCCGGAATACCTGCACGAGCCGGTCATGGCGCTCGGCTCCGGACAGGACGGCCTCGACTTCACCCGCATCATCCTGCGCGAAGCCAAGCGGCACCTGAACCCGGACGGCCTGCTGGTCGTCGAAATCGGCCATAACCGCGCGGAACTCGAAGCCGCCTACCCGACACTGCCGTTCACCTGGCTCGACACCGCTGCCGGCGACGAATTCGTCTTCCTGCTGCACGCTGCCGACTTGCCCGACTAAAGTCTCCCGATTGTCCCTGCCTTACGAATTGCCAAGCCCGTTCGAGGTCGAAACAGGCACCGTCTTGCTGCACGAACCGCCCTCGGCCAAGGCCGGCGAATTGCGCGCCCAGTTGCTCGACGAAAGCTACCCGAGGCCTTTCGTCATTGACGACGGAAAGTCGCGTTTCCTGTATTTCAACGTGCGCCTGATGCAAAGCGAAATGTCGCTCAAGGCACCGAATGACCTGGCCTTGCGCTACACGCAGAAAATGATGGCTTTTCTGCTCTTTCATCCGCGCCCGAAACGCATCGTGCTGATCGGCCTCGGCGGCGGCTCGCTGGTCAAATTTTGCCATCACCGCCTGCCCGGCGCGCGAATGACTGCAATAGAGCTCGACCCCGACGTGATCGCCTGGCGCGACACCTTTCTGCTCCCGCCCGACGGCCCGCGCCTGGAGATTCTGCAAGCCGATGGTGCCGACTATCTGGAACAAACCGAAAAGGGGATCGATGCCCTGCTCGTCGACGCCTTCGACAGAACCGGCTTCGCACCCGGCCTGGCCAACCGCGATTTTTTCGAAAACGCCTACGCGAAACTGTCGGGCAATGGCGTTCTGGTCATTAATCTCGCTGGCGAAAAGGAAAGCTACGCCGGTCTGATCGGCGAAGCGATGCACGTCTTCGACGATCAGGTCATCGTGATTTCGGTACCGGACGACGGCAACCACGTCCTCTACGCCTTCAAGGAGCGCCATTTCGAACCGCGCTGGCGCTGGCTGCACAACTTCGCCAAAGAATTGCGCGCCAACTATGGCCTGGATTTTCCCGCCTTCGCGCAAAAAATGGAGCGCTCGACCAAACTGGGCCTCGCCCGCCGCGAAGCCATTCGCCGCCGCTAAGCTACTTGTCGCCGCCCGCCTGCTCGGCGCGCTGCTGAACCTGCTGGTTTGCCTGATCGAGCTTCTGCTGCATCTGCTCCATCGTCTTTTTGCCTTGCTCCAGTTCCTGCTTCTTGATTGCGGCGCCAGTTGCCGCCGTGCTCGCGGTTTCCACGCCACACGCAGTCACGGCCAGCACCGCCGCCAAAACCAGAAAATGTTTCATCACAGGTATCTCCCGGAAGTTCATCCGTTCAGCTTACAGCAGCGAGGATCGCCCGCAGCAACCGCCAGCTGCGGTCGACCGACAAAATATCGACAGATTCACCCGGCGCATGCGCGCCGTGTATGGTCGGGCCAAAGGAGACAATGTCCAGCCCCGGATATTTGGCGCCGATGATGCCGCACTCCAGCCCGGCATGAATGACCTGCACCGATGAATCAGCGCCGAATTCCCGCCGAAAGATCGCCTGACACAAAGCCAGCAAGGGCGAATCCGGATTCGGCGCCCAGCCCGGGTAATGACCTGCCTTTTCGGCCACGGTACCGGAAAGCGCAAAAAGACTGACGATCTCGTCCGCCAATGCCGCACTACCGCTGTCAATCAGCGAGCGCACCATGAAATTGCACGAGCCACCGTTTGCTGCCAGCGCCACCATGCCAAGATTATTGGAAGTTTCAACTACCCCGGGTACCTGCCGACTCATACGGCGAACGCCATGCGGTGCGGCATGCAGCGAAGCCAGCCAGATTCCCTGCTCGGTTTGAGACAGCACCTGATCCGGAGCAAGCACTGGCGAACAAGCAAGCGTCAATCCGCTTTCGACGCCCATCAATTCCCTTTGCAGGCACGTCTCCCAGGCCTCCAGCCCTGCCGCCAACTCGGCTTCCCGTTCGGCGGGAATCGCTACCACCGCCACCGCCTCGCGCGGCAAGGCATTGCGTGCCGTGCCGCCCATCAGGAACGAAAGGCGCAACGGAATGCGTGCCTCGAGATCGCGCAGTACGCGAACCAGCAACTTGATGGCGTTCCCGCGTTCCTCGTGAATATTCACGCCGGAGTGCCCGCCGCGCAGACCGCGCAACTCGATTCGCCAGCCGGCATGGCCAGGCGGCAGCGCATCGGGTACAGCCGATCGCTCGACATTGACATCCAGCCCGCCCGCGCAGCCGAGATAGAACTCGCCCCACGCCTCGGTATCCAGATTCAGCATCAGGCGCCCCTGGAGCAACCCTGCCACCAGACCGCGTGCCCCGCCCATACCCGCCTCTTCATCGACCGTGAACAAGGCCTCGATCGGTCCATGCGGGAACGCGTCATCCTCAAGCACAGCGAGCATCAACGCCACACCAATGCCATTGTCGGCCCCCAGCGTGGTGCCCTCGGCCACCAGCCAGCCATCACGGCCTATCGGCCGGATCGGATCGCGCGAAAAATCATGCGGCGTATCGGCATTGCTCTGGCAAACCATGTCCAGATGGGCTTGCAGGACAACTCCCGGCAGATGCTCCCGGCCGGCACTGGCCGGTTTGCGGATCAACAAATTGCCGGCGCCATCGACCGTGGCGTGCAGTCCGCGCGCAACCGCCCAATCGTGCAAATGCGCGCGCAAGCGATCTTCCTGCTTGGAGGCACGGGGAATCTCGCACAAGGTGGCGAAATGCTTCCAGACGATTCCCGGTTCAAGACCGGAAAAAACGGCTCGCGGCGAAATATCGGACATGGCAAGGCTCCAAAGTAAAAACCCCCGCAAACCTTGCGGCCTGCGGGGGTTAAATTCTGGGGCGACTGATGGGGCTCGAACCCACGACAACCGGAATCACAATCCGGGACTCTACCAACTGAGCTACAGCCGCCGTCGAAGAAGGCGCGCATTGTAGCGAACATTCGCGGCCTCTGTCTATATTTCGTTGAGCAGTTGCGACCTTCGCCGCCGCCCGGGGCGTGATAGAATTATCAGCTTTATTTTTTCGCCTCGTGTCACAAGGAACCCTCATGGAAGCGACCACCGCTCAAGCCAACGCACTGGAACGCCGCATCGACCTGTCCATCGCCATCGCTGATGTCGAAAAAGAGATGGAACAGCGCCTGAAGCGGATGGGCAAGAACATCAAGATGCCGGGCTTCCGTCCGGGCAAGGTGCCATTCAGCATCATCAAGCAACAACACGGCGACCAGGCCCGCCACGAAGTCCTGTCCGAAGAACTCGACCGCGCATTTGGCGAAACGGTGACCGCCCAGAAGATGCGCGTCGCCGGCTATCCGCGCCTTGAACCGAAGACCACCGAAAGCACCACGCACCTCGAATTTGAAGCCATTTTCGAGGTTTACCCGGATTTCACCCCGGCCGACATGTCGACCGCAGAAGTCGAGCGCCCGGTACTCGAAGTGACCGCCGCCGAAGTCGACAAGACCCTGGACATCCTGCGCCAGCAACGCGTTACCTATGAAGATGCCGCTCGCGCTGCCGCCAAGGGTGATCGCGTCGTCATCGACTTCCTGGGCAAGAAGGACGGCGAGCCGTTCCCGGGCGGCCAGGCCAGCGACTATCCTTTCGTGCTCGGTCAAGGCCAGATGCTGCCCGACTTCGAGAGCGCGGTCGAAGGTGCCAATGCTGGCGAGTCCAAAACCTTCGACTTGACCTTCCCTGCCGATTACTTCGCCAAGGATCTGGCGGGCCAGACGGTTCAGTTCGAGATTACCGTCAAGCAGGTTCAGGCACCGAAGCTGCCTGAAGTCGATGCCGAATTTGCCAAGGGCATGGGCATTGTCGATGGCGACGTCGCCAAGATGCGCGCCGAAATCGAAGCCAACCTGAAGCGCGAAGTGAAGCGCCGCATCGAAGGCAAGGTGAAAGATCAGGTCATGGAAGCCCTGATCAAGGCGAACCAGATCGACACGCCGATAGCCTTGGTCGACATGGAGATCCAGCGCCTGATGCAAGCCGCCCGCCAAGACATGGAGCAGCGTGGCATGAAGCTTCAGGACATGCCGATCCAGCCGGAATGGTTCGCCGACCAGGCGAAGCGCCGCGTCACTCTTGGCCTGATTCTTGCTGAAGTCGTCAAGACGGAAGGTCTTCAGGCAAAGCCAGAGCAAATCCGCGCCATGGTCGAGGAAAATGCGCAGAGCTACGAGCAACCGGAAGAAGTCATCCGCTGGTACTACGCACAACCGCAACGCCTTGGCGAAGTGGAAGGCTTGGCTATCGAGAACAATGTGGTCGAATGGGTGCTTGGCAAGGCCAAGGTCACCGACAAGGCTGCAATTTTCGATGAGCTGATGGGCCAGAAGAGCTAAGCTGATATCAGGTCATAAAACTGACAAACGTCTGTAACGTAACAAACAAGGGCTGACATGAATATCGACAACACAAACAACCAGGATCCGCAGGCATTGGGCCTCGTTCCCATGGTGGTTGAACAGAGCGGACGCGGTGAGCGCGCGTACGATATTTATTCGCGCCTCCTCAAGGAGCGCGTGATATTTCTTGTCGGCCCGGTTAACGACGCCAGCGCCAACCTGGTCGTTGCCCAACTGCTGTTCCTTGAAGCGGAAAACCCGGACAAGGACATCTATTTCTATATCAACTCGCCGGGTGGCTCGGTTACGGCTGGCATGTCGATTTACGACACCATGCAGTTCATCAAGCCGGACGTGTCGACGCTATGCATTGGGCAGGCTGCCTCCATGGGCGCCTTCCTGCTCAACGCCGGGGCCAAGGGCAAGCGTTTCGCGCTGCCCAACTCGCGCGTGATGATTCACCAGCCGCTGGGCGGCTTCCAGGGCCAGGCCTCGGATATCGCCATCCATGCCAAGGAAATCCTGTCGATTCGTGACCGCCTCAACCGGATCATGGCCGAACACAGTGGCCAGCCACTGGAACGCATCGAAAAAGACACGGATCGTGACAATTTCCTTTCGGCCGTGGAAGCAGCAGAATACGGATTGATCGACAAGGTGCTAACCCGCCGCGATGCGGCTTGACCGGAGAAACACAGATGTCCAAAGGCGGCCAGGAAAAACTGCTCTACTGCTCCTTCTGCGGCAAAAGCCAGCACGAAGTCAAGAAACTCATTGCCGGCCCGTCGGTCTTCATCTGTGACGAGTGCATCGCGCTCTGTAACGACATCATCCGCGACGAGTTGCCGGAAGAAGCGGCCAAAGCCGGTCGCTCCGATCTGCCTACGCCGCGCGAGATCAGTTCGATTCTGGATCAATATGTGATCGGCCAGGAAGTTGCCAAGCGCATCCTCGCCGTCGCCGTCTACAACCACTATAAGCGCCTGCGCCATACCGCCAAGAATGCCGGCGACGTGGAACTGGCCAAGAGCAACATCCTGCTGATCGGCCCGACCGGCTCGGGCAAGACCCTGCTTGCCCAGACATTGGCACGCCTTCTCAACGTACCCTTCGTAATGGCCGATGCAACAACGCTGACCGAAGCAGGCTATGTTGGCGAGGATGTCGAGAACATCATCCAGAAGCTGCTGCAGAAGTGCGACTACGACGTCGAGAAGGCCCAGCAGGGCATTGTCTATATCGACGAGATCGACAAGATTTCGCGTAAGTCCGACAACCCGTCAATCACCCGCGATGTCTCTGGCGAGGGTGTGCAACAGGCGCTTCTCAAGCTGATCGAAGGCACCACAGCCTCGATTCCACCGCAGGGTGGCCGCAAACATCCCAATCAGGATTTTGTCCAGGTAGACACCACCAACATCCTGTTCATCTGCGGAGGCGCGTTCGCCGGCCTGGAAAAAGTAATCCAGAACCGCTCGGAACGTGGCGGCATCGGCTTCGGAGCGGAAGTCAAGAGTAAGGACGATGGCAAGACCGTCGGCAAGATCCTGCTCGACGCCGAACCGGAAGACCTGATCAAGTTTGGCCTGATTCCGGAACTCATCGGCCGCCTACCGGTCGTCGCAACTCTACAGGAACTGGAAGAATCGGCCCTAGTACAGATCCTTACCGAGCCGAAGAATGCGCTGGTCAAGCAGTACCAGAAGCTGTTCGGCATGGAAGATGTCGAGCTGGAAATCCGCCCGGGTGCCCTTTCTGCCATCGCCAAGAAGGCGCTGGAGCGCAAGACCGGTGCCCGTGGCCTGCGCTCGATCATGGAGCATGCCCTGCTCGACACAATGTACGAACTCCCGGGGATGGAAAATGTCGAAAAGGTGGTAATCGATGAGAATATGATCACCGGCGACACCCCGCCGTTGCTCATTTACGCCGATCAGCCGAAGGTCTCCGGCTCCAACTGAGCCGGGGCTTGAATTGCGGTTTCCCGCCCCCATTTAGGGAGCACATACCTATTTCAAAGGCTTCGTAATGTCGAACCCCAACACGCTCCCGGAAACCGTCGAACTGCCGCTATTGCCGCTGCGCGATGTCGTCGTCTTCCCGCACATGGTCATTCCGCTGTTTGTCGGCCGCCCGAAATCGATCAAGGCCCTAGAAATGGCCATGGAGGCTGGCAAGAACATCCTTCTGCTGGCCCAGAAGTCAGCCGCCAAGGACGAACCAGAGCCGGACGACCTGTACCGTATCGGCTGCATGGCCAATATCCTGCAGATGCTCAAGCTGCCCGACGGCACTGTCAAGGTTCTGGTCGAGGGTACCCAGCGTGCGCGTGTCGAGGCCATCGAAATCCAGTCGTCGGTGTTCATGGCGACTGCCGTGCCGCTACCGCAACCGGGTGTCGAGGATCACGAGATCGAGGCCATGCGCCGCGCCGTGGTTGCCCAGTTCGACCAGTTCGTCAAACTGAATAAAAAGATCCCGCCGGAAGTCCTCTCCTCCATTGCCGGAATCGAAGATGCTGGCCGTCTGGCCGACACCATCGCTGCCCACCTGCCGCTAAAACTGGAGCAGAAGCAGGAAGTGCTGGAGATGGAGAGCATCCGCGACCGCATTGATCGCCTGCTCTCGCAACTCGAATCGGAAATCGACATCCTGCAGGTCGAAAAGCGCATCCGTGGCCGCGTCAAGCGCCAGATGGAAAAGAGCCAGCGCGAGTACTACCTGAACGAACAGGTGAAGGCGATCCAGAAGGAACTCGGCGAAGGCGAAGAAGGTGCCGATCTCGAAGAGTTGGACAAGAAGATCAAGGCTGCCGGCATGAGCAAGGAAGGGCTGGCCAAAGCCCAGAGCGAACTCAAGAAGCTGCGCCTGATGTCGCCGATGTCCGCCGAAGCGACTGTTGTTCGCAATTTCATCGAGACATTAGTTGGCCTCCCGTGGCGCAAGAAGACGCGCATTAGCAAGGATCTGCGTGAAGCAGAAAAGGTGCTGGACGCCGACCATTACGGTCTGGACAAGGTCAAGGAGCGCATCGTCGAGTATCTCGCCGTGCAGCAGCGTGTCGACAAGGTCAAGGCGCCTATCCTCTGCCTCGTCGGCCCTCCGGGCGTCGGCAAGACCTCGCTCGGGCAGTCCATCGCTAAGGCGACCAATCGCAAGTTCGTCCGCATGGCACTCGGTGGCGTCCGTGATGAAGCCGAAATTCGCGGCCATCGCCGCACCTATATCGGTTCGATGCCGGGCAAAATTCTGAGTAGCCTGACCAAGGTTGGCGTGCGTAACCCGTTGTTCCTGCTCGATGAAGTCGACAAGCTCGGCCAGGATTTTCGTGGCGACCCTTCGTCCGCCCTGCTGGAAGTTCTTGATCCGGAACAGAATCACACCTTCCAGGATCATTATGTCGAGGTCGATTTCGATCTTTCCGACGTGATGTTTGTGGCCACCGCCAATACGATGAACATCCCGGCGCCTTTGCTTGACCGCATGGAAGTCATCCGTCTCTCGGGCTACACCGAAGACGAGAAGGTCAACATCGCCATGCGTTACCTGTTGCCCAAGCAAATCAAGAACAATGGCCTGAAGAAAACAGAGATCGCGGTCGCCGACAGCGCCGTGCGTGACATCGTGCGCTACTACACCCGCGAAGCAGGCGTGCGCGCACTGGAACGTGAAATCTCCAAGATCTGCCGCAAAGTCGTCAAAACTCTGGTGCTCAAAAAGCGCGACACGAAGCTTGCGGTCAACGCCCGAAATCTGGACAAATTCCTCGGCGTCCGTCGCTATACCTTCGGCATGGCCGAAAAGGAAAACCAGGTTGGCCAGGTTACCGGCCTGGCCTGGACAGAGGTTGGCGGCGAATTGCTGACCATTGAATGCGCCAACATGCCGGGCAAGGGCAATATCATTCGCACCGGCTCACTCGGCGACGTAATGAAGGAATCGGTAGAGGCCGCCCGCTCCGTCGTGCGCGCCCGCGCACGCCGCCTGGGCATCAAGGATGAAGTTTTTGAAAAGACCGACATTCACATCCACGTGCCGGAAGGGGCAACGCCGAAGGATGGCCCATCCGCAGGTATTGCCATGACGACCGCACTGGTTTCTGCCTACACCGGAATCCCCGTACGCTGCGACGTCTGCATGACCGGCGAAATCACCTTGCGTGGCGAGGTTCTGGCTATCGGCGGACTCAAGGAAAAGCTGCTGGCGGCTGTGCGTGGCGGCGTCAAGACTGCCCTCATTCCTGAAGAGAACGTCAAGGATCTCACCGAGATTCCAGACAACATCAAAAACAAGATTGAGGTTGTTCCGGTCAAGTGGATTGATCAGGTTCTTGAACGGGCATTGGAGCGCTTGCCGGAAGCGCTGCCTGACCTGACGGCAGACAGCGGCACCGTTGCAGCGGCCAGCGAGAACGCACCTCCACAAGTGGTCGTTACTCATTGATTTAGAAGGGAAGCATGCCGACGTGTTAACGAAGGCAGGCTTCCCGGCTCTGCCAGGAGGGGGCAAAACCCCGAGAATCCGCTTGACACAAGGATTTCAGCAGAGATATAAATCCGTCCTCGACAAAATTTCACTGTCCTATCCATTCCACCAAAGGGGATCCCAATGAACAAATCCGACCTGATCGATCAGATCGCCACTTCTGCTGAAATCTCCAAGGCCGCTGCTGCTCGCGCACTCGACGCCACTGTCGATGCCGTCAAAGCTGCCCTGAAGGCTGGCGACACGGTCAGCCTGATCGGCTTCGGCACCTTCTACGTTGGCGAACGTGCCGCCCGCACCGGCCGCAACCCGCGCACCGGCAAGACGCTGGAAATCAAGGCTGCCAAGTCGCCGAAGTTCCGCGCCGGCAAGGGGCTGAAAGACGCCATCAACTAATATCTTCCCGGGTGCTTAGCTCAGTTGGTAGAGCGTCGCCCTTACAAGGCGAATGTCGGGGGTTCGAGCCCCTCAGCACCCACCAGAATATCCCGATCCGGGATTGCCAAACCCCGCCATCAGGCGGGGTTTTTGTTTTTTCAAATGCCGGGCGACAGCCTCAGGCTTTTCGTCCATGCCCGGTGCGATTCTGTGTCGCAGAGAGAATTCCTCGCAGGATATTGATTTCGTCGCGCTCCAATCTTGCTCGCCCGAACAGGCGACGTAGTTTCGGTAAGAGTCGCCCCGGCTGCTCCGGGTTCAGAAAGCCGGTTTCGGTCATTACAGACTTCAGATGCGCGTGCAAGCCCTCGATTTCATCGTGCGTTGCCAGCGGCGACGAGAACGGTGTCACACGCGGGTCTGCCAATGGTTGCAGCGTGTCGCTGTAGGCTGCTAGACGCAATTCGTAGCAGAGCACCTGCACCGCCGCGCCGAGATTGAGCGAACTGAAATCCGGGTTGGTAGGAATGCTCACCGCCGACTGGCATTGCAGTATTTCGTCGTTACTGAGGCCAACCGATTCGTTGCCAAAAACCAGCGCTACAGGCCCGTGCGCAGCCTCTGCCAGCAGTTGCCATGCCGCCTCCCTGGGGAAGCCGGGCGGCGGGCCAAGATCGCGGCGCCTGGCCGATAGCGCGACGGCCAAGATGCTGCCGGCCAGCGCCCCAGGCAGGGTATCGTGGATTTTTGCCCCTTTTAGCACGTCGACCGCACCCGTCGCCCGCGCCTCAGCCTCCGGGTCGGGGAAGGCGCACTTCGGTGCAACCAGATGAAGATCCGACAATCCCATGGTCTTCATGGCCCGTGCAGCTGCACCGATATTGCCGGGATGGCTTGGCCGGCATAGGACGATACGGATACGGGAGAGCAGGAGTTCCGGGTTCATAGTAAAATTCGGTCTTTCCAAATAAAAATCGGGTGGCCTGCGCCACCCGTTAGTTCTTTAAACCATGCATCCAGCCCTGAATATAGCTATCAAGGCGGCGCTCGGCGCCGGCAAGATCATCAACCGCGCCTCGAATGACCTCGATCTGCTCAAGGTCAGCACGAAGCAGCCGAACGATTTCGTCACCGAGGTGGACCAGGCTGCTGAAGCGTTCATCATCAAGACCCTGCAGGAAGCCTATCCTCAGTACGGGATTCTAGCAGAGGAGTCCGGCGAGACCGCAGGCAGGGGCAATGGCGAAACCGAATACCAGTGGATCATCGATCCGCTCGACGGCACCACCAATTTCATCCACGGCATGCCCCAGTACGCAGTATCGATTGCCCTGGCGAAATCGGGTGTCGTCGAGCAGGCGGTTGTATTCGACCCGAACCGCAACGAGTTGTTCACCGCCAGCAAAGGTGGTGGAGCATTCCTGAACGAACGCCGCATCCGCGTATCGCGGCGCCTCAAGTTGCAGGATTCGCTGATCGGCACCGGCTTTCCTTATCGCAGTTTCGATCTGATCGACACCTACCTGGCGATCTTCAAGGAACTGGTGCAAAAGACGGCAGGTCAGCGCCGGCCTGGCGCTGCTTCGCTTGATCTGGCCTATGTTGCCTGCGGTCGCTATGACGGCTTCTGGGAATTCGGCCTCGCGCCGTGGGATATGGCTGCCGGCGCCCTGCTGATCGCCGAGGCTGGCGGACTGGTCAGCGATGTGCGCGGCGAAGCGACTTACCTGACCAGTGGCAACATCATTGCCGGAACCCCGAAAGTATTTGCGCCGCTACTTGGCATCATTCAGGAAAACCTGCCCGATTCAATTCGCGGCTAAACGGTTCAGCCCGGGCATTTTCCCGGGCTGCAACCCTGCCCGGCCAGCAGGGCCAAACTGACTATTTCTCTGTCTTGTTGGGCGGTTCGTTGTACTGGAAACCAGTAAACATGTTGCGGGTCTGGTTCTGCAACTTGTCCTGCATCTGCTGAAACATTTTCTTCGACTGATCCATGTACGCGGTCATCATGCTCTGCATCGCCGGTTGCTGAAAATTCAGGAACTGAGCCCAGAAATCAGCCTGCATGTGAGTACTGTCACCGCCATGCATCGTGCGTGACTGCTCCTGTAGCTTCTGCTGGAAATCGACGAAGGTTCTCATGTTGTTTTCCAGATACTTGCCGAGCATTCCCTGCATGGTGCTTCCGTAAAAACGGATGAACCCGGAGAGCAATTCACTGGAAAACAGTGGTGCACCACCCGCCTCTTCTTCGAGGATGATCTGCAACAGGATGCTGCGCGTCAGGTCTTCGTTGGTCTTGGCATCCAGCACCTTGAAGACCTCAAACTTGAGAACCAGATCCTTCACATCCCCCAAGGTGATGTAGGCGCTTGTCTTGGTGTCGTAAAGACGGCGGTTGGGGTATTTCTTGATCAGGCGTACTTGTTCAGACATCCAGCGATCCTCGAACGAGTTTGTGTGCAGCGCACCATTATAGCTCAAAAAAACAGGCACCTTGCGGTGCCTGTTCTTGATGCAGCGCAAGAATAATGCAGATTACTGGTAGTACAGACCGCCGTTGATGTTGATCGTGGCGCCGGTGGTGAAACCGGACAGATCGTTCGACAGGTAGGCACAGGCGTAGCCGATTTCTTCCGGCTTGGCCAGGCGCTTCATCGGCACAGAGGCAACGATGGTTTCAAGGACTTCCGGCTTGATCGCCATGACCATCTTGGTCGCGACGTAGCCCGGGCAGATGGCGTTGACGGTCACGCCCTTGGCGGCCAGTTCAGCAGCGAGTGCCTTGGTGAAACCGATCACACCAGCCTTGGCGGCGGAGTAGTTGGTCTGGCCAGCCTGACCCTTGACGCCGTTGACCGAAGAGATGTTGATGATACGACCCCATCCGCGCTCGGCCATCTTGGCGGAAACTTGCTTGGTCATGTTGAACAGCGAGGTCAGGTTGGTGGCGATAACCGCATCCCAGCCATCCTTTTCCATCTTGGCGAACATGCGGTCACGGGTGATGCCGGCATTGTTGATCAGGATGTCGACCGGGCCAGCAGCAGCTTCGGCTTCGGCAACCATCTTCTGGCAGTCTTCCAGGGAAGACACGTCACCAGCAACACAAACAAAATCCTTGTAGCCGGCTTCAGCCATTTCGGCCAGCCAGGCATCCTTGTTGTCGAACTGCGGGTGGTAAGAAGCCACCACCTTGTGACCGGCCTTGGCCAGTTCCTGACAAATTGCGGTTCCGAGACCACCCATAGCACCGGTAACGAGAGCAACACGTTGAGTCATGGTTATTCCTTCCTGTTGTTGAATTGAAGCGGGGGTAAATGATACGCCGGTCAGTACATGTGCTGACCGCCGTTGATGGAAATATTGGCTCCAGTGACGAATGCCGCTTCGTCGGAAGCGAGATAAGCCACGAGGCCGGCGATTTCTTCCGGTTTGCCCAAGCGGTTGACCGGTATCTGCGGAAGAATCTTCGAATCGAGAATTTCCTGCGGAATGGCTGTCACCATCTTTGTACCGATATAGCCTGGCGAAATGGTATTGACCGTTACGCCCTGCTTGGCAACCTCCAGCGCCAATGCCTTGGTAAACCCGTGCATGCCGGCCTTGGCAGCAGAATAGTTGGTCTGGCCGAATGCGCCTTTCTGGCCGTTGACCGAGGCGACATTGATGACACGCCCCCACTTGCGCTCGGTCATGCCATCGAGCACCTGCTTGGTCATGTTGAAAACCGAGTCGAGATTGGTGTGGATCACGGCATCCCAATCAGCCTTGGTCATGCGTTTGAACGTCATGTCGCGGGTGATGCCGGCGTTGTTGACCAGCACATCGACCGGGCCAACTTCCCGCGTGACCGCCTCGACGCAGGCGCGCGAAGACTCGAAATCGGTGACATCGCACGGGTAGGCCTTGAAGCCGAAACCCATGTTGTTCATGCTTTTCAACCAGCCTTCGACCTTGTCGTTGCCAGGCGAATACGTGGTGACGACCTTGTAACCAAGTGCCGCCAGCTTGATGCAGACAGCTTCGCCAAGGCCGCCCATCCCCCCTGTGACCAATGCAACTCTGGACATTGACTCCCTCCTCCTGATGACTTTGTTTAAACCACGCGTTCCTTGACGTAACGCCCGGGTGCCGGTTCGATCGGCTTGTATTTGGTATTGCCCGGTTTGCGCGGCGCCCTGGGTTCGCCGGCCAGCGGCTTGAGCCAGGCAGCCCAGTCCGACCACCAACTGCCCTTCTTTTCTTCGGCTGCGGTCAACCAGCCCTCGGCATCGATTTTCACATCGTCATTGACCCAGAAACTGCGTTTGTTCTTGCTCGCCGGATTAATCACCCCGGCAATGTGCCCGGAGGCACCGAGAACGAAACGCACCTTGCCGCCGAGAATTCGTGTGCTCTGGTAAGCCGACTGCCAGGGCACGATATGGTCTTCACGCGTCGCCAGCAGATAGACCGGCATCTCGAGCGTACCCAGATCGATGCGCTGGCCGCACATTTCCAGTTTGCCCGGCACCCGCAAGCTGTTGTCGTGATAGAGATTGCGCATGTACCAGCAGGCGAACGGCCCGGGTAGGTTGGTCGAATCGGAGTTCCAGTACAACAGGTCGAAGGCTTGCGGCTTCTGGCCTTTCAGATAGTTGCCGGTAACGTAGTTCCAGACCAGGTCGTTGGCGCGCAGGAAGGAGAAGGTATTTTGCAGATCGCGCGCGGGCAGCAAACCGCCCTTGCCAATGGTCGACTCGCGCGCCATCAAGCCTTTTTCGTCGATGAAGAGGCCGATCTCGCCGGTGTCGGAAAAGTCGAGCAGCGTGGTAAGCAAGGTCAGCGATGACACGATGTCTTCGCCACGTGCCTTGAGCACGGCCAGCGCCGAAGTCAGGATGGTACCGCCGACGCAGAAACCGAGCGCATTGACCTGTTTAACCTTGCAGATTTCCCTGGCAACATGCAGGGCGGCAATCGGCCCGTGTTCGAGATAATCCTCCCAGGTCAGATGCCCTTGCGCTTCCTGCGGGTTGCGCCAGGAGACCAGGAAAACCGTATTGCCCTGATCGACCATGTAACGGATCAGCGAATTGTCCGGCTGCAGATCCATGATGTAGAACTTGTTGATGCACGGCGGCACCACGACCAACGGCCGCGTGCCAACCTTGGGCGTCAGCGGTGCGTACTGGATCAACTGCATCAGGTCGTTTTCATAGACCACGGCGCCTTCCGTGGTCGCGATATTCTTGCCCACTTCGAAAACCGACTCGTCGGTCATCGAAATGCGCCCTTTCTCGAAATCCCTGAGCAGGTTGTTGATGCCGTCGGTAATGCTCTGGCCCTTGGTTTCCAGCGCCAGCTTGATGAATTCGGGATTGGTCGCGGCGTAATTCGAGGGCGCCATCGCGTCGGCAATCTGGCGGGCCAGGAAACGCATGCGATTTCGCGCCTTGTCGTCGGCAGCCGGGATCAGCTCGACCAGCTCCTTCGTGTATTTCGTGTTGAGCAGATAGGCTTGATGCAGGTAGTCGTATATCGGACTCTCACGCCACTCTGCCGCCGCGAAGCGGCGATCGCCAGCGTCGGGCTCGACCTTGAAGCTTTCTTCCTTGCCCTGCTGCCTGGCCAGCATCGCGTTCCACAGCGACATCTGCTGATCCATGAACTGCTTTTGCAAGGCTGTCAGCGCCTGCGGGTCAACCGCCGGCGGCGTTTCGGCAGCCGGGTTGCCGGTCTTGCCAATGAACTCCATAAACTGTTTCGCCATATCCTGGCCGGCTTGCATGAATTGCATGGCCGACCCCATGAATGCGTCTTTATTGCCTGATCCCTGCTGCGTCATGGCCAGTCTCTTCTCTGTTTATGAATCGGGGTAAGCCTTTGGATTCTGCATACGCGTCCGAGCGCTGTCAATGGATTTGCATGCATAATTGGCGCATGTACATCGTTGCCATCGGCTGGCTGTATGTGACCGTGCTCGTTGCACTCAACGAGCCAAACCTCATCTACGGCATCATCTCGTTTCTGTTCTACGGCCTGCTCCCCGCCGGGCTGCTGCTGTGGTTTGCTGGCAGAAAAGTGCGCCGCCAGCGTCAGCGCTATCGCGAACTACTCGCCGACCAGCGCGCGAACGCCGGCAATCGAAGCGACGCCGAGACCGATCAGTAGTATCTGCTGCAGGGTGGCCTTCAGCTCGGTTCGTTTGTGCAGACCGGGAATCAGGTCGGCGACCGCTACGTAGATCATGCTGGCAGCCGCCAGACCCAGCAAATAGGGAATCCATTCGCTCAGTTGCGACAGGGCAAAATAGGCGAGCAAGGCGCCGATCAGCGTCGCCAGACTCGACAGCAGATTGAATGCCAGCGCCCGCACCCGGCTGTAGCCGGAATGAAGAAGAATCAGATAATCGCCGACTTCCTGCGGAATTTCGTGCGCGATGATGGCCAGCGCGGTGACGATCCCGAGCTGGGTGCTTTCGAGAAAGGCGGCCGCAATCAGGATGCCGTCGACAAAGTTGTGAAAGGTATCGCCAACCAGAATCAGCAGCCCGGAACGCCCGTGATCGTGGGCCGGCGCCTGGGCATCGTGCGCTTCGCAATGATCGTGATGGCAATGCCGCCAGAGCACCAGTTTTTCGAGCACGAAGAAGGCCAGGATACCGAACAGGACAGTTGCCGCCATACGCTGCGGCTGCCCGTGCTCCAGGGCGTGGGGCAGAATTTCAAGAAACGCCGCCCCCAGCAGTGCGCCGATTGCATAGGAGATCAACATGTTGACGCGGTGCGTGCCGACCGCAACAGTCAGCGCAGCTGCCGCCATTACGCTCAACACGCCGCCAGCCAGCGCGACGGCGACGATCCAGGAAAGAGTACTCACGGGAAACCAGGTTCGGGGGAAGGCGCGGATTATACGCCCTGCGCCCCTTTCTCAAGCCAGATCAGACTCGCCATGCGGCCGGTCACGCCGTCGCGGCGATAGGAAAAATAGCGCTCGGCTTCGCTCACCGTGCATGCGTCACCGCCGCTGACCGACGGGACACCCAGGGAAGCCAGGCGCTGGCGGGCCAGCAGATAGATATCGCACAGCCACTTTCCCGCTTCTCCAGGTACGAAGCCGAGGCTGGCCGCCGGGTCGGCCGCCACGAAGGCCTGCCTGACTTCATCACCCACCTCGAAACAGCGCGGCCCGATGGCCGGGCCCAGCCAGGCCAGCAACTCACCGGACGGCACTTGCATGGCAGCGACCGTACTTTCCAGCACTCCTGCCAGCAAACCCCGCCAGCCCGCATGCGCGGCCGCCACAACCGTACCCTGGCGATCGCACAACAGCACCGGCAGGCAGTCGGCAGTCATGACAACGCAGACCTGCTCCGGCTGACGTGCATAAACCGCATCGGCATTTTTGATTTTTGCCCCTTTTTCGGCGTCGACCGCAACCGTGCCGTGCACCTGCGTCAGCCAGCACGGTTCGGCAGGCAAACGTGATGTGAGCGCTGCCCGATTCGCCGCCACCGCCGCCGGATCGTCGCCAACGTGATCGCCCAGGTTGAAGCTCGCCCACGGTCCCTTGCTGACGCCGCCGTTGCGGGTCGTCTGCAAGGCCCGGACGTTGGCCGGAACAGCCCAGTCCGGCACATAACAATCAGCCATAACGCAAGGTTTCAAGCAATTCGAGCATGTCGACGGGCATCGGCACTTCCCACTGGCGCAAGCGCTGCTCGAGCGGATGCACGAGCGCCAGACGCGTGGCATGCAGGGCCTGGCGGGGAAAGGACGGCAGGCGCGGATCGGGCCGCCCATAGACCTTGTCGCCGAGCAGCGGGTGCTTGACCGATGCCATGTGCACGCGAATCTGGTGCGTGCGCCCGGTTTCCAGCGTGCACTCGATCAATGCACAGTGATCGAACTGCTCCAGCCCCCGGTAGTGGGTAATGGCCGGCTTGCCGCCTCGGGTTTCCGGAACCACAGCCATCTTGATGCGCTGCGACGGGTGGCGCCCGATCGGCGCTTCGATGGTCGACTGCACAAACACCATCCCGGCGACGAAGGCCAGATACTGGCGCTTGACGGTGCGTGCCTGCAACTGGCGCACCAGGTCGGTCTGCGCTTCCAGCGTTTTGGCCACCACCAGCAGGCCGCTGGTGTCCTTGTCCAGCCGATGCACGATGCCCGCGCGCGGCACCTCGGCAATGCCGGGCACATGATGCAGCAAGGCATTCATCAGCGTGCCGCTCCAGTTACCGCTGCCGGGGTGCACAACCAGTCCGGCCGGTTTGTTAATCACCAGCAGCGCCTCGTCCTCGAACACGATGTCGAGCGGGATGTCTTCCGGCTGCTCGGCCAGTTCCTTGGCTTCGGCTGGTTCGTTCAGGATCAGGCGCTCGCCGCCCATCATTTTGCGCTTGGGTTCGCTCTCGATGCGCCCGTCCACCATTACCAGGCCGTCGCGCACCCAGGCTTGCAGGCGATTGCGCGAATGTTGCGGCCACAGATCGGCAAGCACCTGGTCGAGGCGCCGGCCTGCGCTATGATCGGGAACGCAGACGGGGAGCGCCGGAGTTCGGCTATAATCCGCGCGGTCTACCAAAGGATTTTTCATGATGCGAAGTGTACCTGCATTCGCCCGCTTCTTTCGCCTGCTGACAGCGCTTTTGATCGTCGTCACCGTTACCGGCTGTGGCCTCTTCGGCGAAACGAAGGACGAGACGCTTGGCTGGTCGGCCAACAAACTGTATTCCGAAGCCAAGGAAGCGCAAACGGATGGCGCCTGGGACAAGGCCGCCAAAATGTACGAAAAGCTGGAAGCGCGCTACCCCTATGGACGCTACGCCCAGCAGGCTCAGCTCGAACTCGGCTATGTGTACTGGAAAGCCGGCGAAACCGGCTCGGCGCTCGCCGCCACCGATCGCTTCATCAAGCTGCACCCGAACCACCCCGCCGTGGACTACGCCTACTACCTGAAAGGCCTGATCAATTTCAACGAAGATCTGGGCTGGGCCGGCTATATCAGCACCCAGGACCCCACCGAACGCGACCCCAAGGCGGCGCGCGAATCCTTCGATGCCTTCCGCGAACTCGCCACACGCTTCCCCAACAGCAAATACACGCCGGATGCGATTCAGCGCCTGAACTATCTGGTGAACGCGATGGCCTCGCACGAAGTTCACGTCGCCCGCTACTACTACAATCGTGGCGCCTACGTCGCCGCTGCCAATCGTGCGCAGTCGGCCATCAAGTCCTTCCCCTCGGCCCCGGCTGTCGAACAGGCGATGTACATCCTGGTCGCCTCCTACGACAAACTCGGCATGATCGATCTGCGTGACGACGCCGACCGCGTAATGCGCAAGAACTTCCCGGACAGCAAGTTTTACGAAACGGGCCTGGCAGACAACAAGAAGTGGTGGCAGCTCTGGTAAGACCGGGGCAATAACCCAATCCGGCAACCCGTTTATCAGGTTGCCGGCTGCGTTATCCAGAGTAGTTCGGGCACGCCGTCGTCGGCGCCCCAAACAATCGCGCTTTGCCCGTACTTCTCGCCCAAGGCGATAGCTTCTTCAAGCCCGATATCGACGACGAAACAGGTTTCTTCATCGGCCCATTCGCCGTCGTCGGCAACGTTCTCTCCGGCATAAGGCTCGAACCCCGCCTCCAGAAGCTCACACTCCAGCTGCGCCTGGCGTAGCGCATTCTGTTCCGCATCGAGCGCTTGCGAACCGGGATTATGCGCTGTCACGATGGCAAAGCGCAGCGCCCCGGCGGTTTCCAGCCAGCAACGCAAGGTCTCGGAAGCCACGCCAAGGCGCAACTCGCAACTACCGCCCGGCAGAAATACCCGATAGGTTGTCGCCCGGTAGGCGTCTTCGAGTTCAGTCGTCTTCGCCATCCAGTTCCACCATGCCGATCAATTGTTCCGATTCGCCTGCCGGAAGCGCCTCGACTTCACGCAGTTTGCGCGAAAGCTGACGCGTCCGCGTCTCGGCCTTGCTGATACTGTTGCTCGCTTCGTCGAGCTTCTTGCGCGTATGCGCCAGCGCCTCGCCGAATTTGCCGAATTCGGTCTTGACCGCCCCGAGCACCGCCCACACTTCGGCCGAGCGTTGCTCGATGGCCAGCGTGCGAAAGCCCATCTGCAGGCTGTTGAGCAGCGCCGACAACGTCGTCGGGCCGGCCAGGCTGACCCGCCATTCGCGCTGCAAGGTGTCGGCAAGACCAGGACGACGCAGGGCCTCGGCATACAAGCCCTCGGTCGGCAGATAGAGCAACGCAAAATCGGTAGTGTGCGGCGGCGCCACATATTTGTCGCGAATGCTGCGCGCCTCGTTTTTCAGGCGCAGTTCGATTGCCTTGCCCGCCTCCTCGACCAGCAGCGGCTCGCCGCGCTCCTGCGCATCCATCAGGCGCTGATAATCCTCGACCGGAAACTTGGCGTCGATCGGCAGCCAGACGACCGCACCATCACCTTTGCCCGGCAAGCGGATGGCAAAATCGACGCGCTCGTTGCTGCCCGGCCGGGTCGCCACATTGGCGGAAAACTGCTCGGCAGTCAGCAATTGTTCGAGCAAGGCCGACAACTGCACTTCGCCCCAGGTACCGCGCGTCTTGACGTTGCTCAACACCCGCTTGAGATCGCCGACCCCGGCCGCCAGTGACTGCATTTCGCCCAAGCCGCGATGCACCTGCTCCAGCCGCTCGCTGACCTGCTTGAACGATTCGCCCAAACGCTGCTCCAGCGTCGCATGCAGTTTCTCATCGACTGTGCGCCGCATTTCATCGAGCTTAACCGCGTTATCGGCCTGGATTGCGCTCAAGCGCGATTCGACGGCCATTTTCAAACGCTCGAAGCGTTCGTCCAGCCCCAGCGAGAAACGGTTCAGTTCGCGCGCGAAAGCCTCCAGCCGCTCGCCTTGCAAACTGCCCAGTTGCCCGATTTGCGTCGTCACCGCCTGAGCCAGCAGGTTCGCCGACTGGCTGCGCTCCTCGCGGTCGCGAAACGCGTCCTCGGCATCTTCACGACGGCCGCGCGCAAGTTCTTCGCGCAACTCGCGCTCCAGCCGTTCCAGCCCTTTTTCCTGCGCTTCCTGCAAGCTGCGCAGGCGCGTTTCGTCGTCGCCGCGCCGCTGCCCGCGCCACAGAATGACGACCTGCAACAGGACGACGAGGACCATTCCGGCCAGCAGTGCTTCGCTCACCATCACCTCAGCGAGAAATCGACACGACTGCCCTTGCCCTTGTCCTTGTCGCCGGCCTCGGTTTTCGGCTCGATCAGGAAGATGCGTTCCTGCGGTACCTTGCCTTCTTCGATCAGCCAGCTCTGGACATTTTCGGCACGGCGCAATGCGAGTTGCTGGACATCCTCGTCAGTCGCCGGCAGATTGGTCAGCATCAGTTTTTCCATTTCCTCGACCGGCAAATCCTTCTGCATGCCGATCAGGTTGCGCGGCTTGGGAAACTTGGCTTCCTTGTACGCCCGCTGCAGGTAAACCGGGTATTCCGAGGCGTCGACCGCAACCGCCTCGACGGATGTCCCCTCGCCGCCCTTCTTCAATTGATCCTTGAGCTTTTCTGCCTTGACTGCACGCTCGATGGCAACACGCTTGATGCCTTCCTTGTCGGTTTCCGGATCGGCGCGCCCGGTGATTTCGAGCTTCAGCGAGTCGCGCTCCTTGAGCGCCTTCGCCAGTGCTTCCAAACGCTTGGTGGCGGCATCATCAAAAGTCGAACGCCCCGGCCCGAACTCGATATTGGACAATTCTTCGCCGCCGCCGAACATCGAGCCGAGCAGCGCAAACGGCGAGGTCACGGCCTTGACGAACAGGTTGATGATGACCTTGACCACCAGGCCACCAATCGAGAACTCGGGGTCGTCGAGCGAACCGGATATCGGCAGGTTGAGATCGATCTCGCCCCGGTTGTTTTTGAGCAACGCGATGGCGAGGTTGACCGGCAGCTTGGTCGCGTCCGGGCTTTCCACCTTGTCACCGAAGGTCAGCTGGTCGATGAACAGGCGATTCTCGGCCGTCAATTGCTTGTTTTCCAGCTTGTAGGCGACATTGAGCGAAAGCTTGCCCTTGTCGATCTCATAGCCGGCGTACTTGCCCGAATAGGGCGAGAAGGCCACGAGATCGACCCCCTTTACCTCGGCCTTGATGTCGAGGAAGGATTTGGCGGCCAACGGGTTAAGTTTGCCAACCACCTGCACTGGCGCCGTATTGGCATAGCTGCCGCGCAGTTCGAGGTCGGCGACAGTATCGGCCGATGACGAAAGCCCGCTTACCCGCCCCGCCACCTTGGTCACATTCACGGTGTAATTCGGCTTGACGAAAAAGTCGGAGAAATTGACCGTGCCACCCTGCAGCGTCACCTTGCCGATTCTGACCGGCACCGCCGCCTGCTTCGTGGGTGGCGCCGCTTCGGCTGTCGCGGGCGGCGTGAGCGGTTGCGCGCCATCGGTGGCCTTGGCGGCCTCACCCGACGTACGGACGATGTCCTGCAAGTTCAGGCGGCCTTCCTTGCTCAGGATCAGACGCGAGTAGAAATCGGTCAATGCCACCTCGCCGACGTTGATCGCCATCGGCTGCAGGCGAAAATCGATACCGCCCAGATAGAGCGACTTCCATTTGAGGAAATCGGCATTGTTAACCTTGTCGACCGCAATCAGGTCACCCAGCGTCAGCGAGCCCTTGTAAGCGGCGTTCAAGCCATCTTTGGCCATCTCGACGTTCACGTCGCCGACATTCGACAGCAGGCCACGCGTCAGCTCGATATTCAGGAAACTGGTGAAATAAGGTTGCAACGGCAAGACCGGTATCGCCTGAGTCTCAACCTTGAGCGCCGTCAGCAACGGCACCAGTTGCACGCTGCCATCGACCTTGAGGCTGCCTTTCTGATTGACCTGGCTCCGCAGGGAAATGCTGCCCTTCTTTCCCGGCTGTGTAGTCAAATTGTCGGCAGTCAGTGTGAATCCATCGATGGTTTGCACGGCAACCGGGCTAGTGGTTTGATCTTCAACACGCAAGGCCAGATCGTCCACCACAAGCCTGCCAATACCCGCCAGCCACGGCCGTTGGTCAGACAATTCCTCGCGCGCGGTTTGCACGGTCTTCAAAACCGGGGAACTCACCCATTCGATCTTTCCTTCCTTGTTGCGCACCATCCGCACACGGACTTCCCTGATCTCAACTTCCTCCACGTCGATGCGGTGGTCGTGCAAAGCGAGTTGCGCCCCCTTCATCCGCAGGCTACCGCGCGCGCGATCGCCCAGATCGACCCGATAAGTGGCCTCACTAATGGAAATCGGCTCGACCAGCTTGCCATCGACCTTGCCGACGACCGCATTGATGTCCAGCACCTCGCCCACCGTCGGGCGTAGCGTCGACTCGTCCTGCCAGTGCATCTTGCCGTCGCTCACGCGGATCTCGCCCACGCTCCATTCCGGTGCCTTGGCCGGCACGGCAGCCGGCTTCTCGGTCGGCGCCGACGTGGCCATGTTCTCGAGCACCCGCACCCAATTCATCTCACCTTGCTTGCTCACGGCAACATAAGCATCCATGCCGTCGAGCGCCATTTTATTGACGGTAAAGCGACGGTTAAACAGATCCGCCCCGCCAACATCGACATCCAGCCGCTTCCAGCGCATCAGTGGCGCACCGCTCGCTTCGGCCAGATCGAAATCCGAAATGTGGGCGCTGCCTTCAACGGTCAGCGAAAAAACCTTGTCCGACAGCTCCTTGAACACCACCCGCAACTCAGTATCGAGCAGCCCCCCATTCAGCCGCAGCGGCAACGAACTTGGCAGATAAGGCTGAAATCCGGCCAGATCGAGGCGGTCGAGATCAATGCTCAGCTCGCTATCCTGATTACCTTCAAAAATCTCCTTGCTCTTCCCCTTGAGCGCGAACGGCGCGCCATCGACGACCGCCGCAAAGCTCGGCTCGACCAGCCGTTCGGCCTGATACGGCAGGCTGGATATGAACGGGATCGACAGATTGATGTCGCTGACCGTATGCACCTTGCCCATCGGCTGGTCGTCGAAGACCGCCTTGCCACCGATGATCTGGATATTGTTGATCGAAAAGCGCGGGGTCGGTGACGGCTCGGACGGCTTCAGCCACTTCTCGAGCAGGTCGGAAATATCGTATTTGCCCTCGGCAATACGCGTTACCGCAACACGTGGACCCTGCAGGCGAATCTCGTCGACCACCGCGCCGAACTGAGCGAGCGAGAACGAAGACAGATTGACGAACAACTCGTCAAAACCGGCCACCTCGCCGCCCCCCTCGGCCTTGACCGAAACCCCGGTCACCTTGGCCGACAAGGCATACGGATTGATGTCGATCTTCTCGATACTGACTTCGCGCTGCAACTCCTCGGACAACTGCTTGACCAGCAACCATTTCATCAACGGCGGCCCGGCCAGGAAGCCGAGCAGGCCGAAGGCGACGATCAGCCCGGCCAGCCACTTGCCAATGCGCCGAGAACGCGGCCCCTTGAGTGCCGCGATAGCCGTTGCCGTTTTGTCGGAAATTTTTTCGCCTGATTGTGCTGTCATGGTCATCTACCGCTGATTCGTTATCCCGTTGAATTTAGCATACCCGAGCGCTGAATATTGCCCGGACAACGAACAGAAAAAGTTTTCAGGAACGATTCAGAAGTTGTTCCGCCAGCCACGAATGGCCGCGAAAATGCCCACTTTTTCGGGGTCGACCGCAG
>ERZ1645187.117-NODE-117-length-74603-cov-149.622217_pt1 | contig 74603 bp, 66 predicted proteins | sample MGYA00575352_ERZ1645187 | MGnify/ENA primary metagenome ERZ1645187 (study PRJEB40837, sample SAMN11349314) | freshwater sediment metagenome | isolation source: river sediment | host: Sediment | place: India: Wazaribad , New Delhi | collected 2017-02-21 ... | reverse complement strand
TTCGGCTACAACGGCATCAAGGGCGGCGCCTCGGGCGTCAGCTTCGTCATGGGCTGGGTCTACGCCTTCGCCGGCGACGGCGACAAGCTGATGAACGGCCCCTTCGAGGAGGCGGAGACCGAGAAATGGAAGCCGGCCTTCGCCAAGCTGAAGGAGTTCTCGTCGACCGCCACCCTGACCCCGGGCAACGCCGGCACGCTCGACATGCTGAGTCGCGGCGAGATCTCGATCGGCCCGGTGTGGGTCGACATGTTCTACTCTTGGAAGGCCGACGGCCGGCTGCCGCCGGAGATGAAGCTGGTGCTGCCCTCGCCCGGAATGCCGGGGCAGCCGATGCACTACGTCATCCCCGCCAAGGCGTCGAACCGGGACCTCGCGGAGAAGTTCGTCGAACTGGCCACCAGCCCCGAGGTGCAGGCCAAGGGCATCGTCGAGCGCTTCAACTGGTATCCGGGCATCGACGCCCAGCACGTCCAGGCCAAGCTCGATCCGAAGATCTGGCAGAAGCTCTTCACCGACATCTCTCCCGAGGACCTCGCCAAGAACGGCAAATCGTTCCCGATCGCGCCCTACAACAAAGCGCTGCTCGAAGCCTACGAGCGGCAGGTGGGCAACTGACGTCGCGTACGGACGCCGGGGCCGATGGTCCCGGCGGTCCGCCGTCCGTCCGATCTCACGCCGGCGGACGACCTCTCGGTCCCGTACTCGGGTGACCCCATGCCGCAGACACTGCTCGGTCTCCTGCTCGTCACGCCGGCGCTCGCCATCGTGATCCTGCTGTTCATCGTGCCGCTCGCCAGCTCGATCACCGGGGCTTTCGAGGTCGACGGCGGCCATGGGCTCGGCAACTTCGCCAAGGCGTTCGAGCTCTACGCCAACGACATGGCGTTCACCGTCGTGATCGTGCTGTCGTCGACGGCGCTGATCGGCCTCTGTTCGATCGCCATCTCGGGTTACCTGACCCTCGGATCCAATCCCCGTGCCGTCGCCATCCTGCGCTGGCTCTATCGCTGGCCGCTGTTCGTGCCGTTCATCGTCGTCGGCCAGGTGCTCCGCACCTTCCTGGCGAAGAACGGCCTGATGAACTCGCTCATCGTCGAGACCGGCCTGCTCACCGCCTCGCAGACCACGAGCTTCCTCGACTGGCGCGGCATCGTCATCGCCTTCACCTGGAAGCAGACACCCTTCGTCACTCTGCTGCTCGCCGGGGCGATGGCGTCGCTCGACCGTTCGATGATCGAGTCGGCGCGCAATCTCGGGGCGAGCCGCCTGCGCATCCTGTTCGAGATCATCCTGCCGCAGGTCCTGCCGACGCTGATGGTCGGGCTCATTCTCGGCATCGTGACGATGATGTCGGTGCTCTCCGTGCCGATGATGGTCAACGCCCAGACGCCGACGATGATCACCGCGAGCATGGCTTTCCGCATCAACGCCTACGGCGACTACGGCGTCGCCAATGCGCTGGGCGTCGTGTCGTTGGTGATGACCAGCGCCGTGGCCTGGCTCTACCTGCGGCAGACGATGAGGGATCATCGATGAGCGGCCTCGGTCTCGATCTCAGGTGGATCCCTCGCGCCCTCGGCCTCGGGCTCCTCGCCTTCATCATCTTCGGACCGCTGACCAACCTGGTCCTGTGGGCGGTGGCGGAGCGTTGGTACTTCCCCCACGCGCTGCCGCTCAAATACGGCTTCTCCTATTGGGTCGCCGTCTTCGCGCCGCGCGGCAACGCCACCGGATCCCTGGTCAACAGTGTCGTCATCGCCTGTCTGACGGTGGTGATCTCGATCGGTCTCGCGGTTCCGGCCGGCTACGCGCTCGCCCGGCTGCGGCTGCCGGCGCGTGGGCTGATCCTGCTGACGCTGCTGATCCCGCAGGCCTTCCCCAACCTGCCGGTCTACGTCAACATCGCCCGTATCTTCTATCAGTTCGGGCTCAACGGCACGGTGCTCGGCGTGGTGCTCGTGCACGCCTCGCACGGCCTCGTCTATGCGGTATGGATCGCCACCGCCGCCTTCTCGGCACTCGACAAGGAACTGGAAGAAGCGGCCCGCTCGATCGGCGCATCGGGCTTGCGTACCTTCGTCGACGTCACCCTGCCGCTCGCCGCGCCGGGGCTGCTGGCCAGCGCGGTCTTCGTCTTCCTGGAATCGCTCGACGAATTCACCGGGACCTATTTCGTCGGCGCGCCGGACGTCACGACGCTACCGCTGCTGCTCTATACGGCGGGGGCCGGCGGCAATTATCAGATCGCCTCGATCACGGCGCTGATTCTGCTGGTACCGTCGATCGCCTTCATGTTGGTGATCGAACGTTTCCTGCGCGCCGACGTGCTCTCCAAAGTGGGTCGATGATGTCCGGCAAGAACGATGTCGACGAACTGGCGACCCCGCGTTTCATCAGCGCTCACGAAGTCGCCGTGAAGGCCGGGGTCTCGCGATCCGCGGTGTCGCGCACCTTCACCGAAGGGGCGAGCGTCTCGCAGACCACTCGCGACAAGGTGCTCCGGGCGGCCGAGGAGCTCGGCTATCAGGTCAACGATCTGGCGCGCGGCCTGCTCGCCAGCCGCAGCCGCCTCGTCGGCATGATCGCGGCGGATGCCGAGACGCCGTTCCGCTCGCAACAGATCGCGGCGCTGTCGCGGCTGCTGGTCGAGAAGGGTCGCGTGCCGGTTCTCATCCCGACCGACAAATCGGAAGCGGCGCGGGCATCGCACGCCCAGTTGCTGCGCTACCGCGCCGAGGCGACGGTGGTGCTGTCGGGTATGCCGTCGCGGTCGTTCCTCGATCTCGCCCAGCGCAACGGGCAGCCGATCATCGCCGTCGGCCGCACCGAGGTGGGGCCGGATCACATCCGCCTGAACAACACCCGGGCGGCCGAAACCGCGGTGCAGATCTTCGCCGCCCGTGGGTTCCGCCGGATCGGCCTCGTCACCTCGAACGTCGGGAGTCCGAACCTGGTCGAGCGCGAGCAGGCCTACGTCCGCCATGCCCGTGAACGGGGGCTCGACGTGGCGGTGGCGCGGGCCGAACGCACCGATTACGAGGGTGGCGGGCTCGCCGCGTCGCTGTTGCTCGCCGGGCCGGAGGGGATCGAGGGGGTCTTCTGCGTCAACGATCTGATGGCCTTCGGCCTGATGGACTACGCCCGCGACATGTTGGGGCTCGCCATCCCGGACGATCTTTCGGTCATCGGCTTCGACGACGTCCCGGAATCACGTTGGGGTGCCTATCGGTTGACCACCTTCCAACAGAACGCCGAGTTGCTCGCCGCGGAGATCCTGGCGGTGCTGGAACGGCGGCTCGAGACGCCGGCCGCACCGCCGATCGTCGCCAGCCTCGATCTGCCGTTGGTCATGCGCGACACGGTCCGCACGATCGCCGCGGGTCGATCGGAGGAGTGAACCGGGTCGCAACTCGGCCGGGCCGGACGATTTCACCTGGGGAGGCCGACTTGGCCGCGTATCATTCGATCTGGCTGATGCCCTGCGCCGAAGACGGCGCGCTGTTCGACGGCATCGTCGGCCGGCTGGCGGCGGGGTTCGGCACCGAGCCCTTCATCCCGCACCTGACCCTGGTCGAAGACATGCCGAGGACCGCCGAGGATCTCGCCGGCGTCGTAGACGCCGCTTTCGCCGGGGCGGCGGTTTTCAGTGCGACGATCGCGCGCGTCGACGGTGGGCCGTCGTTCTTCCGCTCGCTCTATGCCGCCTTCCTTCCCGAAGGCCCGCTCCTCGAGCTGAAGCGGGTCGCGGTCGAGCGGTTCGGAGTCGGGGAGGTCGCGAGCTTCATGCCCCATGTTTCGCTCGCCTACGGCGTGCCCGACGAGGCGAAGGCCGCCGCCATCGCGGAGCTCGCGCCCGCGCTCGTCGGACGGACCGTGCGCTTCGACGAGATCGTCGTCGCCGCCTCGGCGCAGTCGATCCCGATCCGCGACTGGTCGATCGCCCATCGTCGTTCATTGGGTTGAGATCGGTGCCGGGGCTCTCCGATCGGATCTCGGCTTCGATTCGTCCGCCGACCGGGATCGATCCGGTCCCGCATCCGAATCTCGCTGAGGTTCCGCCTCGGGCCGCTCCGCGCTTTGCCGAGGGTGACCGCGATCACCGAGGACCCGGCGCTGTTCGACTCGCCCGCAATCGGCGAAAATCGGCCCATGAAACCAGGAATTCGTGGCGGAGACGGAGGGATTCGAACCCTCGATACCCTTTTGGGGGTATGCTCATTTAGCAAACGAGTGCCTTCAGCCTCTCGGCCACGTCTCCGGCGCGATCTCTATGCCCGATGGGGGGGCGCATTTCAAGCGCCGTTCGGTCGCGACGATCACCGTCGGTCGGCTTTCGACGCACCACGGCGGGCACGGAGCCGAGCCCTCTCCGTCGCCGACCCCACGAGGGTCCGCGCCACGGCGGTGGCGGGCAGGGCCGGAGAGGGGCCGCGACCGTCGGCGTGCCGGTGGCGCGGCGATCCCACGCCGCGAGCGGCCCGGTGGCGCGGATCGTCCGAGGGGGCGACGGCGCGGGCGCGCGGCGCTTCCGGTGACCACGGGCTGCGGTGCGGGAAGGGGGCTCCTGCTCCGGGGAGGGGATGGTGTCGCGGCCGGACGGAGGTTAGAAGCGGTGGCGACGCACCGCATCGCCCATTACTTCGGCGTCATGGGACGCGGTTCGGCGCCCTCGCACCGCCACGAAGCGCTGCGAGAGAAATGCGCATCCGCCGCCCGAGGATTCGATAAGTGACCCTGCCCGCCGTATCCCGCGCTCGACCGACCCGGAGGGCGCTCGTCCTTCTGGGGCTGACCGGTGGGCTCGCCGCCTGCGCGCGCGGCCCCGCCCTGATCGAGACCATCGACGACGTTCCCTATGTTCCGGTCGACCCGCCGAAGGCGGCGCGCCTCCTCAACGCCTATCGATCCGCGAGCGGGGTGGCGCCGCTCGATCTCGATGCCGATCTCGTTCGCGTCGCCGCCGACTATGCCCGTCACCTCGCCGAAGCCGGGCGGATGACCCATGCGCTCGAGCCCTGGGGCGGCCTCGACACACGTCTGAAGGCGGCCGGCTACGCCTATGCCACCGCCGGCGAGAACCTCGGTCAGGGCTACCGCACCATCGAGCAGACCATCGCCGGTTGGAAACGCTCGCCCGCTCACGATCGCGGCATGAAGGACGCCGACATGACCCGCATGGGCATCGCTTCGGTCGAGAACCCTCGCAGACGGGGCGACGTCTACTGGTGCCTGATCGTCGCTGCCCCCCGACCGGTCGGAGCACCGCGCGGGACCGGCCCCTTCGCCCGATCGGGTTGACATCCCGCGCGGAGATGTCGCCGATGGGTCCGATCTCGGGTCGCCAGCCGGCGCCGGCGTCCGCTCGATCGAGTGGAGGGAAGCTCGGACACGCGGTGCGGGCCGCGGACGTTTCCCTCCTTCGCGCCGGCGCCGGCTCGCGAGGGGCGTCGGTCATCGGGCCCCCTCGAGGGATCACCCCGGAGCATCGCCCCGCTGTAGGCGACATCCCGCCGCGGGCGTGCTATTGCCCCCGTCCATGCCCACCCACGTCTGGCGCCTGACCACCACACGCAGCCTCGCCACCCGCATCGCCGATGCCCTCGGCGACGGTGAGATCGTCTTCGCTTTCGCCGACGCGGCCGGCGCCTTCGATCACGGCGACGGGAGCTGGGGCGTCGAGGCCTATTTCCCCGAGGCGCTCGACGAGGCCGAGCTGGCCGAGGCGCTGGCCGACCTTCTCGACGCCGACGACATCGCCCCACGCGAGGCGGCGCTCGCCACCCTCGCCCGCGCCACGTCGAAGCCGCTCGACGGGGCCGATTGGGCCGCCATCGGCCTCGACGCGCTGCCACCGATCCGCGCCGGCCGCTTCCGCGTCTTCGGCGAACACAACCGCCCGGCGGATCTCCGCCGCGCCGACGTGCTGATCGAGGCGTCGAGCGCCTTCGGCTCCGGCGACCATGCATCGACCCAGCTGTCGCTCGCCGGCCTCGACGAGATCCTCAGACGCGCCCACCCACGCAACGTCCTCGACCTCGGTACCGGCACCGGCATCCTCGGCCTCGCGTTGGCGCGCCTCGCGCCGACGACACCGGTCACCGCCACCGACATCGCGCCGCATGCGGTGGCCACCGCGGAGCGCAATCGCCGCCTCAACGGCGTCGACCGGTCGTTTCGCGCCTTCGTCGCCGACGGGCTCGCCGACGTGCGGTTCGGCCGCGCCGCGCCCTTCGATCTGGTGCTCGCCAACATCCTGCCCGACCCGCTCTGCCGCATGGCCGGCGACGTCGTCGCGCTGATGGCGCCCGGCGCTTTCCTCGTCGTCGCGGGGTTGCGCATCGGCGAGCAGGCGCGGCTCGAACACGCCTATCGCGCGCGGGGCCTGCGTCTCGTCTCCCGGCGTTCGATCAAGGAATGGGCGTCACTCACCTTCCGCAAGCCCTGAGGAAACCGTTCATGCCCGCCGTCCAGGTCCGCCTCGTCGCCGAGGGTCCCGAATCCGAACGTCTCGAGCGGTTGCTCGGCGAGGCCTTCGAGGTCGAGGGCTATCCCGTCACCCGCGAGGAGACGGTGGCCTATTCGGAAGTGTGGTCGGTCGACGTCCTGATCTTCGACGCCGAGAGCGAGGAGGGCGCCGCGACCCTCGTACGCGACGCCCTCGGGTCGGATGCCTTCGGCGCCGAGATGACGACGACCGTGCTCGATCTCGACGCCAACTGGATCGCCATGAGCGAAGAGATCCGCCATCCGGTCTCGGCCGGACGCTTCTTCGTCCACGGCAGCCACGATCGCCATCGCCGGCCGCCCTCGGGCGTGTCGATCGAGATCGACGCGGAGATGGCCTTCGGCACCGGCCACCACGCCACCACCTGGTGCTGCCTGATGGCACTCGATCGGCTCTTGAAAACACGCCGCTACGAGCGACCGCTCGACCTCGGTACCGGCACCGGCGTGCTCGCCATCGCCGTCGCCCGCGTCCTGCGCGTGCCGGTGCTGGCCACCGACATCGATCGCGTCGCCGTCGACATCGCCATCCGCAACGCGGCGCTCAACGGTGTCGCGTCGGACTTCCGCTGCATCGTCGCCGACGGCATGAAGGCGGATCTGCTGATCCGCGAGGGGCCCTACGATCTGGTGGTGGCCAACATCCTCGCGCGGCCGCTGACCAGGCTCGCCTATCCGGTGGCGGCGCAGTTGGCGCGGCGTTCGACGGTGGTGCTGTCGGGGCTCAGAACGGTCGAGCGCCAGCTCGTGCTCTCCGCCTGGTTCGCCCAGGGCCTGCGCCTCGCCTTCGAGGTCGAGCGCGACGGCTGGCTGGCACTGGTACTGGAAACGGGAAATCGCTGACGGTTCGTCGCCGACCGTTCACCACACTTCGGCATTTCCGTCGATCCTTGCGCCCGATCAAGGACGGATCGACCGTTCGGGTGTCTGATGCTTCTCGTGGATCGCAAGATCAGGGGAGCAAGACGATGCCCCGTATGAAGATCGCCAACGGAACCTGGATCCTGGTCGGTGACGGCCGGAAAGCCCTGTTCCTTCGCAACGATGGTCTGGCCGAGCAACCCAATCTCCACTGCATCGCCACGCGCGAGCAGGAGAACCCCGCGACACGCGAACAAGGGTCGGATGCTCCGGGCCGCGCCTTCGCCAGCGTAGGCGGCATGCGTTCGTCGATGGAAACGACCGACTGGCACGAGGAAGAAGCCCGCCGCTTCGCCGCCGGCCTCGCCGCCGAGCTCAACGCGGCCGCCCATGACGGGCGCTACAAACACCTCATCCTCGTCGCCCCGCCGCGCATCCTCGCCGAACTGCGCCAGGATCTGAGCAAGGAGGCGAAATCCTGTGTCAGGGCCGAGATCGACAAGGATCTGACCCGGCATACGATCGCTGACATCGAGACGATTCTTCTCGCTGCGGGCTAGAACCTCGCGGGCTGGCCGGTCCCCGATCCACTCGGCCGCCGCCCGCCGTTGATCGCATATGGAACATCGGACGAAACGGGGAGAGCCGTGGGGCTCTCCCCGTTGTCACATGACGGGGAGCCGTTACAGTCGGCTCCATGTTCCAGAGCTTCGACACCCATGCCGACCCCTCGGTCGGCGCCCCTCGCGCGGCGCTGCTTCGTGCCGAACTCGCCCGGCGTGGCCTCACCGGTTTTCTGGTGCCGCGCGCCGATGAGTTCCAGGCCGAATACGTACCGCCCTCGGCCGAACGCCTGCGCTGGCTGACCGGCTTCTCCGGCTCGGCCGGCGCGGCCGTCGTGCTCGCGACCGAGGCGGTGATCCTGGTCGACGGTCGCTACACCCTACAGGTCGACGACGAGGTCGACACCACCGTCTTCCCCCGCGGCGACATCGTCGCCGTCCCGCCCCACGTCTGGCTCGCCGGCCGGGTGAAGCCGGGCGACCGCATCGGCTACGACCCCTGGCTCCACACCGTCGCCGGCGTCCGCAAACTCCGCAGCGCGGTCGAACCGGCCGGTGGCGAACTGGTGCCGGTGGCCAGCAACCCACTCGATGCGGTGTGGGCCGATCGTCCTGCTCCGCCCAAGGGCCGTCTCGTCGTCCAGCCGACGGCGTTCGCCGGCGACGATGCGGGCACCAAAGTCGCCCGTATCAGCGCGGCGATCGGTGAGGCAGATGCCGACCATCTGCTGATCGTCCAGCCCGATTCGGTCGCCTGGATCCTCAACATCCGCGGCCGCGACGTGCCGCACAACCCGGTGCCGCTCGCCCACGCCCTGGTGTCGCGCGAAGGTCGTGCGACCCTCTTCGTCGACCCGGCCAAGGTCGACGACGCGATGCGCACCCATCTCGCTCCGGTCGCCGATCTCGCGGCCCCCGCCGATCTTCTTCCGGCGCTCGCGGCCCTCGGCGCCGAGAAGGCGAAGGTGCTGCTCGATCCGGCCTGGACGTCGGAGATCCTCGCGCGCCGCCTGACCCAGGCCGGTGCCTCGGTGATCGAGGCCGACGACCCGGTGACGTTGCCGAAGGCGCGCAAGAACCCCGCCGAGATCGTCGGTGCCCGCGCCGCCCATGTCCGCGACGGCGCGGCGCTCGCCCGCTTCCTGGCGTGGTTCGACGCCGAGGGGCATGAGACCGACGAGATCACCTGTTGCGAGAAGCTCGAAGCCTGCCGCGCCGCCGGCGGCGACCTCGTCGATCTCTCCTTCCCGACCATCTCGGGAGCGGGGCCGAACGGCGCCATCGTTCATTACCACTCGACCCGCGCCACCAACCGCAAGCTCGATCGCGACAGCCTGTTCCTGCTCGACAGCGGCGCCCAGTATCGCGACGGCACCACCGACGTCACCCGCACGCTGGCGGTCGGCACACCGAGCGCCGCGATGACGCGCGCCTTCACCCTGGTGCTCAAGGGCCACATCGCCATTGCGAACGCCCGTTTCCCGATCGGAACCAACGGGGCGGCGCTCGACACCCTCGCCCGCATCGCCCTGTGGAAGGCCGGCCTCGACTACGACCACGGCACCGGCCACGGGGTCGGCAGCCACCTCTCGGTCCACGAGGGGCCGCAGCGCATCGCCAAGACCGGCACCGTGGCGCTCGAGCCCGGCATGATCCTGTCGAACGAGCCCGGCTACTACCGGACCGGCGCCTTCGGCATCCGCATCGAGAACCTCGAGCTGGTGCACGAGGCGCGTCTGGTCGAGGGCGGGGAACGGCCGATGCTCGGCTTCGAGACGCTGACGCTGGTGCCGATCGACACCCGCCTCGTCGACACCTCGCTGATGACCCGCGACGAGATCCGTTGGCTCGACGCCTATCACGCCCGTGTCGCCGCGGTGATCGGACCGCTCCTCGACGAGGCGACCCGCGCCTGGCTCGACCGCGCCTGTGCGCCGGTCGCCTGACCCTTCTCGATCCCCTGGAGATCCCGATGAGCGATTTCGTCCTGCACTGCTTCGGCGAGAGCGGCAACTCCTACAAGGCGGCGCTGATGCTGGAACTCGCCGGCTGTGATTGGCGGCCGAAGTGGGTGCCCTTCTTCGAGGGCGCCACCCGTGCGCCGGAATGGCGCGAGGGCGTCAACGAGATGGGCGAGGCACCGGTGCTCGAACACGGCGACCTCGTCCTCACCCAGTCGGGCGTCATCCTCGACCACCTCGCCGAGGTGACGGGAAAGTTCGGCGGCACGACGCCGGCCGAGAAGCGCGAGATCTGGCGCTGGATCCTCTTCGACAATCACAAGTTCACCAGCTACTTCGCCACCCTGCGCTTCCTCGTCGGGATCAAGAAGCTCCCCGAGAGCCCGGTCACCGAGTTCCTGCGCGGCCGCGTCGTCGACGCCTACAAAGTGGTGGAGAAGCACCTGAAGGATCGCGACTTCATGGTCGCAGATCGCCCGACCATCGCCGACTTCTCGCTCGCCGGCTACGTCTACTATACCGAGGAGACCGGCCTCGACCGTTGGGAGAAGTTCCCGGCGATCAAGGCCTGGGCCGACCGCCTCGCGGCGCTGCCGGGGTGGAAGGGGCCGTGGGAGCTGATGCCGGTGGCGGCGGACTCATGACCATCCTCGGCATCGCCGTCTCCGTCCTGTGGCTCGTTCTCTGTCTCGTCTGGGCCGTCCTCTCGATTCCGGGCGGCCTGATGGCCAACGACTCGGGTGCCTTCTCGATCCGTGCCCAGATGTGGATGCTCGCCGGCCTCGGCCTCGGCCAACTGACCGTCGCCGCCGCCGGCGTGCCGCTCGGCATGGCGATCTCCTGGACAGAGGATCGCGGAAGCCTCTCGTGGACCTTCGGCTGGCTCCTCGTCGGCGGCATCGCGTTGCAGGTCGGATCGGTGCTTTGGTTCTTCGCGTTCGGGCGGAAGTGAGGGGCGGGACTCGTCGGACGAACGGGGGGCGGTGCAGGACAGCGGAAGGTCTGCGACCGCCGGTATGGCTCGGTGCCTTCGGGTGAGATAGGTGTCGACGGCGACGAAGGCCATTTCACCTGTTCGTCGAGCTATCGAAGCGTCGCGACCGATCATCGGGGGCGAGCGTATCGACACGGGCAGAGCCGATGAGCTCGAAACCGAGGACATGATGTCTCGTAGCGATGGACGGACCGACGGCGAGGGCGCGATGCCGGCACCCTCCGGTAATGCCGATGTGCTGCGGCTCGCCATCGCCCAGGCGTTGGCCGGCGGCAATGCCGCCGTCGTCTACGCCACCGGTGCCATCGTCGGCAACGTCCTGGCGCCCCACAACGCGCTCGCCACGCTGCCGCTCTCGATCTTCGTCGTCGGCATGGCCGCCTGCACCCTGCCGGTCGGCGCCATCGCCCGCCGTCACGGCCGGCGCGCCGCGTTCCTCATCGGGACCGGGGCCGGCGTCCTCGCCGGCCTCCTCGCCGCGTTCGCTTCCGTCACCGGCTCGTTCTGGCTGTTCTGCGTCGCGACCTTCCTCGGCGGCGCCTATGCCGCGGTCGTGCTGTCGTTCCGCTTCGCCGCCGCCGATTGCGTCCCCGCCGCGCGACGCCACCGCGCCATGTCGCTGGTCATGGCCGGCGGCGTCTTCGCCGGGGTCATCGGCCCGCAACTCGTCACCCACACGATGGATCTCTGGCAACCCCACCTGTTCGCCGCGACCTATCTCGCCCAGGCCGCCGTCGCCGCCGTCGCCGCGCTCGTCCTCTTCGGCGTCAGCATCCCGATGCCGAGCAAGGCGGAGGTCGCCGGCGGCCGGCCGTTGGGTGTCATCGCCCGTCAGCCGCTCTTCGTCACCGCGGTCGTCTGCGGCGTCGTCTCCTATCTGCTGATGAACTTCCTGATGACCGCCGCGCCGCTCGCCATGCGACTGTGCGGCCTGTCGCAGGAGGATTCCAACCTCGGGCTGCAGTGGCACATCATCGCCATGTACGCGCCGGGCTTCGTCACCGGAACGCTGATCACTCGCTTCGGCGCCGCACGGATCGTCGCCGTCGGACTGGCGCTGATCGCGGCCTCCGCCGCCGTCGGCCTGCTCGGCGTCGACGTCGCCCATTTCTGGGCGACGCTGATCCTGCTCGGTCTCGGCTGGAACTTCGGCTTCGTCGGCGCCTCCGCCCTGGTGCTCGAGAGCCATCGCCCGGAGGAGCGCACCCGCGTCCAGTCGCTCAACGACTTCCTGGTCTTCGGCACGATGGCGATCGGTTCCTTCGCTTCGGGCGGTCTCTTGACCGTCGCCGGCTGGAACACCGTGCTGATGGTCTCCTTCGCGCCGCTGGTTCTGGCGGTCCTCACCCTGATCGCGATGGCGTCACCACGATTTCGCCGTTCGCAGAGCTGAACGGCCCGGTCCCAGGACGCCCGAACCCCGCGCGGCGATCGCCTGCGCGATCCGGCCGCGTCCCGCCACCCTGGTGCCTTCAACTCGCCCGCGCCAGACGCATCGCCGTCACCTCGTCGGCGAGGCCGGCGCGCTGGCGGAACTCGAAGCGGGTGAGCAGGCCCGAGCGCGGGTCGTAACCGTAGGTGCGACGGGCCGCGCCCGCGTGCAGCGAGAAACTCACCGTCCCGCTCTGCTCTCCGAGTGCGATCGCTTCGACACCGGTCAGGGAGTCGGTGTCGAGACGTGACCCGCGGCCGGAGGACGTGAGCGTCGCGGGGTCCATCCACAGCGAGCCGATCACCCCCGGCACCACCACCCGCTCCAGGTCGCCGGCGCCGGGGAGCACCAGACCGGCGGTGAGATGGGTCGGCCGGGCCGAGCGGATGGTGAAGGTCGCGTCGATCGGGAGGGTCAGCGGCGACGACCCGGCGGCGCCGGCCGAGCGCGTCCCGGAATAACGCACGGTTCGCAGGCTCATCACCGCGCCGGGGAAGCGAGCGCCGGGGCCGGGCAGCGAGGTGCGGCGCAGGCCGGCGATCCTCAGCCAGCTGATCGAGGTGCTGCCGGCGCCGCGGCCCGTCATGTTCCCGGTATCGCGAACGAGCGGGGCGGCGCCGACCACGGTGGTGCCCGAGGCGAGACAGACGCCGGACTTCAGATCGTAGGTGTGCTGGCTCCATCCGCCGCCGCTCTGCGATTGGATGCGCACGACGTCGTAGGTCTTGCCGCCGGCCGTATAGGGTCCGCGGATCACCCGCGGCGAACCGGTGGCGCGCGGCGCCAGTTCGGCGAGTTTCTCCGGCGAGATCCAGTAGTCGGCGACCGAGCGGGTGCCGACGAGGCCGTTGGCGTCGATGAACCCGCTTGCGCGGCTGCCCTGCGCCAGGAGCAGCGTCATCCACAGCACCAGTTCGCCGCCCTCGGTCGATTCGAGGTCGAGGGTGACGAAACCCGCGGCCGCCGCGCCGGGGGTCGGGAATTCGGTGTAGCGCTCGCCGGTGCGCTGATCGATCCATTCGCCGTCGGCGTCGGGTGCCAACTGGTTGTAGGTGCCGGGGATCGAGGCCGTCTGGCCGTACCAGGTCAGGCGGGCGCCGGGACCCGGCCGTTCCTCGGCGCCGGCATCGCGGATGAAGGCCGCCACCGCCGCGGCGGCAGCGCCGCTCGCCAGGAAGGTGCGTCTGGTCGGGAACATCATCACGGCCCCCTCTTCGAATGGCGCCGCCGGTGGATCGAGTTGCGGAACGAGGAGCGGGAAGCCCGCGTCGAGGCTGTTCGATCCGCCCACCCGGTACCGCCCGCCGTTTCAGACGTGCGGGCCGAGGTAGTGGCGCTGAATGCGCTTGGCGACGATGCCGAGCGGCACCGCGCCGACGAGAACCGCGGCGACGATCGCCGCGGTGGCGATGGCGGGATCCGGTCCCCAGGCGATCGTCGCGACGACGATCGCGGCGACGAGGCCGACGTAGACGAGGATCAGACCCAGCGTCCAGAAGAACGCCGGCCACGACCATTCGCCGCGCAGCTTCGCGGCGCGGTAGGTCACGAGAGCCAGTCCGAGGAAGAGGACGACGGAGACGATCCACGACATGGTCGTGTCCTCCGCTTCGCGGCCATGGCCGGGAGGCCGCATCGCTGCGGCACCCCGGCCGCCGGATTGGATTCTACTCCCGGTTCCCTCCGGGTGATCTGCGGCGTGTGGGCGCGGCGACGGCATCGATCCCGTACGGGCGGCGGCGGGTTTCGATCGGAACCTACCCCAGAGATGAACGGTTCACCGACCGTCGGACTCTCGGTCGGACGGAGCGCGATCGTTTCCGGACGGCGCCGGCACCTCGGCCGGGATGAAGCGCGAGGTGCCGGCCCGGCGCGCCGATGTCGCTGGTGTGGGCGACGCCGTCGATGACCGGCACCTCGGTAAAATCGAACGGGTTCACCCCGTCCAGGTAGGCGACGTTGACGCCGAAGAGATCGGGGTCGGACCGCCGGCGACGGTGGGTGTAGATGCCGCAGCGCCAGCAGAAGAAGTGCTCCACCGTACGGGTGTCGAAGCGGTAGCTGGTCGGCACCCCTTCACCCCGGAGGAAGGTGATCTCCTCCCTTTCCAGCGAGGCGGCGACGGCGCCACGCATCCGGCAGAAGGAACAGGTGCAGCGGCGAACCGTCTCGAAACCGTCGACGAGCGTCCCCTCGAAACACACCTCGCCGCAATGGCACCCAACGGCCCGAACCAACCTGCCGCCCGCCCTGTCGTCCGTCCTATTCTACGGGTTCGAATCAGCGCCCGGTCCGCGCGCCGCACAAGACGCTCCGGCTGAATCGATGTACCGGAATCGGTCGGGGTGCGACCGTCACTTCTTCTTGGCCTTCTTGGCGAACTTGCGTCGGTATTTGGCTTCGAATTCGTAGGCGCGCGGCGGCGTCGGCACCGGCACCGCGACGACCGAGGTGGTCGAGGCCCCCATCGCCGATGCATCTTCCGTACGATGTGCCAGGGCGCGTTCGGCCGCGAGTTGGGCGTTGTTCCGCACCTTCGTCCAGCCGAGGGTGAGGCGGTCGACCCAGATGTCTCCTTCGGGCAGCAATTGCAGGGGCAGGTCCATCTTGCGCATCTGATCGAAGGGCCGCTCCCTCCACCGCCAGTGGTTCTCGAACCATGCCGGATGGACGAAATCGGCGACCATGATGCCGTCGATAGGGTAGCCGGCCGCGCCGCACGGGTCGCAGACCTCGCGCCAGATCATGAGTCGTCCGTCGGCCGTACCGTAGTCGCCGAAACGTACCCCCGCGTTGAGCCACGGATTGGCGAGCATCTCGAGCAGTTCGTGCGAGGCGGTGAGGCTCCAGGGCGTCGCGGCGGCGATCGCCTTGCGTATGAAGACGCGGCCGAACGGCCGACCGAAGCTGCGGGAATCGTGAAAACCATTGGACCCGGCATAGGTGACATTCAGCGGATGGCTCGGACCGAGCAACGCGTCGTGATCGTCGAACAGCGCCAGGGTCCAACCCGTATCCGCCACGACCCGCGGGTCGGTGACGCCCCGGTAATCGGCGGGATCGACCCACAACTCGGCGTCCATCCCCCAGGCCAGCGCGAATTCCCCACTGACCTGCTGTTGCAACGCGTCGGCCACCGGCCTCAGGTCCTCCGTGGTGACCAGAGTGCTGAAGTTCATGATCGTGATTTTGACCCGCGCCATGGTCCGTTCTCCCGTCGCCGCGGCCGCAGCCGCGTGCGGGCGATCATGACGCCGAGGGCGGGGGTATCGCAACCGTGGAATGTCGTTGCCGAGCGACCTCGCGTCGCCACCGATGCGCGTCGCGGCCGTCACTCCTCCGGCAGCACTCGCGCCTTTCGGTCCTCGCCGATCGCCACGAAGGTGAAGACGGCGCTCGTCACCTTCTCCATGGCGTCGACCTCGCGCGGGCGGCGCCAGGCTTCGATCAGGATCTTCATCGAGGTGCGACCGGTGCCGACGATGGTGCCGTAGAAGCTCACCTCGTCGCCGACCAGCACCGGCCGATGGAAGGCCATCGCCTCAACCGCGACGGTGGCGGCGCGCCCGCGGGCGCGGCGAGTGGCGACGTTGCCGGCGGCGAGGTCCATGTGGGCCATCAACCAGCCGCCGAAGATGTCGCCGGCCGGATTGGTGTCGCCGGGCATGGCGATGGTGCGGATGACCGGGGAACCGGCCGGCGGCTGTTCGGACACTGCGGATCCCTCGGGCGCAACGGATGGAGCGGGATCATCCGCGATCGAGCGGATCGAGCCAATGGCGACGCAACGTCGCGCAGGTCGAGGATTCCCACATGCCGCGATCGACGGCGGGTCGGGACGGGCGGGTGAGGGCACGGCGGGCTGCGGCGAGAAGACGGATCATGATGGCCTCCATCGATCGATGGTCGCATTCGGCCCGACGTCGACGGCTCCTCCGCGGGCGCTCTTCACCCGAGTTCCCGGCCGCTTCGCGGTTCTCGGAACGCGACGATGGTGTTCGCAATTTCTTGCGCCGTCGATGTTGATTTCAAATCGGCCGCTCTGCGTGCGACGCAGAGCTCGGGCCCTCGGTCGACCGCGTATGGAATTCCGCCGCGGCCTCGGCTAGGGAGAACAGGTCGCCCGCAACGCCTCGAGGAGTTCGCCATGGCCGTCCGCATCGTGCCCACCACCCCGATCGACGGTCAGAAGCCCGGCACATCCGGTCTCAGAAAGAAGACCCGGGTGTTCATGGCCCCCGGCTATCTCGAGAATTACGTCCAGGCGATCATCGAGGGTGTCGGCGGGGTGAAGGATCGCGAGATCGTCGTCGGCGGCGACGGCCGCTACTTCAACGACGTGGCGATCGGCGTCATCCTGCGCATGTGCGCTGCGAACGGGGCCCGCAAGGCCATCGTCGGCCAGCACGGATTTCTGTCGACGCCGGCCGCCTCCAATCTGATCCGCCGGCGCAGGGCCTTCGGCGGCTTCGTGCTTTCGGCTTCCCACAACCCGGGAGGCCCCGACGAGGACTTCGGCCTCAAGTTCAACGTCTCGAACGGCGGCCCGGCGCCCGAGCCGGTGACCGACGCCATCTTCGCCGCGACGAAGAGCATCGGCGATTACCGCATCGTCGACGAACCCGCCCCGTCGATCGACGCGCTCGGCAGCTTCGACCTCGCCGGCATGGAGGTGGAGATCGTCGATCCGGTCGTCGACTACGTCGAGATGATGCGCGAGTTGGTCGATTTCGACCGCATCCGCGCCCTCTTCGCCTCCGGCTTCACCCTGCGCTTCGACGCGATGAGCGCCATCACCGGCCCCTACGCCACCGCGATCCTCGAGGGCGAGCTCGGCGCGCCGGCCGGCACCGTGGTCAACGGCACGCCGCTGCCCGACTTCGGCCACCACCATCCCGATCCCAACCCGGTGCACGCCAAGGCGCTGTTCGACCTGATGTTCGGGCCGAACGCCCCGGACATGGGCGCGGCCTCCGACGGCGACGGCGACCGCAACATCGTGCTCGGCCGCGGCATCTCGGTGGCGCCGTCCGACAGTCTGGCGCTGCTCGCCGCCAACCTGCATCTCGCCAAGGGCTACACCGCCGGCGTCAAGGGCATCGCCCGCTCGATGCCGACCTCGCGCGCCGCCGACCGCGTCGCCGAGAAGCTCGGCGTCGGCATGTACGAGACGCCGACGGGGTGGAAGTTCTTCGGCAACCTGCTCGACGCCGGCCGCGTCACCATCTGCGGCGAGGAGAGCGCCGGCACCGGCTCCGACCACGTCCGCGAGAAGGACGGCCTGTGGGCGGTGCTGATCTGGCTCGACATCGTCGCCGCGCGCCGGCAGTCGATCGCCGAGATCGTCCACGACCACTGGAAGACCTACGGCCGCGACTACTATTCCCGCCACGACTACGAGGCGCTGCCGACCGACATCGCCGACGCGCTGTTCGCCGACCTGCGCGCGTCGCTGCCGAGCCTGCCGGGCAGGGTCTCGGTCGGCCTGCTGATCGAGAGCGCCGACGATTTCGCCTACACCGACCCGACCGACGGCTCGGTATCGACGAAACAGGGGGTGCGGATCGGCTTCGACAACGGTTCGCGGGCGATCTTCCGGCTCTCCGGCACCGGCACCGAGGGCGCGACGCTGCGCCTCTACGTCGAGATCTACGAGCCGGATCCGACGCGCCAGGACCTCGACCCGCAGATGGTGCTCGCCGGCGTGCTGGAGGCGGCCAATTCGATCGCCGGCATCGAGAGACGGACGGGCCGCGATCGGCCGAACGTCATCACCTGAGGGGCGCCATCACCCGAGGGGCGCCGGGCACGGTGGGTCGCGCCGCCCGACCGGGGAGTGCACCGACCGCTCGATCGGTACCCGCCCGATCGGAGCAGGCTTCGGCCCGCGTCGATCGGACGAGCATCGGCGCATTCCCGGGAACGCCACCACACGGCGCCGGTCGGTCCCGACACACCGCACACACCGCACACACCGCAAGTCGGTGCGGAAAGACCCCGATGATCGTGTTCGCGAGCCGATCCGAAGGAGGTGCCGACACGGGCGGATCGCGCACGAACTCGGCTCGAGCGGCCATCGTGTCGGCGGGCCGCGACGGATCGGTCCCGGTGGCGCCATTCGCGACGTCGTCGCCGGGGCCCGTCCCTCACCAGCGATAGGCGATGCCGGTGCTGACGATCACCGGATCCAAGCGGATGTGGGCCGTGACCGGCGCGGCGAGGGCGGTACCGCGCGCATCGACCCCGAGGAAGAGCTTCTTGGCGTCGAAGAAGACCGACCAGTTCTTGTCGATGGAATAGTCGAACCCGGCCTGGACCAGGGCTCCGGGAGCACCGTCGACCTCGAGACCGGTCACCGCGCCGTCCTTGGTCGAAAAGATGATGGCGTAGAGCGCACCGGCCCCGACATAGGGCTCGAAGGCCCCGAAATCGGTGAAGTGGTAGCTGGCGGAGAGCGCCGCCGGCCCGTAGGTGGCCTTGCCGAGGGTTCCCAGCGCGGCGATCGACCCCTTGCCGGTGAGGCTCGTGGTCGGCGGGAAGCCGCCGGTGAACCGGAGCGAGACATTGCGGTCGAGATAGTACCCGACCTCGAACATCGCGGTGACGTTGTCGGCGGCCTTTGCCGAGGCGCCCGGCACGGGCGCGCCGGCCAACTTGAGCGTAGCGCTCGAGTCGAAGAGGACGCCGGCGGCACCGAGGCGGAAGAACCAGGGTGACGTCACCGCGAGTGTCTCGGCGATGGGGCTCTTCGCGACCGGAACCTCGCCCGCTCGTGCCGAACCGGCAGCCGCGACGATCGCGAGGACCAGGCCGCAATGGGCGGACGCATGGGTACGTCGGACGCGTGTCATTCCAGTCTCCTCCTGGTGAGTTCGGGGCAATCTGCTCGATTCCGACGGAGCGATGACCCATCCAAAGATAGGCCGGCCCGGCCGGACCGGTGGCCGGGAACGGTGCGGCGGAACGTGGTTCGAGGTGCGGCCGGGCTCAGGCGAACATCGACATGAACTTCGGCGCGAAGCTCAGGCCTCGCTTCAGGTCGCCCTTGAACTTGACCCGGCCGGTCATCACGGCGGCATAGGGCACCGTCCGACGTGCCCGTAGATCCAACCAGACCTTGAACGGTCCGATCACCGTGAAGTCGGCGTCGGTCTCGTCGTTGCGGCTCAGGATCGGCAGATCGTGTCGCGCGTCGATGAAGAGATTGCCCATCCCTTCGAGGACGAACTTGACCGTGACGCCGAGGTTGCCGAGCGCCCGCAGGCGCCCCTCGAGATCGTCCGCGTATTCCTCGAAAGTCGTCGGTTCCGACATGCCCGTTCTCCCTGTCGTTCGCGCCGAGACCTCGCGGGACTCGGTGGCGGTCACCGCCCTCGGAAAAGGGCTCGGCCGCGGCGGGGAAAAGGAAATTCGTATTCGAGGACGGGGCACCCAACCTTGGTATGGTGTCGATCGACCGCGGTCGGCCAGAATGCCCGGCAGAGACTGCTCGAGGGGCGGCGAGTATCGCGTGCGGGGGGAAGAAGGCGTGATCGAACCGGTGCGGCGAGGGTGAAGCTGCGCCATGCGCCGGTGCTGCGATCGCGTCTTTCGAAGCCGTCGCATCGGGTTATGATCCGCCGGGTCTGTGCACGTCGCGGGGCGATCGGTGCGGCTCGGACCGGATGGGCGAGGCGGGCGACGTCGCCGAGGCGCGATGCCGGCCCGGATTCCGTCGGCCGAGGCTCGACGTCGCTCGACGATCCGCTCATCGGTCCGGATCGGCCGAAGCAAACGCCGGTGTCGCCGACCATCGATCGCAAGTGACGAGAAGAGTGCAGATGCAGATCGTGAGGTTGGTTCAGAACACGCGTGATCGTCCCCCGAACACCCTGACACGCGTCAGACCGCCGCGTGAGCGTTCCGGAATGTTGCCGCGCCGTTCACTGGTCGACCGGGTGTTCGAAGCGGCCGATGCGAAGCGCATCACCCTGGTCACCGCACCGTCGGGCTATGGCAAGACGACGCTTCTCGCCGCCACGTTCCGCCGCTTCGACGATCTCGGCATCCCGCACGTCTGGCTCGGCGTCAACGAAGCCGACCGCGACCCCCTGTGGATCGATCGCATCCTCCTCGGTCTGACGGCCGAACAACTCGGCATCGACAAGGAGGCCGACGAAGACTTCGTCGACTTCGTCCACCGCGCCTGTACGCAGCGGCCGATCGTCGTCCTGATCGACAATTGGAATCACATCGAGAGCGAGGCGATCAACAGCTACTTCAACGGGATCCTGCGCGAGACGGCCGGTTCCGTCCACTTCGTCGTCTCCTCGCAGAAGACGCCGGGCTTCTTGCACGAGATCTACAAGCTCGAGGACGATTTCGCCTCGTTCAACGTGCGCGACCTGGCGTTCACGACGGCCGAAGCGATCGACTACCTGGCCTCGTCGGTCCCCGATGCCGACCCCGAAGCCTTGAGGGGACTGGTCGAGAAGACCGAGGGATGGCCCGCCGGGGTTCAACTGTTGCGCCTGGCGCTCAATCAGCTCGGCCAGCGCGCCGTCGACGAGCTGCAGTTCTCTGGCACTCGCGCCGACGTGGCCGACTACCTGAACAAGACGCTCTTCCGCCAATACTCCGGATCGCAGCGGCGCCTGCTGTGCAATCTTTCTGTCGTCGACTTCCTGAACGAGGAACTCGTCGTCTTCATCACCGGCGACCTTCGCGCCGCGGCGGAATACGCCGATCTGACCCGAGAGAACGTCTTTCTCATCGAGACCCGTGACGGATCGGCGGTCCATCGCTTCCATTCGCTGTTCCGCGATTTCCTCCTGTCACAGCGGGTCAACGAGGAGACACTGCCGCCCGACGAGATCCTCCGGCGTGCCGCCGCCTGGCACGAGGGACGCGGTGAGACTTCGCAGGCGATCGTCTATTCGCTGCGCGCGGCCGATGGTCCGGCATCGAAGCGATTGCTCGAGCGCTATGCCGAGCTGCGTCTGGTCGGTGACGGCAATCTGATGCTGTTCTGCGAGTGGATCGCCTCGCTGTTGCGGCTCGGCGAGGCGCTGAGCCCGATCCTCGAACACTGGTACCGCTGGAGCCTCGTCTTCAGTGGCCGCTGGGCGGCGGCGCGCAACGTCCAGACGACCGATTCCAACGCGCGGACCGCCCTCGTCGATGCGGTCATCGCCGTCTTCGCCGACGATCAGGAGGCGCTCGTCGGCGCACTGGAGCGGTCCGCTGCGGGCGCCAACGCCAGCGACCCGTTCAATTTCGCCAGTACCCGGGCGCTCTCGGCGATCGCCGGCACCGCCCGTGGCGACCTCAACGCCGCGTTCCAACACGTCATTCGCGCCAAGTTCTCGATCGAACAGACCGAGAGCGCCTTCGGCCGGACCTGGGCGCTGATCCTGATGGCGCTGGTCTGCCTCTTGCGTGGGCGCACCGACGAGGCGGAGACGGCGATCGCCGAAGCGGCCGATCTGGTGTCGAAACACTCCGGCTTCACCTCTCAGGTCGGATGGGTGACGCAGACGGTCCGGGCGATCATCGCCCATCAGCGCGGCGACGATCGGGAGACCGCCGCCATCCTGTCGTCGCTGCGCCTGATCGAGGGCGAGCGCAATCTCCCCTTCGTCGCGGTGTGGACCGCCGCGATCGCCCGTTCACTCGGGCTCGATTGGGTCGGTCTCGGCGCGGAGAACCCTCCCAATTCGCCGGCGATCGCTCTCCTCGCCGAAGGGTTCGAGGTCGAAGCGGCCATGCAGCGCAGCACCGACGCCACCACGATCGGTCGTCTCCACGAGAAGTTCGAGATCCGGCTGGCCTCCTTCGCCGCGGACAATCCGAACCTGCAGGCCCATGGTTGGTGCCTGCGCGATCTCTCCGTGGCGCTCGGCTGCCGAGCGCTGATCTGGCGTGGCGAGTGCGATGTCGCCGTTCGCCGCCTCAATCAGGCGATCGGCGAGTGCCAACGGCAGGGGCGGGGCCTGATGCAGCAGAAGCTCACGCTGCTCAAAGTCGCCGCGATCCTCAGGCAGGGCAAGCAGGCGGCCGCCCTGCGCCTCCTCATCCAGACCGCCGAGACCGCGGTGCGTTCGAAACTCTTCCGCTTCTTCAAGGACGAGGAGAAGTTCGTCGGCGACCTCTTCCCGGCGCTCTTCGACGCCGGCGAAAGGGCGCCGCTCGGCAACGATCCCATCGGGTGGCGCCGGTTCGTCGCCTTCTTGCGCAACACCGATCCGGACGCTCAGGCGATCGACCGCAAGACCACCGAGGCGCTCGAGCACTTCACGCCCTCGGCCCGGGAAGCCGACATGTTGCAGTTCCTCGACGCCGGGCTGAGCAACAAGGAGATCGGCGAGCGCCTCGGCATCTCGGTGCCCACCGTCAAGTGGTATCTGCACAACCTGTTCTCGCGGATGGGGGTGAAGAACCGCTCCAGCGCGGTGCGCACCGCCCGCGATCACCGGATGATCTGACGGGGGGGCGCGCCCACCGCGAGCGAGGACCCGCGCCGCCGCGCCTCACAGCGCCCGGCCGATGATCTCCTTCATCACCTCGTTGGCGCCGCCGTAGATCTTCTGGATGCGGGCGTCGGCGTAGAGGCGGGCGATCGGGTATTCGGCCATGTAGCCGTAGCCGCCGAAGAGCTGCAGGCACTTGTCCATCACCACGCACTGCTGCTCGGAACACCACCATTTGGCCATGTAGGCGGCCTGGGCGTCGAGGGTTCCGTCGAGCAGGCGCTGGATGCAGTCGTTGACGAAGCTACGCACCACGTGGGCGATGGTCGCCACCTCGGCCAATTCGAAGCGGGTGTTCTGCATCTCGAAGAGCGTCGTCCCGAACATTTTGCGCCCCTTGGTGTGTTCGAGCGTGAGGTCCAGCGCCAGGTCGATCGCCGCGGCGGCCGAGACGCCGAGCAGCATGCGCTCGTAGGGGAGCTGACTCATCAACTGGGCGAAGCCGGTGCCCTCGGTCTCACCGATCAGATGGTCGGCCGGCACCCGGACACCGTCGAAGAACAGCTCGGCGGTGTCGGAGGCGTGCTGGCCGAGCTTCTTCAAGAGGCGGCCGACGCGGAAGCCGGGAAGGTCCTCGGTCTCGAGCACGATCAACGAGATGCCCTTGGCGCCGGCATCGCCGGTGCGCACCGCGACGACCAGCAGGTTCGCCGTCCGACCGTTGGTGATGAAGGTCTTGGCGCCGTCGATGACCCACTCATCGCCGTCGCGGCGGGCGCGGGTGCGCAGTGCCTTCAGGTCCGACCCGCCGCTCGGCTCGGTCAGGGCGATGCCGGCGAGATAGTGCCCGCTCGCCAGCCCCGGTAGCCAACGCCGCTTCTGCTCTTCGGTGCCGTAATCGAGGATGTAGTGCGCGGCGATGGAATGGACGCCGGTGATCGCGGGCATCTCGATGCGGCCGAGTTCGTCCTGCACCACCAACTGGTAGGCGAGATCGGCACCGGAACCACCGTATTCGATCGGCATCTCGGGCAGCAGGAAGCCCAGTTCGCCGAAGGGGCGCCAGACCCCGCGGGGTACGTATCCCTGGCGCCGCCATTCTTCGAGCTTCGGCGCCATCTCCTTCTCGATCCAGCGACGGACCTCGCGGCGAAAGGCTTCGATGTCTTCGTCCATCCAGGGATGGCGATGGAGGCGGGGCATCATGCGGCGGTTCCTCGTCAGGATATCGGGAGGGGGACGCACATGGGTTCCGGTCGACCGGCAGGGAAACGGGTCAGGAGACCTGTCGCTCTCGGCCCTGCCAGTAAGGCTCGCGCAGGCTGGTCTTGAGGATCTTGCCGGCGCCGGAGAGCGGCAGCCTGTCGACGAATTCGACGCTGCGCGGGCACTTGTAGTGAGCGATCCGCTCGCGGCAGAAGGCGATCATGTCCTCGGCGGTGGTGGCCGCGTCGGGTTTCGGCACGACGATGGCGTGGACGCTCTCGCCCCATTCGGCGCTGGGAACGCCGATCACCGCACAACTGCCGACGGCGGGGTGCTGGGCGAGGACGTTCTCGACCTCGGCGGAATAGACGTTCTCGCCGCCGGTGATGATCATGTCCTTGAGCCGGTCGACGATGTAGATGAAGCCGTCGTCGTCCATGTAGGCGCCGTCGCCGGTGTGCATCCAGCCGTCGCGGACGGTCCGGGCGGTCAGTTCGGGCTTGTTCCAATAGCCGAGCATGACGTTCGGGCCACGCACCGCGACCTCGCCGACGGTGCCGCGCGGCACCTCGCGGCCTTGCGCATCGACGATCCGTACCTCGGTGCAGTATCCGGCGCGGCCGGCCGAGCGCAGCTTGCCGAGCTTGCGGCCCTCCGCGGTGTGGTAGCGGGCCGGGCAGACGGTGGCGAGCGGCGACAACTCGGTCATGCCGTAGGCCTGGATGAAGTCGACACCGGGGAAGGCCGCCATCGCCCGGTCGAGCAGTTTCTCGGAGATCGGCGAGGCGCCGTAGACGATGCAGGCGAGGCTGGAGAGATCGTGCTTCGCCAGCACCTCCGGGTGGTCGACCAGCATCTGGATCATGGTCGGCACCAGGAGGACGTGGGTCGCCCGATCGCGTTCGATGGCGGCCGCCACGCCCTGCGGCGAGAAGGCGCCGACGAAGCTCTGGGTGTTGCCACAGATCCACTGGACGCAGGACATGCCGAAATCGGCGATGTGGAACATCGGTGCGGCGTGGAGGTAGACGCTGCCGGGGCTGCCGAGCCCGTCGGCGAGCAACGCCAGGCCGGAAGCGTAGATGCTGCGGTGGCCGATCATCACGCCCTTCGGCGTCCCGGTGGTGCCACCGGTGTAGAACAGGCCGAGGAGATCGTCGCCGCGGCGACCGGCGTCCGGCACCGGGGCGGCTTCGGCGATCAACTGCTCGTAGCCGAGGAGGCCGGCCGGGGTCGGCCCGTCGCCGCAATGGACGACGATCGGCGGCCTCTCGCCTTCGGCGGCGAGCTTCTCGACCACCGGCAGGAAGGCGTCGTCGACGAGCAGAATGCGCGAGCCGGAATCGTCCAGCGAATAGCCGATCTCCGCCGCGGACCAGCGAATGTTGCAGGGGTTGAGCACCCCGCCGCCCCAGGGCACGCCGACGATGTATTCGAAATAGCGATCCGAGTTCAGCGCCAGGATCGAGACGACGTCGCCGGGGCGCATACCGAGACCCCGGAGGGCGCCGGCGAGGCGGGCGACGCGGTCGGCGAGTGTGCGGAAGGTGGTCTTCCGTTCGCCGAAGCTCAGGGCGACCTTGTCCGGGGACTGCTGGAGGGCGCGATGAAGCGGCTGCGTGAGATACATGGGTCGTCCTTCCTGGCGTCAGTCGGCGTCGAGGGGGAGGAAGCGCGGCGCGATCGCGCCGTAGCGGGCGCCGTCGGCGGTCGCCTCGAAGGTGCGGCGGGCGACGTTGTGGGGATGGTCGGGCGCCTCGGCGAGGCCGAGCACCGGGGCGAAACAGACGTCGGTGCCCTCGAGCAGGCGGCACCACGCGTCGCGGCTCTTCGAGCGGAAGACCGCCCGGAACCGTTCCTTCAGCGCCGGCCAGTCCGCGACCACGTGCTGGCGACGCGGATCGACGTCGGTCAGGCCGAGCCGCTGCAAGAGATCGGCCCAGAACTGCGGCTCGATCGCGCCGATGGTGACGAAGCGACCGTCGGCGCATTCGTAGACGTCGTAGAAGGGCGAGTCGTGGAACGGCGACGGCGTTTCACCGGCGAGTTGCCCGGCGGCATGGACCCACTGAGCCAGATTGCCGAGCATGGCGGCGACGTCGACGATCGCCGCGTCGACCACCCGCCCGCGCCCGGTCGTCCGAGCGTCGAGCAGAGCGCAGACGATGCCGAAGGCGAGGCCGAGTGCGCCGGGGGCGTCGCCCTGCGCCGTCGGTGGCACCACCGGGAGCCCGCCGGGGCGAGCGCCGAGCGACAACAGGCCGCTCAGCGCCACGTAGTTGAGGTCGTGACCGGCGGCGGCGGCCAGTGGTCCGCTCTGGCCCCAGCCGGTCATCCGGCCGTAGACCAGTTTCGGATTGCGGCGGGCGCAGTCGGTCGGACCGAGCCCCAACCGCTCCATGACACCTGGCCGCAAACCTTCGATCAGCACGTCGGCACCGGCGACGAGGTCCATCGCCGTCGCGCGGTCGGCGTCGGAGCGCTTGAGGTCGAGCATCACCCGGCGCTTGCCCCGCTCCAAGACGTCCGCTGCCCCCGAGCCGAGGAGCTCGGTGACGGTGCTCGCCTGGGGCCGGGCGATCAGCACCACCTCGGCCCCCATGCCGGCGAGCATGCGCCCGGCGAGCGGGCCGGGGCCGATGCTCTCGAACTCGACGACGCGGACGCCGGCGAGAGGGGGAGCGAGGGCCATCGCTCAGATCCCCGTCAGACCGCCGGAGCAGATCAGCGTCTGGCCGCTGACGTAGTCGCTCTCGGGGATGCAGAACATGTAGACGGCGCCGGCCGCCTCGTCGGGGGTGCCGCCGCGGCCGAGCGGGATGGTCTTCTCGATCATCGCCATCAGGTCGGGGTTGACGCCGACCTTGATGTCGCGACCGTCGATGCTGGCGGTGGCGGCGGCATCGGCCGTCACCTCGGTCAGGCGGGTCTTGATGAAGCCGTAGGCGACGCAGTTCACCGTGGTGGCGAGGCGGCCCCATTCCTTGGCCAGCGTCATGGTCATGCCGACGATGCCGGCCTTGGCGGTCGAGTAGTTGGTCTGGCCGGCGTTGCCGAAGAGGCCGGCGACCGAGGAGATGTTGACCACCTTGCGGACGACGCGGCGGCCGGCGTCGGCATCGGCCTTGGCCTGGGCTCGGATCACCGGCTGGGCGGCGCGCAGGATGCGGAACGGGGCGGTGAGATGGACGTCGAGCATGGCGTACCACTGCTCGTCGGTCATCTTCTGGATGACGTTGTCCCAGGTGTAGCCGGCGTTGTTGACGACGATGTCGAGGCCCTTGAAGGTCTCCACCGCGGTGCCGACGAAGCGTTCGGCGAAATCGGTCGCGGCGACCGAACCGAGACAGGCGACGGCTTCGCCGCCGGCGGCGCGGATCGCCTCGACCACTTCCATCGCCGGATCGGCGTCGAGATCGTTGACGACGACGCGCGCTCCTTCGGAGGCCAGTTTCAGGGCGATGGCGCGACCGATGCCGCGACCCGAACCACTGACGAGCGCCACTCTTCCTTCGAGTTTCATGGGATTGCCTTCGTTGTTCAGGGGTGAGGTCAGGCGAGCGCGACGGTCGCTTCGCCGACGATCTTCGACTGACCGAACTGATTGGTGTTGGAGAGCGCGATCCGCGCCCGGCGCTCGCCGTCCTCGACGACGATGTCGGTGACCTTGCCGGTCACGGTGATCGCGTTGCCGAGATGGGTGATGCCGAGGAAGCGGACGTCGATCTTGCGCAACCGGCTCTGCGGGACCCAGCCCGTCAACATGCGGGTCATCCAGGCCATGCCGAGCATGCCGTGAGCGAAGACGTCCGGCATACCGGCGCGACGGGCGAAGTCGATGTCGACGTGGATCGGATTGTGGTCGCCCGAGGCGCCGCCGAAGAGGAAGAGCGTGGTGCGGTCGACCGGCGGCAGCGTGAGCGGCGGCAGGTCCTGACCGATGCGGATGTCGGCGTCGATGGTCATGGCTACCTCACGCGTTCCGGCAGACGAGAGACGTGCGCAGTTCGGCGACGAGATCACCGTCCTGATTGCGCGCTTCGGAGACCTTGACGACGAACTCCAGCGCGCCGTTCTTCTTGTCGTAGATGTCGGTGATGCGGGAGGTCACCGTGATCGTGTCGCCTGCGCAGGCCGGCCGGAAGTAGCTGAAGCCCTGCTCGCCATGGAGCAGCTTCGACAACGGCACCTTCATCTCCTCCAACATCTTGACCACCGCGCCGCTGTCGAGCTCGGCGGCGAAGAGGAAGGTCGGCGGCGCCGGCAGGTCCGCATATCCGGCCGCGCGGGCCGCCTCGACGTCGGTGTAGATCGGGTTCGTCTCCCCGATGGCGCGCGCGAAGAAGCGCAAGCGGCCGCGCTCCAGGTCCAGCCGGGATTCCGGCAGGGTTCGTCCGATCCAAGTGTGATCGATCACGTCGAGATCTCCCTTCAGGCGGCGCGTTCGTAGAGCGTGACGACGCAGGCGCCGCCGAGGCCGAGGTTGTGCTGGAGTCCGAGACGGGCGCCCTCGACCTGCCGGCGGTCGGCCTCACCGCGCAGCTGCTGCACCAGCTCGGTGCACTGGGCGAGGCCGGTGGCGCCGAGCGGGTGGCCCTTGGAGAGCAGGCCGCCGGAGGGATTGGTCACCACCCGGCCGCCGTAGGTGTTGTCGCCGTCGGCGACGAACTTCGCCGCGCCACCCGGCGGGCAGAGGCCGAGGGCCTCGTAGCTGAGCAGCTCGTTGTGGGCGAAGCAGTCGTGCAGCTCGACCACGTCGACGTCGTCGGCGCCGATGCCGGCGGCTTCGTAGACCTGGTTCGCTGCGTCTCGAGCCATCGAGAAGCCGACGATCTCGCGCATGTCGCGTGCCTCGAAGGTCACCGGCGTGTCGGTGGTCATCGCCTGGGCGCGGATCCGCACCTCGGTCCCGAGCCCGTGTTTGCGGGCGAATGCCTCGGAGACCAGGATGGCGGCAGCGGCGCCGCAGGTCGGCGGGCAGGCCATCAGGCGGGTCATCACCCCCGGCCACATCACCGGTGAGGCGAGCACGTCTTCGGCGGTGACGACGTTGCGGAACAGCGCCACCGGATTGTTCGCGGCGTGGCGGCTGGCCTTGGCGCGGATCTCGGCGAAAGCCGAGAGCGGCGTGCCGTACTGCTGCATGTGGGCGAGGCCGGCGCCGCCGAAGTAGCGCAGGGCGAAGGGGATCTCGGTGTTGGCGACGAGCGCGTCGGTGACGGTGCCGAAATGCTCGAACGGGTCGGGCCGGTCGTGGAACTGGGTGCCGAGAGCGCCCGGGTTCATCTGTTCGAAGCCGAGGGCCAGGGCGCAGTCGACGGCTCCCGATTCCACCGCCTGACGGGCGAGGAACAGGGCGGAGGAGCCGGTGGCGCAGTTGTTGTTGACGTTGAGGATCGGGATGCCGGTCATGCCGTGGTCGTAGAGAGCCCGCTGACCGGCGGTACTGTCGCCGTAGACGTAGCCGACGTAGGCCTGCTGGACGGCGCGATAGTCGACCCCGGCGTCGGCGAGCGCCGTCTTCAGGGCGGCGACCGCCATTTCCGGATAGGTCGCGCCCGTCCCGGGCTTGACGAAGGGAACCATGCCGACACCGGCGACGACGACTGCGCTCACGGGATTGCTCCTGGGTTGAAGAGATCGGGATACCGGCCTCTCGCGAGGCCCGGCCGAGGCGTCATTTCCGACGCCCGAGGAAGAGCGAGACGCTCAGCTTCTGGACGACGTTGCCGTAAGGCGGGTGGAACAGGCCGATCGGGAACCACGGCCGCTCGCGGAAGACGGCGCGCGAGTGCGACAACGAGCGGAAGCCCTCGACGCCGTGGTAGCTGCCGGTGCCGGCGTTGCCGATGCCGCCGAAGGGCAGGTCGCTCTGCATGGCGTGCCAACCCCAATCGTTGAGGGTGACGCCACCGGAATGGGTGGCGTCGAGGACGCGGCGGCATTCGCCGTCGTCGTGGCCGAACCAGTAGAGCGCCAACGGCCGATCGCGCTCGACGACGTGGGTGATCGCCTCGTCGATGGTGTCGTAGGCGACGACCGGTAGGACCGGACCGAAGATCTCCTCCTGCATCACCGCCATGTCGGGGGTCGGGGCCAGGACGAGATGGAGGGGAATGCGTGGACCGCTCGCCCCCTCTTCGCAGGCGATCACCGTCGCGCCCTTGTCGCGGGCGTCCCGGATCAGGCGGTGGATCCGCGCCGCGTGGCTCGGGGTCACCACGCTGGTGTATTCGGCGTTCCCGACGCAGCCGGTCGGGTACATCCGCCGAAAATGGGCGCGGACCGCCTCGACGAAGGCGCCGACCATCTCCCGTGGTACCAGGGCATAGTCGGGGGCGATGCAGATCTGACCGCAGTTGAAGCTCTTGCCGTGGGTGATCCGTGCCGCCGCATCGGTGATCTTGGCGCTGCGCGAGACGATCGCCGGCGACTTGCCCCCCAGTTCCAGCGTCACCGGCGTCAGGTTCTTCGCCGCCGCCGCCATCACCCGGCGACCGACGCCGGGCGAACCGGTGAAGATCAGATGGTCGAAAGCCAGCCCGGAGAAGGCCTCGGCCACCGTGACGTCGCCGCCGAAGACCGCGACCTCGTCCGTGGCGAAGGCCTCGGCCAGCATCGTCCGTAACGCCGCGGTCGTCGCCGGGGTGTATTCCGACATCTTGATCATCGCCCTGTTGCCGGCGGCGAGCGCCGCGACCAGCGGCCCGAGCGACAGGTAGGCCGGGAAATTCCATGGCACGACGATGCCGACGACGCCTTTCGGCTGGTGTTCGACCCGCGCCGTGTTGGGCAGGAACAGGAGCTCGACGCCGCGCCGCTCCGGCTTCATCCAGCGCTTCACGTGCGAAATGGCGTGGCGGATGTTGAGTACCACGCCGAGTACGTCGGCGATCCGGCTCTCGGTCGGCGATCGACCGCCGAAGTCGGCCGAGGTCGCGGCGCAGATCGCATCCTGATGGGCGAGCAGCGCCTTCAACAGCCGACGCAGGCGGTCACGACGTTCCGCCGCGCTCGGCAGCGGCGCGGCGCGATAGGTCGCCCGTTGGCGACGCAGCACGTCGGTCAGGAGCTCGGCCGACGGCTGGTCGAAGCCGAAACCGGACGGGAGATCCGCCGGCGCCGCCGTCGTCGCGGCGGGGGTGAGATCGAGGGCGATGCCGTTCATCCTGTTGTCTCTCCGAGGCCTGGTTCGATGACCATCGTCCGTATTCGCCGGCGCACCGGCGGGGCTTTCCTCGCCGACGTCCGATTCACGACGCCCGGTCCAGGGCCGCGGGTGCGAGCGGCGCCCGGCCGAGGATGTGATCGGCGATCTTCTCGGCGATCATGATGGTGGGGGCGTTGGTGTTGCCGCCGACCAGCGTCGGCATGACCGAGGCGTCGACGACACGCAGACCGGTCACCCCGCGGACGCGGCAGTCGCCGTCGACCACCGCGGCGGGGTCGTCGTCGGTGCCCATCTTGGCGGTGCCGACCGGGTGGTAGATCGACTCCGCCGTGGCTCGGATCCAGGCGTCGATCTCGTCGTCGCCGACGACCTTCGGACCCGGTTCGATCTCGGTGTCGAAATAGGGCTCCATCGCCGTCTGACGGAAGATGCGGCGGGCAGCGCGAACCGCGTCGCGCAGGACGATGCGGTCGGATGCGGCCGAGAGATAGTTCGGCTGGATGACCGCATGATCGCGCGGGTCACGGGACTTCAGGCCGATCCAGCCCCGGCTCTCGGGCCGCAACTGGCAGGCATGGAGCGCGAATCCGTGGCCCGGGTGCTTGCGCCGGGCGTGGTCGGAGAGGGCCGCCGCCATGAAGTGGAACTGGACGTCGGGCGCCTCGAGTTCCGGCCGGGTGCGGATGAAGCCGCCGGCTTCGACGCCGTTGGAGGCGCCGAGCCCGCCGCGGGTGGCGAAGTAGCGCAGGCCGTTGAGCGCCATCGACCAGGGGTTGAGCTGGCCGTTGAGGGTGATCGGCCGGCGGCAGGTCGCCATCACCAGACAGTCGAGATGGTCCTGGAGGTTCCGCCCGACGCCGGGCCGATGGGCGACGACGGGGATGCCGAAGCGCCCGAGCGCCTCGCCGTCGCCGACCCCGGACAGCTGCAGGAGCTGTGGCGTGTTGATGGTGCCGCCGCAGAGCAGGATTTCGCGCCGCGCCCGCACCTCATGGGTCCGGCCGCCCTGGATGTATTCGACCGCGACGGCCTTCGTCCCCTCGAAGACGACGCGGGAGACCAGCGCCTCGGTCTCGACCCTGAGGTTCGGCCGCTTCGCCGCCGGGCGCAGATATGCCCGCGAAGCGCTGGAACGAACGCCGTCCTTCACGGTGAACTGATAGAAGCCGACGCCTTCCTGGCTCACGCCGTTGAAGTCGGCGGTGCGCGGGTATCCCGCCTCGACACCGGCCGCGACGAAGGCGTCGAACAGCGGATTGCCGGAGACCGGATCGGAGACGCCGAGCGGACCGTCGCCGCCGTGGAAGGTGTCGGCGCCGCGGACGTTGCCCTCGGAGCGCCGGAAGTAGGGAAGGACGTCGGCGAAGCTCCAGCCCGTCAGTCCGAGCTGGCGCCAGTGGTCGTAGTCGCTCGCATGACCGCGGATGTAGATCATGCCGTTGATCGACGACGACCCGCCGAGGACCTTGCCACGCGGCCAGTAGAGGTTGCGGCCGTTCAGGTGTTCCTGGGGAGCGGTGTGATAGTACCAGTTGGCGAACCTACCGGAGATCAGTTGGATCACGGCGCCCGGCATCATGAAGAGCGGGCTACGGTCTCGGCCGCCGGCTTCGAGCAGCAGGACGCGATGGGACGGATCGGCGGAGAGGCGGTCGGCGAGGACGGAGCCCGCGCTGCCCGCGCCGACGATGACGAAGTCGAAGTCCATCGAAACATTTCCTCCCGCCGCCGAATTCGATCGGCCTCGCATCCGCGCTTCACCGTCGGGCCTGCCGCGTCGGTTCATCGCCGGCAGACTTCAATCGATCGCCACCGACGAATGACCCGTCGAAAGTTTGGGCGGTGGAGCGATCGTTTCGGACGGTGGTCGGCGACCGATCGGTCGCGACCGGTCGGCCGAGGGCGTCGCCGCCCGCCCCGTCGTCGGCAACGGGGCCGGACCATCCGATCCGAGAAAGAAACCCAACCAAGGTTTGGGTCCTCGACGCGTCGGCTCGCTTAAGCAGGGAGGAACGAGGTCGAACGGGAGCCGGGAATGCGGATCGAGGGGACGAGGGGTTCGGTGGTGATCGTCGGGGCCGGCCATGCCGGCGGGACCGTGGCGATGGAATTGAGGGCGGCCGGTCATGGCGCACCGGTGACCATCGTCGGCGACGAGCCGCACGTTCCCTATCAGCGGCCGCCGCTGTCCAAGGCCTTCCTCAAGGGCGGCCTGCCCGAGGAGAAGCTCGAGCTCCGGCCGCGCGCGTGGTACGCGACCCACGACGTCGACCTGCGGCTGGGTGAGCCGGTCTATGCGATCGATCGCGCCGCACGGAGGCTGCGGCTCTGCGGCGGCGAGACGCTCGCCTACGACCACTTGGTACTCGCCACCGGGGTGCGGCCGGCACGGCTCGCCGTTCCGGGGGCGAACCTCGAAGGTGTCCACCATCTCCGTGGCATCGCCGACGCGCGGCGGCTCGCGACCGATCTCGGCGGCGCCGGACGGCTGGTGGTGGTCGGTGCCGGCTTCACCGGGCTCGAAGTGGCCGCATCCGCCGCGACGCTCGGTTGCGCCGTGACCCTGGTGGCGCGCGGCCACAAGGTGCTGAGCCGGGTGGCGAGCGCCCCGGTGGCGACCTTCCTGCGCGCCCGTCACGAGGCCGCTGGCGTCGCCTTCCGCTTCGGCGCGGACGTCGCGGCCTTCCTCGGCGACGGCGATCGGGTCGCGGGCGTGCGTCTCGGCGACGGCGAGGTGCTTGCCTGCGATCGCGTTCTGGTCGCGGTCGGGGCCGAGGCCAACGACGACCTCGCGCGCCGTGCCGGCCTCGCCTGCGCCGACGGCGGCATCGTCGTCGACGGGAGCGGCCGCACCTCGGACCCGGCGATCTTCGCCATCGGTGACGTCTCGGTGCGGCCGCTGCCCTATCTCGGCGGACGTCTCGTCCGACTGGAGAGCGTCCACAATGCGTTGGAACAGGCCCGGATCGCCGCTGCGGTGATCGCCGAGACACCGCCGCCACGGCTCGAGCCGCCGTGGTTCTGGTCGGATCAGTACGACCTCAAACTACAGACGGTGGGGCTCGTGGCCGAGGCCGACGACCTCGTCCTGCGCGGCGACCCGGAGATCGGCCGCTTCGCCGTCTTCCATCTCGCCGGCGATCGGCTCAGGGCGGTCGAGGCGATCAACGCGCCGCTCGATTTCGCCATCGGCAAGCAAATGGTCGCCAAGGACGCGCCGATCTCGCGCGACGCCCTGGCCGACCCGTCCGTGAACATCCGCGCCGTCGCGACCGCGCACTGACCCCGGGGAACGGAAATGGCCAAGATCACATATGTTTCATCCGCGGGTTGCGAACGGATCGTCGAGGTGCCGACCGGCACCAACGTCATGGACGGCGCATTGCGCAACGACATCGAGGGCATCATCGGCGACTGCGCCGGTGGCTGCACCTGTTCGACCTGCCACGTCTACGTCGAGGAATCCTGGGTCGCGCGGCTCGCTCCGCCGATCGACATCGAGACCAGTATGCTCGAACTCGCTGCGGCGCCGTTGCGTCCGACGTCGCGGTTGGCATGTCAGATCGTCGTTCGCGACGACCTCGACGGCCTGGTGGTCCACATCCCTTCGACCCAGCGCTGATCTCACGGACGGCGCCCTACCTCACGGGTGGGGCCGAATTCGTCGAATCCCATCTTTGGGTTGGTTGCTTTCGCGCTCCGATAGATACGCTTCCCCACAGCTGAAGCTTCGCGCCGAGGCAGGGAAACGCACGACGGAGATCGTGGAGGAGCATGGACCATGGACAATCTGAAGATTCCCGTCGACCTCGTGGCGCCGATCTTCTCGCCGGCAGCTTACGGAAATCGCGACAAGATCCACGAGATATTCACGACGCTGCGGCGTGACTATCCGCTCTCCATCGCCGAAGTGCCCGGATTCGATCCGCACTGGATCGTCACCAAATACGACGATCTGCGCGAGATCACCCGTCAGGACGACAAGTTCCTGAGTTCGGTGCGCTCCAAGACGCTGGTGTCGCAGGCGGCGGAAGCGTTCATCCGCGACTTCACCGGCGGTACCCCGAACGTCTTCAAGACGCTCGTCAACATGGACGAGCCGGAGCACACCGACTACCGAAACGTCACCGCCCAGCACTTCATGCCGCAGTCGGTGGCGACGCTGGAGCCGTTGATCCGCAAGATCGCCAAGCGCTACGCCGACAAGCTGGCGTCGATGGCGCCGGCCTGCGATTTCGCCTGGGATCTCGGGTTCCACTATCCGCTCGAGGTGATCATGACGATCATCGGCGTGCCGGAAGAAGACCACGCGATGATGCTGCGGCTCACTCAGTGGGTGTTCAACTACACCGATCCGGAGCTCGGTCGGCCGGGCGCCGACCCGAGTGATCTCTCCGAGGTCGCCAAGACCTGGATGATCGCATTCCTCGAGTTCAAGGACTACTACGACCGAATGGTCGAGGATCGGCTGGCCTGTCCGCGCGAAGACATCGCCACGGTGTTGGCGCACGGCAAGGTCAACGGCTGCCCGATGGAGAACGTCGCGCTGATCTCCTATTTCGCCATCGCCTCGACCGCCGGACACGACACCACCGCCGCCTCGACCTCGATGGCGATGTGGAAGCTCGCCGAGGATCCGACGCTGCTCGAACGTCTCCAGGAGAATCCGAAGCTCATCCCCGGCTTCGTCGAGGAGGCGATCCGCTGGGCGACGCCGATCCAGATCTTCGTGCGCTCGGCCGCCGAGGACTACGTGCTGCGCGGCCGGCAGATCAAGAAGGGCGATCTGCTCTACCTCTCCTACGTCTCGGCCAACCGCGACGAGGACATCTTCGACGAGCCTTTCGCCTTCAAGCCGGAGCGCTCGCCCAACCGCCACGTCGGATTCGGCTACGGCGGCCACATCTGCCTCGGTCAGCACCTCGGGCGGATGGAGATGCGGATCTTCTGGGAGGAGGTCATTCCGCGGCTGAAGTCGGTGGAGATGGCGGGCGAGGGACGCATGGCGCAGGCCGAGACGGTGAGCGGTCCCAAACACGTGCCGATCCGCTTCGAGATGACGTGAGGAGGCGGTGATGGCTGACGACGGCTGGCGGATCTGGCAGTGCGGGATCTGCGGTGACCTCTACGACGAGGCCGCGGGCATGCCCGACCAGGGGATCCCTCCCGGCACCCGGCTGGAGGACCTGCCGGACACTTGGATCTGCCCGATGTGCGGCAGTCCGAAGGGCGTCTTCATTCCCTACGAGGGGTGACGAGCGACCGGACACGGAGCGAGGGCCGATCCGCGGATCGGCCTTCGTCGTTCGCGGCGGACCGCTCGCGTCGGACGGGCGCGCCCCGGTGCGGCGTGCCCGCCCGTCTTTCACCGCCCGCGGAAGACCGGCTTGCGGCGTTCGATGTAGGCGGTCGCGCCTTCGCGCAGATCGTCGCTGACGAAGGCGCGGGTCTGCAGAGTCGCCTCGAGGTCGAGGGTGGCGGCGAGCGGTGCTGCCCAGGCGTCTTCCAACTGGCGTTTGATCATGGCGATGGCGAGCGGCGGGCCGGCGGCGAGGGCTTCGGCGATCGCCATGGCCTCGTCGAAGAGCATCTCGTCGTCGACGCATTTCCAGATCAGCCCCCACTCCGCCGCGGTCGCGGCCGAGAGGGCCTCGCCGGTGAGCGCCAGGGCGCGGGCCCGCGTCGCGCCGATGGCGCGCTGGAAGAACAGCGAGGTGCCGCCGTCGAGGACGGCGCCGAGCTTGGCGAAACTCAGGACGAATTTCGCCGACCGCGCCGCGACGACGATGTCGCCGGCGAGCGCGATGCCACAACCCGCCCCTGCCGCCGGGCCATTGACGGCGACGACGATCGGGATCGGTGCGGCCCGCATCTTCTCGATCAACGGCGACACCGTTTGCCGCATCGCATCACCCACCTCGGCACCGGCTGCGAACACCGCCGGATCGAACCTCGCCCCGGCGCAGAAGCCCTTGCCGGCGCCGGTGAGAACGATGGCGCGCACGTCGGGCATGTTCAGGACGCGTTCGAGGGTCTCATCGATCGCGCGGACCTTTTCCCAGTCGAGGGCGTTCAACCGCTCGGGATCGTCGAGAGTCAGGATCGCGATCGATCCACGGACGTCGTAGCGAATGCCGGTCATCGTTTTCCCGTCGCCCTGTCACTTCGCCGAACGCGCCCCGTCGCCCCGACGGGACGCACGCGGATCGCGCGAGGCAGATGTCGGCGGCTGCACGTGGCAGCCCCCTGTCCGGAACCGTCCCGCCGCTCTCGGCGTCGAATCGGCGTGGCGTTCACGCGACGGACGACCCGATCGCCGATCTTCGGCCCGGCCCGACGTCGATCCGCCCACCGGGGCGGTGTCGTTCCGATCCGGTGGCGGTGTGCGATGCGGTTCGGAGGATGTGCGCATGACCCCTCCGACCATCGGATCGACGCCGCCATCGGAGGTTCATGTCTCGACGAGACCGGGTGGCGCTGTAACCAGACTTTCGTTCGGGCATCGGCAGGGGCGGGAGCGATCGTCGACCTCGACGGCTCGATCGCAGCGGTTGCCGAGGGTGGACGCTCCGCGTCGGTCGCCGAAAGGTGGCGTCTGACGCGGACCGGCGCGGCTTGTCAGCCGCAGCGCGGCGTGGTCTTTCGGAGCGCGAGCGCATGGGGACCCACGATGACGAGCGAGGAAGACGACCGCCACCGGACGAAGATGGCCAAGCGCAAGGCGGTCCAGGACGCCGAGGTCGCGGCGAAATCGATCGCCGAGAAGGGCCTTCTGATCGTCAACACCGGTCCCGGCAAGGGTAAGTCGACTGCGGCCTTCGGCTTGGTTCTGCGAGCGGTCGGCCACGGCTGGCGAGTGGGTGTGGTGCAGTTCATCAAGGGCGCGTGGTCGACGGGGGAGCGCACCGCTCTCGAGCGCTTCCCCGAGCTGATCTCCTGGCACACCATGGGCGAGGGCTTCACCTGGGAGACGCAGGACCGTGCGCGCGACATCGCCGCGGCGCGCCGCGCCTGGGAGAAGGCGCAGGAGTTGATGGCCGATCCCGCGATCCGTCTCGTCGTCCTCGACGAGTTGAACATCGCGTTGCGCTACGACTATCTGCCGCTCGACGAGGTGGTTGCGACGCTCGGCGCCCGTCGTCCCGATCTCCATGTCGTCGTCACCGGCCGCAACGCCAAACCGGAGCTGATCGAAGTGGCCGATCTCGTCACCGAGATGGGCGCGGTCAAACATCACTTCGCCGCCGGGGTGAAGGCCCAGGCGGGTATCGAATTCTGAAGCCCGAAAGTTCATACAGAATGTCAGGGAAGTTCGCCAAGGCACTGATGGTTCAAGGAACCGGCTCCGACGTCGGCAAATCGCTGATCGTCGCCGGACTGATCCGAGCCTATGCGAACCGCGGTCTCGTCGTCCGCCCGTTCAAGCCACAGAACATGTCCAACAACGCTGCTGTGACCGTCGACGGTGGCGAGATCGGACGCGCCCAGGCGTTGCAGGCGCGTGCCGCGCGGGTGGCGCCGAGCGTCCACATGAATCCGGTGCTCCTGAAGCCGCAGTCGGACGTGGGCGCACAGGTGGTGGTGCAGGGCCGGGTGCGGGGAAATGCCAAGGCGCGCGCCTTCCAGGACTGGAAGCCGGGGCTCGAGGCGGCGGTGCAGGACAGCTTCGAGCGGATGCGGACCGATGCCGATCTGGTGATCGTCGAGGGCGCCGGCAGCGCGGCGGAGGTCAATCTCCGCGCCGGCGACATCGCCAACATGGGCTTCGCGCGCAAGGCCGGCGTGCCCGTGGTTCTCCTCGGTGACATCGATCGCGGCGGCGTCATCGCCCAGGTGGTGGGGACCAAGGCGGTGATCGATCCCGCCGACGCGGCGTTGGTCGTCGGTTTCCTCGTCAACAAGTTCCGCGGCGATGCGAGCCTGTTCGACGCCGGCATGCGGACGATCGAAGAGATGACCGGCTGGCCGGCGCTCGGGCTCGTGCCGTGGTTCCGGGCCGCCGCGCGGTTGCCGGCGGAGGACGCGGTGGTGCTGGAGAAACGCCGTGTAGCCGGGGAGGGCGGCTTCACCATCGTGGTGCCGCGCCTGCCGCACATCTCCAATTTCGACGATCTCGACCCGCTGGCGGCGGAGCCGGGGGTGCGGCTCGTCCTGCTCGGCGACGGCGAGCCCATCCCGGCGACGGCGGATCTGGTGATCCTGCCCGGCTCGAAGGCGACGATCGCAGATCTCGCGGCGCTCAGGGCCGAAGGTTGGGACATCGACATCGCCGCCCACATCCGCCGCGGCGGGCGGGTGCTGGGGCTGTGCGGCGGCTATCAGATGCTCGGGCGGACGATCGCCGACCCCGACGGCGTCGAAGGTCCGCCGAGTGTGGTCGCCGGCCTCGGGCTGCTCGACGTCGAGACGGTGCTCGGCGGCGACAAATGTCTCGAGGCGGTCACCGGCCGGCTCGCCCGGCTCGACGCGACGGTCGCGGGCTACGAGATGCACGTCGGCCGCACCACCGGGGCGGACTGCGCCGGCCCCTTCGCCATCCTCGCCGACGGCCGGCCGGACGGGGCGATCCGGGCCGACGGCCGGGTCGCCGGCACCTATCTGCACGGCCTCTTCGCCGACGATCACGCCCGCACCGCCCTCCTCGCCGATCTCGGCGCCACGACCTCGGATCTCGCCTACGAGCAGGAGGTCGAGGCGACCCTAGACGCCCTCGCGGTACACCTCGCCGCCCACATCGATCTCGATCGCCTCATCGCCCTGGCGCGGTGAGGGGAAGGCAGGGGAGACCGGGCATCCTCGGTCGCCACGCGATCCCACGGCAGTTGGGCGTCGTGTGGGTATATCCCGCGTCTTCTGCCCGAGCGTCTGCACTCGACCGATCATGGGCGGGAGAGGACTTCACCCATGACCCGTTCGCTCATCGATCGAACCGCGAGCATCTTCTCTTCTGCCGCCTCGATCTCGCGGCCGCGGCGTTCCGACTGCGACTTCGACACCTCGCACACTCGCCGGAGTTGCGTTACGATCCCGCCCAGCCTCGTCATCCGGCAGGGACACCGGAGGGCGGTCGGTGGAGTGGCGGGAGCGATTCCGGGGCTACGGAAGCCCCTTCGGACGTTTTCGGCCCCGGTGGCGCAGAATCCGACGAGGCTCGCCGTGCCGCCATGGTCCGGGCGACCTCATCTGTTCTCACCGACGTCGAAGGGAACGAGGTGAGAAACATAGCTGGTGAGCCCATTCTCTTTCCGCACGAGATGCCGCCGTCCTTCTTCAGCGAAAAAGGTGAAGCGAGTCGCGCCGGGTCGATCATCTACGATTCGAATGACGTCGAAGCCGAGCAGATCGACTCGAACATACCGGGGATCGAGACGACCGCGTGGACCGACCTCGCGAAATTCGATCAATGGCGCGAGTGGGACGCACAACGGATCAGAGGCGAGTTCATTCCCGAACACAGAGATTATGCAACGGTCGCCATCGGGATCTACGCGGCCTCGTCCGGCCTCGCTTTGGGGGGCATATTGGAAATATCCAACTAGTATACCAAGTATTTTTCTCGATTCAATGAAGAAATGGATGATATATACACCTATTTGCCACGACGAAACGTGTATATACGATACTCGGATGGAGCCTCTACTTCAGAATGAAGGAGAAGCGGGGTTGGTCGGTGAGAAGTCGTGGATAGGGCGGTTTCGTGCGGAGTTCGCCGGACCGATCGCTGTTGCCCTGACGTCGATGATCGCCCTGCTGTCGCTGCCGTTCGTCATCCTTTTCTCGATGTCCTCCGACGTCGACGAGATCCGTTCGTCGAGCCGATCTCCCGACGGACGGCGGGAAATCCAGATCGTCATCCGCGATGGATCCGTCGGTTTGATCGGGTCGACACGTTCGGGCCTCGTCAGGCTGCGCCGAACCGCCGGGTGGGGCCCCGGGTGGTGGGAGGACGTGCTGACGGTGTCCGAAGAAGACGTCGCGGAACTGGCCGCGCCACCGGCCTGGAGCGACGACGGGCATGTCGTCGTCCGGTTCGCGCCCGAGGCCCGGACCCCGCCGCAGCGCCTGACGGCGATGGGCGTGGAGATCGAGTTCCGCCACGGGATCCGCGGAGCGCCGCCGCCGGCCCCTCCGCCCTGATCACGCCCCTGCGAGGAGGACGACCGCCCCCGCCAGCGCCGCCGCCTGGATCAGGGCCGCCGCGCGGTACAGGCCCAGCGCTCGGCGGATGTCGGCGGCCATGAGATCGCAGCGGCCGTCGCCCATGGGGGCGGCGTCGAGACGAGTGGCGCCGTAGACGCGGGGGCCGGCGAGAGAGAAGCCGAGGGCGCCGGCCACCGCCGCTTCCGGCCAGCCGGCGTTGGGCGAGGTGTGCTTCGCCGCGTCACGCCGTACCGTCGCGATCGCGCCGCGGGGGGAAGCCCCGGGTGTGACGAGCGCGGCGAGGATCAGCCACAGGGCGGCGAGGCGCGAGGCGGGCAGGTTGATCAGGTCGTCGAAGCGCGCCGCCGCCCAGCCGAAGGCGAGATGGCGGGGGGTGCGATGGCCGATCATGCTGTCGGCGGTGTTCGCCGCCTTGTAGAGCGCCGCGCCGGGGAGGCCGGCGATCGCCATCCAGAACAGCGGCGCCACCACCCCGTCGGAGAAGTTCTCGGCGAGGCTCTCGATCGCAGCGCGGGCGACGCCGGCCTCGTCGAGGCTGTCGGGATCGCGGCCGACGATCATCGACACCGCCCGGCGGCCGTCGGCGAGGCCGCGCTCCAGCGCTTCGGCGACCGCTGCGACATGGGTGTGGAGGCTACGGCTCGCCGGCAGGCTCGCGGCGGCGACGGCGAGGACGAAGAGCGCCGGGAGCCCCGGCAACACCGCCTCGATCGCCGCGGTCAGCGCCCAGGCCACCGCGCCGGTCACCGCGAGGACGATGATCAGCGCCACGACGCCGACGGCGCGGCGGCGGGCGAAGCCGTCGCCGTCGCTATTGAGCCGGCGGTCGAGTGTGGCGATGAGGCGACCGATCCAGGTGACGGGATGGCCGATCGCGGCGTAGAGAGGGGCGGGCCAGCCGACCGCCGCTTCGATCGCCGCCGCGAGGAGCGCCAGTTCGGCGGTATGGGCGAGGAACGAGGCGGGCGACATGGAACCGAGCGGCAACGAGTGGGCGGGAACGGGCGCGAGCCCCGTCTATCACGGCGGTGACCTCACGCAAGTTCGCGCCCGCTTTCCGCGAGCGCCCGAGCCGTGGATCGATCTTTCCACAGGCATGAATCCCCATGCCTTTCCGTTGCCGGACATTCCCGCCGACGCCTGGACGCGCCTGCCGGAGGCCCGCGAGGTCGCCGAGCTCGAGGCGGTGGCGGCCGAGGCGTTCGCCGTCCACGACCCGGCCTCGGTCGCGGCGACGCCGGGAACCCAGGCACTGATCCAGATGCTGCCGCGACTTCTCACCGGTACCCGGGTCGGCATCCTCGGCTTCACCTATCAGGAGCACGGCCGCGTCTGGCGCGAGGCGGGTCGCTCGGTCGAGGTCGTCGACCGGCTCGAGCATCTCGCGGACTTCGACATCGGCCTCGTGGTCAACCCCAACAACCCCGACGGACGGCTCGCCTTGCCGGCGCGCCTCGCCGCGCTCGCTCTCGACATGGCGACGGCCGGGCGACGGCTGATCGTCGACGAGGCCTTCGTCGAGGTGATGGGGGAGGGGGCGAGCCTGGCACCGCGGCTGCCGCTCGGTGGGGCGGTCCTGCTCCGGTCCTTCGGCAAGACCTGGGGTCTCGCCGGCGTCCGGCTCGGCTTCGCGGTGGCCGATGCCGCCTTCGCCGCGATGGTGCGTCGGGCTTTCGGGCCGTGGGCGGTGTCGGGGCCTGCGATCGTGGTCGGACGCGCCGCTCTCGCCGATCGTGCCTGGCTCGCCGCGACGATCCCCCGGCTCCAGGCCGACGCCGCCCGTCTCGACGGCCTTCTGGCTGCGGCCGGCTGTCGCATCGTAGGCGGCACGCCGCTGTTCCGGCTGGTCGAGCACGACGCGGGCGAGCGATTCGCCGATCACCTCGCTGCCGCGGGCATCCACATTCGCCGCTTCCCGCACGACAGGCGGCTGTTTCGGGTCGGCATCAGCGGACCGGAGCCATCGTGGCGGCGACTGGAGGTGGTACTCGCCGGCTACCTGCGACCCGAGGAGGTGGCCGGATGACGCCGCGTCGCACCACCCGTTTCGACCTTCGATGAACAGCCGTCGAAACTGCCTACCATACCAGTGTAGAAATTCGCGATGGTGACGCAGTCGGGCGCGAGAATGCAGATGTCGTGTTTTGAAATATCTGTAATGTACTGCTGTAATATGCCTATGAATTAGGCAATAATGCGCGACATTTTTCTGTTTTTTCGCTTCATCTGATATCGCATCAAGAATACGAGCCGATATACCCGGTTTCATGTTTTGAATCAGAGAAATATATAGTCGGTATGAGTGGTCGCCTTCGTGGAAGGTCGTGCCGAAACGTTGAGATTCATCGTGTGACCATGGGTAAACGTTATCGAAAAATTCACGATCCCCCTACGACAGTGTGGCGGTCATCTCAGCGGGAGGAGAGGATGCTTCACGGGTTGTGGCGGCAGGGAAACGGTGCCGCGAAAGGGCCGGTTCGCCAGAAGTTCGCGTCGGTGGTCGAGCCGACGGGTGTCGAGAGGACCTTCCATCGGGACGATGTGATCGTCTCCAAGACCGACACCAAGGGAATCATCACCTACGCCAACGATGTCTTTCTCGAGCTCGCCGGCCTGACCGAGGCACAGGCGATCGGGGCTCCCCATTCCGTCATCCGCCATCCCGACATGCCGCGCGCCGTGTTCAAGCTCCTGTGGGACACGCTGTTCAAGGGCGACGAGATCTTCGCCTACGTGCTCAACATGTCGTCGAACGGGGATCACTACTGGGTCTTCGCCCACGTCACGCCCACCTTCACCGAGGACGGCGGCATCACCGGCTTCCATTCCAATCGACGTGTGCCGGAAAAGAGCGCCATCGAGGCGATCACGCCGCTCTATGCCTCACTCAAGGCGATCGAAGATCGAGCGAGCGACCGTGCCTCCGGCCTCCAGGCCTCGTTCGACGCCGTTCTGAAGCTCCTGCGCGACAAGGGGATGTCCTATGAAGAACTCATCTTCTCTCTCGCGCGCTGAATGGGTCTTCGGCGGCCTGACGCTGCTGATGATGATCGGCTCGGTGCTGCATGCGACCGTCGACCTCAACTGGCGCAATGCCGGCATGCTGATCTTCATGACGACCTTGTCGGTGCTCGGACTGGTGCTGCTGCGCCGAGCTCGTCGGTCGATCGCCGAGATCTCTCAGGTCCTCGTCGAGGCCGCGAAGGGCGACCTCGAATCCCGCGTCATTCTCCTCGACGACGCCGGCGACATCCGCACGCTGGCCAAGGACACCAACCGGGTGCTCGACGTCACCGACGCCTTCGTCCGTGAGGCGCGGGCGACGCTCGGCTGTGTCCGCGACGGCAAGAACCACCGCCGAATAGTCGAGACCGGTATGGTCGGCACCTACGGTATCGCGTCGCGCACCATGAACGAGGCGGTCTCGGCGATCGAGGGGCGCCTGCGCGGCTTCGGCCGGGTGATGCGGGAGTTCGAGGAGACGATCGGCGGCGTCACCGGATCGCTCGGGCAGGCGGTGCACGGGCTGTCGCGCTCCGCCGATCAGATGCGCTCCTCGGCCGACGACACCGAGCACCGCACCACCACCATCGGCGCCGCCGCCGAGGAGACGTCCGTCACCGTCGCCACCGTGGCGGCTGCGACCGAGGAACTGACCGCGGCGGTCGAAGACATCGCCCAGCAGGCGGAACGGGCCCGCGTCGTCTCCGAACATGCCAATCGACAGGCGAGCGATTCGCGTGAAGCGATCGCCGATCTCACCCATGCGGTCGGCGACATCGTCGGCGTCGTCGATCTCATCCGCCAGGTCGCGGAGCAGACCAAGCTCCTCGCCCTCAACGCCACCATCGAGGCGGCGCGTGCCGGCGAGGCCGGCAAGGGCTTCGGCGTGGTGGCGATCGAGGTCAAGGCGCTCGCCGATCAGACCGCCAACGCCACCGAGGCGATCGCCGATCGCATCCGTGCGGTCGAATCCCGTGCCGACCGCTGCATGGAGGCGATCTCCGGCATTTCCGGTGTCATCGACGAGATCGGCGGGGCATCCGCCGCGATCTCGGCCGCTGTGCAGCAGCAGATCGCGGCGACCCACGAGATCTCGCGCTCGATGCAGATGGCCTCCAGCGCCACCGACGATGTTTCGGCCAATGTCACCACCGTCGTAGCCGCCGCCGGGGCCACCGGTCGTGCCGCCGCCGATGTCGCGGGTGCCTCCGACGATCTCGCCCATCAGACCGAGAAGCTGCAGGATTCGGTCCGCCGCTTCCTGATGAGTGCGCGCGAGGTGGCGCATGGGGCGAGCCGAGCCGCCTGACCACGGTCGATGATCGGGCGAAGGCCGCCGTCCGCTTCACACCGGACGGTGGCCTCGTCGTCTGCCCGATCCGACGCTTGGTCGTTTACACCGCGAGGCCGCGTCGGTATGGTCCGCGCCCGTCGCCGGCGCGCTTCGCGCCGGTCCGAGCCGCCGAAGGTGAAGTCCGATGAAAGCAGAGATCCAGTCCGTCGTGGACGAGATCCAGCAGGCTCTCAGCCTGCTGAGGAGGCATCTTTGACTGGGATGTCGCGCTGAAACGACTGGACGAGCTCAACGCGCTCTCCGAATCCCCCGACCTGTGGAACGATCCGACCCGGGCTCAGAAGCTGATGCGCGAACGCGACCAGCTGTCGAAATCGGTCGAGATCGTCCAATCCATCACCCGCGACCTCGACGACAACGTCGGGCTGCTCGAGCTGGGTGAGATGGAGGGCGACGCCGAGGTGGTGGCCGAGGCGGAAACGGCGCTGAAGCAGCTCGGCGTCGACGTCGCCAAGCGTCAGGTCGACGCGCTGCTCTCCGGTGAGGCCGACGGCAACGACACCTATCTCGAAATCCACGCCGGTGCCGGCGGTACCGAATCGCAGGACTGGGCCGAGATGCTGGCGCGCATGTACGTGCGCTGGGCGGAGCGGCGCGGCTACAAGGTCGAGGCGCTGGAAGCTTCCGAGGGCGAAGAGGCGGGGCTCAAGTCCGCCACCTATGTCATCAAGGGCCTCAACGCCTACGGTTGGCTCAAGACGGAGTCGGGCGTGCATCGTCTGGTGCGCATCTCGCCCTTCGATTCGGCGGCGCGGCGTCACACCTCCTTCGCCTCGTGCTGGGTCTATCCGGTGGTCGACGACAGTATCGACATCGTCATCCCGGAGACCGAGGTGCGGGTCGACACCTACCGTTCGTCCGGCGCCGGTGGCCAGCACGTCAACACCACCGACTCGGCGGTGCGTCTGACCCACATCCCGACCGGCATCGCGGTCGCCTGTCAGGCGGAGCGCTCGCAGCACAAGAACCGGGCCAAGGCCTGGGAGATGCTGAAGTCGCGGCTCTACGAGGCCGAGCTCGAGAAGCGCGAGGCCAAGGCCAATGCCGAGGCCGCCGCCAAGACCGACATCGGTTGGGGCCATCAGATCCGCTCCTACGTCCTGCAGCCCTATCAGATGGTCAAGGACCTGCGCACGGGCGTGCAGACCACCGATCCGCAGCGCGTCCTCGACGGCGATCTCGACCCCTTCATGGAGGCCTCGCTCGCCGCCCGGGTGAAGGGCGGCGCGGTCGATGCGGTCGAGGACATCGACTGAGACGGCGGCGATCGGTCTGGTACCGGACGGATCACCGTCGCCGTCGCGCCGGATCGGGCCGCGATCGCACGAGCGGGTGAGAATTCGACAAACTTTTCCCGTTAGAAGGGAAGAGACACGGTCGACCCGGCGGGGGCGGCCGATCGGTGGGCCGTCGCCCGCCGCAACGGGGACGCGCGGCGCGTCCAGGGGCTCCCATGGATCTCACCCATCTGATCAAGGCCTTCGTCCTCGGCATCGTCGAGGGGTTGACCGAATTCCTGCCGGTCTCCTCCACCGGCCACCTCATCCTCGCCGGTGACTGGCTGTCGTTCGACAGCGGTTCCGGCAAGGTCTTCGAGGTGGTGATCCAGCTCGGCGCCATCCTGGCGGTTTGCTGGCTCTATCGCCAGAAGATCCTCGAGGTCGTCACCGGCATCTTCCGGCGCGATCCGGCATCGCTGCGCTTCGCCGCCGTGGTGCTCGTCGCCTTCCTGCCCTCGGTGGTGTTCGGCCTCCTGTTCATCAAGACGATCAAGCAGGTGCTGTTCAATCCGACGGTGGTGTCGATCGCTCTGGTCGTCGGCGGCGTGATCATCCTGATGGTCGATCGCCGCGAGCGCCCCGTCGTTTCGGCGCGGATGGAGGACATCGGCTGGCTGCAGGCCGTCGGCATCGGCCTCGCTCAGGTGGTGTCGATGATTCCGGGCGTGTCACGCTCCGGTGCCACCATCATCGGCGGTATGGTCTTCGGCCTGAGTCGGACCGCGGCGACCGAATTCTCGTTCTTCCTCGCCATGCCGACGATGCTCGGCGCCACCGTGCTCGACCTCGCCAAGAACGGTGCGGCACTCTCCTTCGGCGACGTGATCGCCATCGCCGTCGGCTTCGTCACCGCCTTCGTCTCGGCGATCGTCGTGGTCAAGTTCCTGATCCGCTACGTCGCCCATCACACACTCGGCGTCTTCGCCTGGTACCGCATCGCCCTCGGCATGGTGCTGCTGTCGTGGGTGTGGATCGCCAAGGGCTGAAGGCGGTCGGGACTCGGGGAACCGAGAGGTCGAGGCTCAGAACCCGAGCTCGCGCCCGGCCTCGAGCCAGGGCGCGGGGTCGACCGGGTCGCCGGAGACGCGGGTCTCGTAGTGCAGGTGCGGCCCGGTGGAGCGGCCGGTCGATCCGGCGAGGCCGAGAGTGGCGCCGGTCTTCACCTGCTGGCCTTTCACCACCGACACGCGCGACATGTGGCCGTAGCGGGTGACGACGCCGTTACCGTGGTCGACGTCGACCGACAGGCCGTAGCCGCCCTGCCAACCGGCGGTGATCACCGTGCCGGGGCCGGTGACGCGCACCGGATCGCCGGTCTCGGCGCGGAAGTCGACGCCGGTGTGCAGCGCCGGAGCGCCGAGAAACGGATCGATGCGGGTGCCGTAGCCGGAGGTGGTGGTGTCGCCGGCGATCGGCCGGCCCAGCGGCAGACGGGCGGCGGCACGCCGGATGCGATCGAGGCGGGTGAGGGCGGCATCGGCCCTCTCGACCGCGCCGATGGCGTCACCGGGCACGAACGGACCGCCGACGCCGCCGACCTCGGTCGGCTTCGATCGCGGTATCGGCGTCTCGGCGACGCGGAAACCGATGCGGCGCAGCACGCGGTCGGCCTTGCCGGCGTCGGCTTCGGCGAGTGTGACGAGGTCGCCGAGGGTCTTGCTCTGCCGGCTCTCGAAGGCGTCGAGGGTCTTCTCCACCGCGGCGATACGCTGACCGACGGACGCCGAACGGCGCTCGGTTCCGGCGACGGCGGGGGAAACGAAGGACGGCAGCCACGACGAGCGTAGCGGCGTGGCGAATTTCTCGAGGTCGAGCGGCGCGGGCGGCGGCGCGGCGGCGTCGCCCTGCGGCGCCACCGGTTGCAGCGGTTCGCCGATCGGGGCGAGTGTTCCGGTCGCCGGCTTGCTCGGCACGAGACGGATGCCGGCGTCGGCGGCCCGGTCGACAAGGGAACCGATTCGTGCCTGGGCCTCGCCGAGGGAGGCTTGGCGCTTCAACAGTGTCTCGATCTTGGCTTCGAACGCCTCCTGGTCCATCAACTGACGACCGTTGATCCGGTCGATCTCGGCGCGCAGGCCCGCCACCCGGTCCTCGTAGGCGCGCGCCTGGCGCACCTGACGGGAGATGGCACCGTTGAGGATGTCGTCTCGGAAGAACAGGTAGCCGGTGGCGGCGACATAGGCGAGCGAGAAGACCCCGACCACCGCCGCGCCGGCGCTCAACCACCCGAGATCGATCTGGAAGGCGCGGACCCGATCACCGTGGACGATGGTGACCCGATGACGTTCGCGACGGCGGCCGAAGGGGCGGGGAGTGTCGTCGGAGGAGGTCATCGCGCGGCGGCTCGTCCATGGGTTCGAGACACCCTCGATTACAGTCGGTTAAGGTTAACATTCCTTTGCCTCGATCGTCGCTGGAGTGGTTCACGACGGGACGATGACGTGGGGCAGGAAGCGCGATCGGTCGGTGGTGATGAGGGTGTGATCCTCACGCACGCCGAGGCCGCAGGCGGCGTCGCCGACCAGCCAACTGCCGAGAACCGGATGGAACCCGTCGAAGGCGGGCAGCGGCCGGGCCGCCTGGATGACGAAGCCCTCGACACCGTAGAGTCCGCCGGTCCGTTGCACCGGAGCCCCATCCCGGACCAGCTCGACGTTGCCGCCCTCACGCGAATAGAGCGGTTTGCGGACGTGGTCGCTCGCCAGCCGCTCCGCCCGCGGGTCGTCGGCGAAGAAGGCCGGCAGCAGGTTGGGGTGGCCGGGCGCCATCTCCCACAGGAGCGGCAGGATGCCCTTGTTGGAGAGGATCGCCTTCCACGGCGGCTCGACGAACCGCGTCGTCGCCATCGCGGCGGAGCGGCCGAACTCTTCGGCGAAGAGCCATTCCCAGGGGTAGAGCTTGAACAGGCGGTCGATCGGCTGCTCGTCCAGATCGACGAAACGATCCTCCCTGAGGCCGATTTCGGTGATGTCGAGGATCGTCGCCCGCCGTCCCGCGGCGATGGCGCAGTCGGCGAGATAGGCGATCGTACCGGTGTCCTCGGGGCTCTCGGTCTGGCCGGTGAGATGCAGGTGTTCCTCCGGGACGACGATCGCCATCCGCTCGATCAACTGCTCGTGCAGCGAGTTGAACTGGTCGGTGGCGGGGGGAAGCGCGCCGCGTTCGATCTGGTCGGTGAGCCACGACCACTGCACGACGGCCGCCTCGTAGAGGGCGGTCGGGGTGTCGGCGTTGTACTCGAGCAGCTTCGCCGGGCCGTGGCCGTCATAGGCGAAGTCGAAACGGCCGTAGAGGGTCGGATCGTCACGGCGGCGACTCTCGGCGAGGAGGTCCCAGGCGTGTTCGGGGATGCAGAGCCGTCGCAGCAGCGTCTCGTCGGCGATCACCCGATCGACCAGACTCTCGCAGAGCTTCGCCAGCGCCGCGGTCGGCGCCTCGATGTCGGTCTCGATCTGGTCGAGGGTGAAGGCGTAGTGCGCCTCTTCGACCCAGTAGGGTTCACCGCCGATCACGTCGTAAGTGAAATCGATCGCCCGTAGGCGCTGCTTCATGTCCGGCCGGGCCGCCAGAGCGACGCGTCGCATCACGAGCCTCCCGAGGAATGGCCCGAGGAATGGAAGGATCCGATCGAGCCGAAGCCGCCGCGCGTGGTCGACGAGGAGGAGGCGCGGCCGACCGCGGCCGACGGTGTGGTGGTCGACGAATGCGAGACGGTCGTCGAATACGAGGACGACGACGACCAGCCGTGCCAGGCGAAGGACCGGCGCGAAGACCCGCTCGATCGGCTCTCCCGCTTGCTGCCCGGCGGACAGGGCCGCGCCGTGTCACCTATGCCGCCGTCGGACTTCACCGCGTGCGGCTCGAGTGCCACGCCGGGGACCGCCACTGCGGATCCGGGGATCGCCGGCGCCGCGGTCGTGTCGGGGACGCAGTCGTCGCCGCGGCTCCCCTCGAGATGATAGGCCGCCGCCGCGGCGAGAGCTCCGGCGGCGATCAGGGAGTAACCGAGCGTCCGTTTGCGTCCGCTCGGCGGCGGTTCCGCCGGTCGGTCCTTCGTCCGTTCGGTGACGATGGGCGGCCCCCGTCGTCCGAACTGTCCCTTCGCGCGGGCCATGGCTCACCTCACGCGGTCATCGCCGCCGCCGACAGGAGGCCGGCGGAGAGCGATACGGCACCGAGCCAGATCGCCGCCGACAGGGTGTTCTGTTCGATCGCCTCGGAGAGGCCGGGGTGAGCGAGGCGCGCGACGTGATAGGCGGCGATCTGCACCACCAGCGCCACGATGCCCCAGGCGGCGAACTCCATCATCGACGCGGCCTGCGCCACCGCTTTCGCCATCGGCACGACGAAGCCGACGAGGCTCGCCGCCAACGCCACCGCGGCGGAGGCGTTGTGGTCGCGCACGATGAGGTCGAATTCGCGGTGGGGCGTCATGCGGATGTAGATCAGGAGATAGACCACCGCGAGGGCGACACCGCCGCCGAAGTAGCCGATGAATGCGATCAGACCGTCGATGAAATGGGTCATCGTCGTCCTCCTCGTTCGATCGCCGCCGACGTCAGCCGAGGGCCTTCAACACCGCCGCGGCATGTCCGGTCACCTTCACCTTCGGCCAGATCGCCGCCACCTCGCCGGCGGCATCGACGAGCACCGTGGTGCGCTCGACGCCCATGTAGCGTCGGCCGTACAACGATTTCTCCACCCATACGCCCCAGGCGGCGAGCACCGACCTGTCCTCGTCGGAGGCGAGGGAGACGGCGAGGCCGTACTTGGCGCGGAACTTCTCGTGTGTCTTCGGCCCGTCCGGCGAAATGCCGATCACCGTCACGCCGCGCTGCTCGAATTCCGGGACCAGGGCGGTGAAATCCTGCGCCTCCCTGGTGCAGCCGGAGGTGTCGTCCTTGGGATAGAAGTAGACGACCACCGGACGCCCGCGCAGCGCCGAGAGCCGAACCCGTCCGCCGCCGTCGGTCGGCAGATCGAAGTCGGGAGCAGTGTCGCCGATCTTCAGGGCCATGTCGCCTTCCTTTCGTCGCGAAGAGATGATGGAGAGGCGCGGACCGCCGCGCCGTGGCTTCGGCGACGAGCGTAGTCCGCTCCCGGCGAGCCGGGCAAGCGGTTCGACCGGGGGCAGGGAAACGTGTAGTGGTCGCGACGAGGTGGACGTCCGGCCACCGGCGATTCGGCCGGATCCCCTCCGACAAGCGAGAATCCGACCGCCAGGACCGGCGCAAATTGGACGAAACGGAACGAACACGCTCGGCCGACGAAACGACGGACACGATGTCCGGCGAGCGTCGGCGGCGCGCTCTGGGGCGGATCGGCGTCGTCCTTCTGTGGATCGCCGGCCTTGTGTTGAGCCTCACGGCGCTCGCCGTTCTGGCGCTCGCCGCGCTCGTCGCCCACGGTCCGGTCGAAATCGCCACCGCGGCGCGCACCGCGGAGGCCCTGCTCGGCGAAGCGGCCGGCCCCGGCGGCCGGGCTCGCGTCGGCAACGCCCACCTCGACTGGTCGTGGGACAAGGGGCTGACCGTCGATCTCGCGGAGATCGTCGTCGACCGCGCCGGCGTACTCGCGATGACCGTCCCGCGGGCCGAGGTCCGGCTGCGTGGGTCTCCGATCTTCCTCGGCGAGGTCCGTGCCCATTCCCTGGTGCTGTTCGAGCCGCGCCTGTCGGTGGAAACGGCCGGGCTGGCGGCGGCCGGGGAAGCGGTCGGCGCGTCGCCGCCCGCCGGCCCGAACACGGCCATCCCCTCGGACAGCTCCATGGTCGCCATGCCGGCGATGCCGGGGGCGGCCCGCGCGGTCGCCCAGGCGTCGCCGCCGGCCCGGACGATCGCCGAGGCGCGCGAGATCGGTCGGGCGGTCGATCGGGCCGTCGCCCGCGCCCGCGGCGAGGGTATCGAGAGGATCGGTGTGCGCAACGCCACGATCGAACTGCGTCGCCTCGATCGTGACGGAGCCGCCCGCGTCGTGACCCTCCCCGAAGCCGAGGTCGAGGCGGTCGTCGACGGACCGGCGGGAGATCTCGACGTCGGCTTCTCGGCGCGCGGCGACGTCGGGCGTTGGTCGATGCGTCTGACGTCGACCCGCGAAACCGACGGGCGGCGGCGTCTCGCCTTCGTCGCCGACGACGTCACCCACCGCGATCTCTTCGGCCCGGCCGGACCGGCTTTCGATCTCGGTATGCCGCTCTATCCGCGCCTGACCGTGCATTACGGGCCGGAGGACCGCTACGACGGCGCCGAGATCGACGTGCGCCTCGGCGCCGGTGAGTTCCGCTTCGGGCCTATGCCCGAGGATTCGATGCTGGTCGACGAGGGCCAGGTGCAGATCGAGTGGAAGGCGGGATCGGACGCCTTCGAGGTGCGCAATCTCTTCCTGGCGGTCGGTGAGACCGGTATGGCGCTGCACGGCCGCATCTCCCCGCCACCGAATCGCGACGGCATCTGGGACGTCGTGCTCGAAGCCGACGGTGGCAACTTCCGGCCGCGTGACGTTCCCGGCAAGGCGCTGGTGGTCGACGGGGGGCGTCTCACCGCACGGGTCGATCCGGTGGCGAAGGTGATCGACGTCACTGCCGGTGAGGCGACCTTCGGATCGGGATGGGTGAAGGCCAAGGGGCGGATCGATCTCTCCGGCGCCGAGCCGCGGCTCAGGCTCGATCTTTCGTTCTCCGCCCTCGACGTCGAGCAGGTGAAGCGGATCTGGCCGCACTGGGTCGCCCCCGACACGCGCGACTGGTTCATCGCCAACGTCACCGCGGGGCGGATGCTCGACACGGTGATCAACCTCGACCTGCCGCACTTCGACAAGCCGGAGACCTGGCCGGGGAACGCCTTCCGCATGGCCAGCCGGTTCGACGACGCCCGGTTCCGCGTCTTCGGCAACCTGCCGTCGGTCGTCGGCGCCCAAGGGCGGATGACCATCGACGAGCGGCGCATGGAACTCGTCGCCGACCGGGCACAGGTGGCGACGAAATGGGCGAAACGCCCGGCCCTCGACGGGTTCCGGTTCACGGTCGCCGACGTCTTCACCAAGCCGCCGAAGGCGACGATCCGCCTGCGGAGCGTCGGCGATGTACCCGCCCTGGCCGAGGTGATCGATGCCGAACCGCTCGCCCTGCTGGAGGAAGCGGGAATTCGCAGCGAGGGTCTTTCCGGGACCGGCACCGTCACCGCCCAGATCGACATCCTGTTCGAGAAGCGGGTCCGTGCTTCTTCCATCGATTACAAGGTCGAGGCTGCGCTCGAGCGCTTCTCCAGCCCGCATCCGATCCAGGGCCGCAAGTTCCAGGACGGTCGCTTCAAGATCGTCGCCGACCCGCGTGGGCTCAAGGTCACCGGCCGATCCCTGATCGACGGCGTGGTCGCCGAGGTCGACATGTACGACCCGCGAGGAGCCTCGCGGACGCAGGAGAAGCGTGACTTCAAGATGGTGCTCGACGAGGCGGCGCGCCAACGCATCGGCCTCGATCTCGGTGACATGGTTCGCGGGGCCATCGGTGTCGCGGTCACCCAACCGGCGCAGGCGGAGGCACGACGCAAGGTCGAGGTCGACCTGACCCCGGCGCGGCTGCATCTGGCGCCCTTCGGATGGAGCAAGGGGTCGGGAGTTCCGGCCAAAGCGACGCTCGATCTCGTCGAAGACGACAAGGGCGTCCGGCTGGAGAACCTGGCGATCGAAGCCGAAGGGCTCGCCATCGCCGGAACCGTGGCGCTAGACAAGGAACACCGCGTCGTCTCCGCCGACTTCAGCCGCTTCGCCCTTCGAAAAGGCGATGCGGCCAAGCTGAAGCTCGCGCGCGGCACCGATCAGGCACTGGTCGTCACGTTCGAAGCGCAGAATTTCGATCTGCGCAGCGTCATGCAGGCCGGTCGTCGGGCGAGTGCGGAGGAGGGCGATCGGCCGGAGCCGGCGAAACCGACGGATCTGGTTCTCCGGTTGCGCGCGGCCCGCCTCGTCGGTTTCAACGACGTGACGCTCACCGATGCGACGCTCGACGGGCGGTATCGCGGCGGGGCCTTCTCCACGCTCCAGCTCAGTGCCCGCTCGTCGGGTGGCCGATCACTCTCCGCGTCGATCCGTCCGGAGGGCGACCGCCGCCTCTTCACCGTCGATGCCGACGATGCCGGTGCGTTGCTGAGTTTCTTCGACTTCTTCGACCGTATCCGCGGTGGGCGGCTCTCCCTCGACGCGCGTCTGGCGGCGCCCGGGGTCGCCCAGGGTCGGCTCCGGCTCTACGACTTCCATCTGCTCGAACAGCCGAAGGCCGGGCGCGCCACGCCGCAGCGGACCGCCGACGGTGTCGAGCAGATCAAGGTCCGGCGGGTGGAGATCAATCCTCAGACCGATTTCTCACGCACCACGGTCACCTTCGCGATGCGGGAAGGCGTCATCACAGTCACCGAAGGCGTGGCCAAGGGCAATTCCGTCGGTGCCACGGCCTCCGGACAGGTCGACCTCAACAACCAGCGCATCGCTCTTTCGGGCACCTACATTCCGGCCTTCGGTCTCAACAACCTCGCCGGCCGCATTCCGCTGTTCGGAGCGATCACCGGGGCGGGGTCGAACGAAGGCCTGCTCGGCGTCACCTTCCGCGTCTTCGGCGGGCTCGACGATCCGATCCTCGAGATCAATCCGCTGTCGGCGATCGCTCCCGGAATCTTCCGGCGCATCTTCGAATTCCAGAAGGACGACCAACCCGCCCCGGCCCCGGTCGGCAACGCCCCGACCAGGATCACACCCTGATCGGCCGACGACGAGGACCGACCGACCCGTGCCCGGGCGCCACCGCGTCGCGCAGGAGAGGAGGTCCGTCCGGACGCCCGATGGGCCGGTTCGGCCACGAATCGCGCGTGCGTCCACCCACGCCGTTCACTCTCTCCGGTTTCCTCCGCCCGCGCATCGACCACGCACCGTCGCGCCATTCGTCCGCCGGGCGGGGCGATCGGAATTTCAATCAAACGATTGACCCAGCCGAACTTCGGTCTATGGTGTGGGTCATGACCATGCCCGACCCCTTCGCGTCCGTGACCGATGCCGCGGGCGCCGTCCGCTCCGATGTCGACGGCACGCGTGCCGCGCTGATCCGCGCCGGTATCGAGCTCTTCGGCCGCCGGGGTTTCGACGGGGCCTCGACGCGCGAGATCGCCCGCACCGCCGGCGTCAACATCGCCGGTATCGCCTACCACTTCGGCGGCAAGGCGGGCCTGCATCGCGCCTGCGGCGAGACGATCGCGGCGATCGTCAGCGCGAGCGTCGGCCCGCTGACACTGTCGCCCGAGGTCATCGCCACTCTCGATGCGGAGGCGGCGGCCGATCTCTTCGTCGCCGCGGTGGTCGGGATCGGCCGGTTCATGCTCGGGCGGCCGGAGGCGGAGACCGTGGCGCGCTTCATGGTGCGCGAGCAGATGGACCCGTCGGACACCTTCGCGGTGCTCTACGAGCGGTTGATCCGGCCGCGGCACGAGGCGATGTGCCGGCTCTTCGCCCGCGCTACCGGCGAAGACGCCGCCCGCGAGGACGTCATCGTCGCGGTGTCGGCGATGTTCGGTCAGATCATGTTCTTCCGGGTGGGGCGCGCCACCGCGCTCGCGCGGCTCGGCTGGGCGGCGATCGACGACGACCGGCTCGAGGTCATCCTCGGCGTCGTCACCGCCTCCATTCGCGCCACCCTCGCGGCCCGACGTGCGGCCGCAGCGAAAGAGACGAAACCATGATGGACTGGGTCTGCTCCCTGGCGCTCGTCGGCTCCTTGTTCAACGGTTGCGCCGTGCCCACCTTGGCGGTCGGCTACGTCGAGGGCGAATACGTTTCGATGGCGCCGCTCGAGACCGCCCGAATCGCCGCGGTCACGGTCAAGCTGGGTGATCGGGTGGTGCCGGGCACGCCGATCGCGCGGATGGAGACCAACGACATCGAGATCGTCGTCGCCGACGCCGGCGCCCGGCTCGCCCAGGCGGAAAGCGAACTCGCCGATCTGAAACGCGGCCGCCGTCCCGAGGAGATCGAGGTGATCGCCGCAAGCCTCGCTTCGGCCGAGGCCCAGGCGGAGGAGACGGAACGGACCCTCGCGCGTCGCGTCGATCTGTCGAAACGTGGGTTCTCGCCCCAGGCCGAGCTCGATCAGGCGACGACCGCCCGCGAGGTGGCGGTCGCGCGAGTGCGCGAGCTGAAGGCCAATCTCGCCGTGGCGAAGCTGCCGGCACGCGAAGACACCATCAAGGCGGCGGAGAACCGCGTCGCCCAGGCGCGTGCCGCCCTCGACACCGCCCGCTGGCGTCTGTCGGAACGCACCATCACGGCGCGGGCGGAGGGGCGCATCACCGATCTCGTCCGCCGGCCGGGCGAGGTCGCGGGACCGCAGGCGCCGGTCGTCACCATGCTGCCCGACGGAGCGGTGAAGCTGAAGCTGTGGGTGCCGGAAAAGGGGTTCTCCCGCCTCGCCCTCGGGGCGGTGCTCGCCGTCCACTGCGACGGCTGCGGGACCGGCCTGACGGCGCGTGTCTCGCATCTCTCCGCCGAGCCGGAGTTCACCCCGCCGGTGATCTATTCGATCGAGACCCGGCAGAAGCTCGTCCATCTGGTCGAGGCGCGGCCGGAAGGTGCGGCGAGCCGGCTGCAGCCCGGTCAGATCGTCGACGTGTCGCTGCCGGGAGGTGCGCCGTGAGCGTCGTCGAGGTCTCCGGCCTGACCAAGCGCTTCGGCGACAAGACCGTCGTCGACCACGTCGACATGACGGTGGAGAAGGGTGAGATCGTCGGCTTCCTCGGGCCGAACGGTTCGGGCAAGACGACGACCATCCGCATGATCTGCGGACTTCTGACCCCCGATGCCGGCACCGGTACGGTGCTCGGCTACGACGTCGTCGCCCAGAGCCGCGAGATCAAGCGCGAGGTCGGCTACATGACCCAGCGCTTCTCCTTCTACGAGGACCTGACGATCGAGGAGAACCTCCAGTTCGTCGCTCGCCTCTACGAGTTGAAGCCGGTGGCGCCCTATGTCGATCGTACGCTCGAGCAACTCGGGCTGAGCGCCCGGCGCAAGCAATTGGCCGGTACGCTGTCGGGCGGGTGGAAACAGCGGTTGGCGCTTGCCGCCTGCATCATGCACGAGCCGAAGCTGTTGTTGCTCGACGAGCCGACCGCCGGTGTCGATCCCAAGGCGCGGCGCGAATTCTGGGACGAGATCCATCTGCTCGCCGCCGGCGGCCTCACGGTGCTGGTCTCGACCCACTACATGGACGAGGCCGAGCGCTGCCATCGCATCCACTACATCTCCTACGGCAAGCTCCTGGCGAGCGGCACGGTCGAGGAGGTCGTCGCCGGCGCCGGGCTGACCACCTTCGTCACCCGCGACGGCGAAGCCGGCCACGTCGCCGAACTGGCGGCGCTGCCGGGGGTCGATCAGGTGGCGCCGTTCGGCAACACGCTGCACATCGTCGGTCACGATCGGGCGCTGCTCGAGGCCTCGCTCGCCGGCTTCGCAGCGCGATCGGGGCTGGTGTTCGCCCGCGGCGAGACCAGCCTCGAGGACGTGTTCATCCAGTTCATGGTGCGCTCCGGTGCGGACGCGGGCCAGGCAACCGAACCGGGTTCGTTGAGGGGAGGGAAGTGATGCGGGTCCATCGCTTCTTCTCGTTCGAACGGCTCGGCGCGATCCTCGCCAAGGAGTTCGTGCAGATGCGGCGCGACCGCATCACCTTCGCGATGATGCTCGGCGTGCCGATCATGCAGCTGATCCTGTTCGGCTTCGCCATCAACAACGATCCGAAGGGCCTGCCGTCGGCACTTCTGGCGCTCGGCAACGACCGTTACACGCGCGCGATCGTCTCGGCGCTGGAGGTCACCGGCTACTACCGCTTCGTCGCCCGCCCGACGAGCGAGGCAGAGGCGGACCACCTTCTCGAATCGGGGCGCGTCGCCTTCGTCGTCACCATCCCCTCCGATCTCGGCGCGCGGGTCGATCGCGGCGATCGGCCGGAGATCCTGATCGACGCCGATGCCACCGATCCGGCGGTCGCCTCGGGGGCGATCGGGACGCTCGGAACCGTGGCGCGGCACGCGCTGTCGCGCGAGAAGGGCGAGGAGGCCGCGGTCTCGGCGGAGGAGGACAAGCGCCTCTCGGTCACCGTCCACCGCCGCTACAACCCGGAAGGCGTGTCGCAGTACAACGTCGTGCCGGGGCTGCTCGGCGTCATCCTGCAGATGACCATGGTGATGATGACCTCGATGGCGCTGACGCGGGAGACCGAGCGCGGCACCATGGAGAACCTGCTCGCCATGCCGGCCACGCCGATGGAGATCATGCTGGGCAAGATCCTGCCCTATCTCGGGGTCGGTGCGGTGCAGTTGGCGGTCGTCCTGTCGATGGCCAAGTTCGTCTTCCACGTGCCCTTCGTCGGCTCGCTGACGTTGCTGATCTTCGCCGTGCTGACCTTCGTGTTGGCGTTGGTGCTGCTCGGCTATTTCATCTCGACCTTCGCCGCGACGCAGATGCAGGCGATGCAGCTGACCTTCTTCTTCTTCCTGCCGTCGATCCTGCTCTCCGGCTTCATGTTCCCGTTCTCGGGCATGCCCGACTGGGCGCAGACGATCGGCGAGATCTTCCCGCTCACGCATTTCCTGCGGGTGATCAGGGCGGTGATGCTGAAGGGGGCGGAGATGCCGGCGATCGCCTGGGAGATGAGCGTGCTCGGCTTCTTCATCCTGCTCTTCGCCGGCATCGCGCTCGCCCGCTTCCGCCGCACGCTGGATTGAAGGCGTTTCGCGCCGGCTCCCGCCCGTCGTTCGACCGACCCCACACGCGCGGGCCTCTCGGGGCCGGGCGGCGGGCGACGCCCCTCCTGCGGAACTCTCCCCCGTCTCTCAGGAGGCCGCCGGGACAGTTCCGCATCCTCGCCGATCCTCCACGATCGAAGCCCGGCCCGCGATCCACCCCGACGCTCGGCGATCCCCCCCCCCCCCCCCCCCCCCCCCCCCCCCCCCGCCCCCCCCCCCCCCCCCCCGGACTCTCCGCGAGTCTCCAGGGCCGTCCGTGTGTCTCCGGGACAGTCCGCGGTCTTCGGACGCGCCGCGGTCGCCCGTGGCGAGGAGCGAGCCATATGACTTGTACATATGGCGAGGTGTCGTCATCGCTCTTCGGGAACCGGAGCGAGGGGAGGGCGGCGGAGGCCGTGGCGAGCGACTAGGCGGAGGCCGTGGCGAGCGACGAATCGACTGCGGATCCGGCCCCCAACCATTTCTCCGCGCCGGGACCGACGGTCGCGGAAGCACTGCGACTGGGCGCGCCGACGTAGCCGCCGCGAGTATCGGTGCCGGGTTCGACGGGGGGGCGCCGCACCGCGTAGGCCCGGTTTCGGGTGACGCGTTCAGACGAAGCGGATGCGGACGCGGCGGTTGATGCGGCCCTTCTTCTCGACCTTGGCGATCTCGAAGCGGCCGATCTCGCCGGTCGATCTCACGTGTGTGCCGCCGCAGGGCTGCAGGTCGACCGACGCCTCGCCGCCGATGCGCACCAGCCGCACTCGGCCCGATCCGCGTGGCGGGGCGACCGACATGGTCTTGACCAGATCCGGCTTCGCATCGAGTTCGGCGTCGGTGATCCACTCGAAGGAGACCGGATGGTCGGCCGCCACCAACTCGGCGAGGCGGGCGTTCAGGCGATCGCGGTCGAGGTCGGCCTCGGGGATGTCGAAGTCGAGCCGACCCTCGTCCTCGCCGACCGCACCGCCGGTCACCGCGTAGGGCAGAACGACGGACAGCAGGTGCAGTGCGGTGTGCATGCGCATCAGCCGGTGGCGGCGCTCCCAATCGAGCCGCAGCGTCACCGTCGCGCCGACCGGTGGGATCGGCATGTCCTCGATCGCCACGTGGGCGATCACCGTCTTGCCGTCGTCCTCCCATACGGTGGTGGCGATCGCCGTCTCGCTGCCGTCCGGCCCGACCAGGACGCCGCAGTCACCCGGTTGGCCGCCGCCGGTCGGATAGAAGACCGTGCGATCGAGGAGGATGCCGCCCTTGTCGCCGATGGCGACGACGGTCGCCTCGAGGGTGGCGAGATAGGGCTGGTCACGGAAGACCGCTTCGGTCGGGGGCAGAGACGTCATCGGGGGGCCTTCTTCGCTGCGAGGGCCGCCATCCGATCACGTCGCGGCTTCGAAGGGAACCGCGATCTCGGAGCTGCGTTCCAGCCATGCGGGAACCGGCAGACCCTTGTCGCGCAGGAACGCCGGGTTCCACAGCTTCGACTGATAGCGGCTGCCGTGGTCGCAGAGCACGGTGACGATGGTGTGGCCGGGGCCGAGGTCCTTCGCCAACCGGATCGCACCGGCGACGTTGACGCCGGTCGAGCCGCCCATGACGAGGCCCTCGTGCTCGGCGAGGTCCTGGATCATCGCCACGGCCTCTTCGTCGGAGATACGATAGGCACGATCGATCGGAGCGCCTTCGAGATTGGCGGTGATGCGACCCTGGCCGATACCTTCGGTGATCGACGAGCCCTCCGCCTTCAGTACGCCGTTGGTGTACCAGTCGTAGAGTGCGGCGCCGTACGGGTCGGCGAGGGCGATCACCACGTCGGGGTTCTTCGCCTTGAGGCCGATGCCGACGCCGGCGAGCGTGCCGCCGGAGCCGACCGCGGCGACGAAGCCGTCGATCTTGCCGCCGGTCTGAGACCAGATCTCTTCGGCGGTCGAGTCGATGTGGGCCTGCCGGTTGGCGACGTTGTCGAACTGGTTGGCCCAGACGGCGCCGTTCGGTTCGGTCTTCGCCAGTTCGGCGGCGAGACGGCCGGAGAGCTTCACGTAGTTGTTCGGGTTCTTGTAGGGGACGGCCGGGACTTCGACGAGTTCGGCCCCGGCGAGGCGCAGCGCCTCCTTCTTCTCCGCCGACTGCGTCTCGGGGATGACGATCACGGTGCGGAAGCCCATGGCAGAAGCGACGAGCGCCAGACCGATACCGGTGTTGCCGGCGGTGCCCTCGACGATGGTGCCGCCGGGGCGCAGCTCGCCGCGGGCGACGGCATCACGGACGATCCACAGCGCGGCGCGATCCTTGACCGACTGGCCCGGGTTCATGAACTCGGCCTTGGCGAGGATGTCGCAGCCGGTCACCGCCGAGGCATGGGCGAGACGGATCAACGGTGTGTCGCCGATCGCCTCGACGACCCCGTTCGCCACGTCCATCGCTCCGCCGCTCACCGAAACCATGCCGCTCTCCCGCTCCGCCGGCGCTTCGCCGGGACCGCGCAGTCTGTGAGGCCGACGAACCGCGGAAAAGAGAAGAAATTTCCTTTCATCGCGCGATCGTGGACTTTCGTTCCCTTCGACGCGCCGCAACCCCGATGGCATCGTCGTCCCACGCGATGCGCCGGCGATCCGCTCAGGCCGGCCGGCCTTCGCTCTCCTCGCGTTCGGCGCGGCGGTGGGCCTCGATCTGGGCGCGCAGTTGCGCCTGTTCGGCCGGTCCGATCGGGAAGTTCCACACCAGCCGGACGGCGGCGAGTTTCAACAGGATCGGCACGACGCAGTAGAGGAAGACCAGGGTCCAGGTGGCGAGCGGCGTCTGCTTCACCGGTTTGTCGCTGTCGCCGTTCTTGGAGGAGTGCTTCTTCTTGGCCTTGTCGGGCTCCCGCTTGACCGGTTCGGTCGGGGTGACGGCGATCGCGCCTTCGACCGGCGGGTTGGTGACCACCTGTACCTGGACCGGCGACAGCGTGTCCCTGGAATGGTCGCCCTTGTCGTAGCCGACGATGCCGAGAAGCACGAAACCGACGCCGAGCGCGACCGACAGGGCGATCTTGTTGGCGAGCGCCCAGGAGGCGAAGTAGAAGCCGGTGTGTTGTTCGCCGGTGCGCGCCGTGTCGACGTCGATGACGTCGGCCTGCATCGACACCGGCAGCATCAGGTCGGCGCCGACCGACATGCCGGCGAGGATCATGATGATGCCGAAGGCCCACACCGCGTTGTCACCGAGGACGTGGAATCCGGCGAAGGGCGACCAGATGAAACCGGCGCAGGCGGTCAACATGGCGAAAGACCAGGCGCGATGCTTGGAGGTCCGCTTCGCCAGCCACAACCACAGCGGCGTCGAAAGCACCCCGAAGAGGAAGTAGAGCAGCAGGAAGAACCGCTGCGTCTCCTCGTTGCCGTGAACATAGTCGCGCACGTAGTAGAGCAGCAGCGTCGCCGGCACGCCGTTGCCCATGTTGGCGAGCGCGTAGGCGCCGAGCAGGCGGACGAAATATTCGTTCTTGAAGAGATTCTTCAGCCCGTCGATGAAGTTCAGGTGGTGATGGGCGACGTGCGGCGGCTCCGGAACGGTGAAGACCGTGATCAGGGCGAGCAGCGGCAGCGAGATCGCCACCATGATCGACAGAGTGATCAGCACCGGCTCGTCGCCGTGCCAGCCCAGCCGGCTCATGACGAAGGGCAGCGCCGTCGCCACCAGCGTGCCGACGACGGCGAAGACCTCGCGGGCGGCGAAGATGCGGTTGCGGCCGTAATAGCTCGGCGAGATCTCCGCGCCCCAGGAGAGATGCGACAGCGACAGCGCCGTGTAGCCGACCGACAACATCATCGACCAGACGAAGAACCACGCCACCCAGAAGGCGGTTTGGTCGGGACCGACGTCCGGGAACGGATTGAAGACGAAGAAGGCACCGATCGTCGTCGGGATCGCGGCGAGCCCGAACCAGGTGCGCCGCCGGCCGGAACGCGGCCGGGTGTGGTCGGCGTAGTAGCCGACGAACGGATCGAGGAAGGCGTCGATCAGGCGGACGATGGTGATGATCGCACCGACGGCGATGAACGACAGGCCGATGTTCTCGACGTAGTACTTCGGCACCAGGATGACGAAGGGCAACTGGAACGCCGCGACGGGCAGGGCCGGTGCGGCGAAGGCGACGAGACGCGCCAAGCCGAGTTCGTTCGCCCCCGGGGTATCGCCCGCACGGGGCTCGCTGCTGGTCATCGTCGGTCCGCTCTCGTCAATGGGGCTCGTCGGCGGCGCCGGAAATCCCGCCGGGCTGCCGATTTGTCCGCCGACGCGCCGGGCCCTGATCTGCACGATCAGGCTTCTCCAGTCAATCGAGCCGATGGCCGTGACACTCTCGAGACAGGTGGCGCGGTCGCGGCGAAGGCGGCCAACGCCCGCTCGCGGGCATAGGCGTGATCGACGATCGGCAACGGGTAGTCGTGACCGAGTACCACGCCCGCCGCGTCGAGCAACGCGCGATCCGCCGTCCACGGCGCGTGGATCGTGCCGGCCGGCAGTCGCGCCAGTTCCGGTACCCAGCGTCGGACGTAATCGCCGGCCGGATCGAACTTCGTTCCCTGGGCGACCGGAGAGAAGATGCGGAAATACGGGGCGGCGTCGGCGCCGCACCCCGCGACCCACTGCCAGCTCGCCGGATTCACCGCCGGGCAGGCGTCGACCAGTGTGTCGAAGAACCAGCGTTCGCCCTCGCGCCAGTCGACGAGGCCGTGCTTGGTGAGGAAGGAGGCCACGACCATGCGCACCCGGTTGTGTATCGTCCCGGTCGCCCACAGCTCACGCATCCCGGCATCGACGATCGGGAATCCGGTTCGCCCTTCGCGCCACGCGGCCACCACGGCTTCGTCGTGGCGCCAGGGGAAGGCATCGAAGCGCGGCTGGAAGTTTCGTTTCGCCAGATCACCGAAATGGTACGCGAGATGGTGGGAGAATTCGCGCCAACCGAGTTCGGCGATGAATTTCTCGGCATCGGGACCGAGCGACGGATCGGCCGAGACCCGAGCCGCGACCGCCGCGACGACGGCGAACGGCGAGATCTCGCCGAAACGCAGATGCGGTGACAGGTGCGACGTGTGGTCGAGATCCGGCCGATCGCGTCCGGTCGCGTATCCGGCGAGGCCCTGGTCGAGGAACCGCCGCAGCCGCGCCCCGGCTCCCGCCTCGCCGGGTGTCCAGGTGCGATCGAGCCCGTCCGCCCAATAGGGGGTGCGCGGAAGGAGACGCAGGTCGTCGAGCGACAACGAGGGCAGGGGGCGACCGTATCGTCGTACCGTCGAAGGCGGCGGTGTCGGTGCGCGGAAGGGTGGGCCCGCCCGGACCGACCGCCAGAACGGAGTGAAGACGCGATAGGGGGCGCCGCCGGCGGTTCTCACCGCCGGGGGTTCGTGAAGAAGTCCCGCTCGGAAGCTTTCGACGTGACGGCCGTCGGCCCGCAGCCGGCGCTTCAGATCGCCGTCGATCTCGACCCCCACCGGCAGGTGGCGTCGGTTCCAGAAGATCGCCGCCGCATCGATCTCCGCCACCACCGTCGGCACGATCTCACTCGTCGTCCCGCGCCGCAGACACAGCGTTCCGCCGATCTCGTCAAAGCGTGCGGCGAAGGCGGCGAGGGAGCGATGCAGCCACCAGCGTGACGCGCCGCCGATCGGCCGCAGGTCCGGCGAAACGTCGTCGAGGACGACGAGCGCGACGATCTCCCGTCCGGTCGCCACCGCCGCGTCGAGCGCCGGATTGTCGGCGATCCTGAGATCGTCGCGCAACCAGACGAGGGCGGGGCGAGAGTCGGGTGTCATGGGCGGTTCCATCGTCGTGCGACTTCGGTACATCCGGCGAGGTGGACGAGGCCAGGGCCGAACCGCCTCGCCGCCCATCGGTCGTTCGGAAGTGCCTCGAAAACCACGGTTGCGGCGGCGGAACTCTTCCGACCGAAGCACAAGCGCACCCGCGGTCCCGACCTGCTCCGCGACCTCAGTATAGTTGGCCCGAGCGACCTGATGAAGCGATGTAATATTACGTTACGTCAAGGGAAGAATTTTTCGAAAGACGTCATGAGATCGTCCTCATGCGGCAAACCACGTAGGTTTGAATTCATAGTTTAACAGCTTGGTAAGGGTGCGGAGGGCAACAATCCGGAAAATATCGCCCGGGGACTCACGATGTTCCATTTCGGATCCAAATCGGTTCGTAAATCCGCGCCCGCCGCCACCGAAGCGGTGGCGACCGAAGAGAAGACCACGATCATCCGGCCGCGAGACGGACGGGACGGTGGCTCGAGCAGCGCCATGGCCCGCGTGGTGGAACTTCTCGAGGCGGATCTGAAACGCGTCTCCAAACGGCTCGACAACACCGGGCGCCAGACCCGGCAGCAGGCCGTCGAGGGCGTCGACATCATGACCGGCCTCAAGTCCGAGACCGACGTCCTCGCCGATCACACCGGTCAGGCCCTCGATCACGTCAACCGACTGGCTCAGGGGTGTCAGGAACTGCATCGATCGGCCGAGGAGGTAGGTCGTCGTGCCGAGGCGTCGCAGCGGCTGGTCGACGATGCCGGGGACGTCGCCAAGGCGGCATCGCGCTCGGTCGACGAGCTCAAGCAGGCGATCGAGCAGATCCAAGCGGTGGTGTCGTTGATTTCCGACGTCGCGGGACAGACCAATCTCCTCGCCCTGAACGCCACCATCGAAGCCGCTCGCGCCGGTGCCGCCGGACGCGGCTTCGCCGTGGTCGCCAACGAGGTCAAGGCTCTGTCGGTCGAGACCCAGAAGGCCACCACCGAGATCGGCAGCACCATCCAGCGGCTGAAGTCGACCGCGGAAGCCAACATCGATGCGGTCGGGCGGATTCTCGCCCTCGTCGGCGACATCGGTCCGGTCTTCGGCGAGGTATCGCGGTCGGTGCACATGCAGGTGGAGACCACCGCCGAGATCGGGCGTTCCGCCGCCGAGACCGCACGCTTCGTCGACGAGGTCGCGGACAAGGCGCGGCGGATGAGCGGTGAGATGCAGCGTGCCGCCGAACTCGGCGTCGCGGTCGAGAAGGCGACGGACACGATGAACGGGGCCGTCGCCGACATGACCCGCCAATTGGTCACCGTGTTGCGCCAAGGCTCCGAGGCCGACCGCCGCCGCCACGATCGCTGGCCGGTCGAGCTGCGCGGCGAGATGCGGGTCGCCACCACGCGTCTGGCGGTCCGGACCATCGATCTGTCGACCGGTGGCGTTCTCCTGGTTCCCGAGGGTGAGGCCGGGATCGCCTCCGGTGCCCGCATCGAATTGGATCTCGCCGGGCTCGGCCACGTCACCGGCACGATCGTCGGCAAGAGTGCTCTCGGCCTGCATGTCAAATTCAACGAGGACGATGCGGACGCCCGCGTGCGCATCGGGGCCTGCGTCGACCGCATCGAGGAGGAGTTCCGCCCGCTGGTCACCCGGGCGCGCAACGCCGCCGCCCAGATCATGGCCGCTCTCGATACCGCCATCGAACGTGGCGAACTCAACTTCGGCGATCTGTTCGACACCGATTATCGACCGGTCCCCGGATCGAACCCGATCCAGTACGAGACCAACGCCATCGGCCCGTTGGAACGCATCCTGCCACCGCTGCAGGAGGGGATCGTCGGTGAGGACAAGCGCATGGCCTTCTGCGCCTGCGTCGACATCAATGCTTGGCTGCCGGTCCACAACAAGATCTATTCCCAGCCGCAACGCCCCGGAGAGGTCGCCTGGAACACCGCCAACAGCCGCAACAAGCGGATCTTCGACGATCGCACCGGCCTTCTGGCGGCGCGCAACACCCGGCCGTTCCTGGTCCAGAGCTATCTGCGTGATCTCGGTGGCGGCCGGATCATCCCGATGAAGGAGATCGACGTGCCGATCACGGTGAAGAACCGCCACTGGGGCGGCTTCCGTACCGCCTATCAGATGTGATCGATCCGCGTCCGGGTGCACGACACCCGTATGGAACGAATACGAGGGCGGCCCCGGCGGAGCCGCCCTTCTTCGTCGCCCGCGGCGATCGTCACGATGCGATGCGCAGTTTCGAAATCTTCTTGGCGATGTCGTCGAACACCGACTGCAGCTGACCGGCGGTCGGCGAATTGTAGTAGTAGCCCGAGCCCGACGAGCAATCCGAGAGGAGTTGCTGACCGGCCTTGTCGTCGATCATCAGACCGATGGTGTAGACCTTGATGCCGGCGGCCTTGGCGGCAGCGCACACCGTACGCGTCTTGGTGTCGAGGCCGTTGCGCAGGTTGGTACCGGGATTGGAGCCGAGCCGCTGGCTGTAGGGGTAGCCCCAGCTCGAATAGGCCCCGCCGAGATCGGTCGGGAAGGTGTTGATCGAGTTGGTGCCGTCGGTGAGCACCACCATGATCTTGTCGTTGTCGGTGTCGGTATAGGTCTTGCCGTCGGCGAAGGGGGCCTTGGGCGACAGCGCTCGCCATCCCCAGGCGATGCCTTCCGGCACATTGGTGCTGCCCGCCGCCGTCAACGCGTTGATCTGGGACTTCACCGACGTGTAGCTGTTCGTCAGCCGCTGGATCGGTTTGACGTCGCACATGAACTGCGGCCCCTTCGGCACCTTGTAGTTCGAATAGAGGGTCGAGTTCGAGAAGTCGACGTTGACCGGGTTGTCGTACTTCTTCTTGTTCTTCATGCGGGTCTTGGCATCCCACGACGCCGACTGATCGTCCATGTAGTCGTTGGCGATATAGGAGCCGCTGTCGGGCTCGTCGGGATGGACGGCCGGAACGAACAGGGTGTCCGGGGTCGCGGTCGTCGGAGCCGTCTCGTCCATGTCGTAGGGCGCCGGGCGCGTCTCGACGCAGCCGGGCCAGGTCTTGCCGAGCTTGGTGAAGATCTCCAGGCGGTCGCCGTGCTCGGAGAAATAGGCGTCGTAGTAGGACGAGCGCTGGCTACCGCCCTTGTCGATCCACGTCGCCGACTGATTGGACGATCCGACGTTGACGAAGTTGGAGAAGGGCACCAGCGCGAACTTGATCGAATAGGTCGCCGAAGCCTTGGCCGACAGGGTATCGACCAGCGAAGTGGCGGCGGTCTTCAGGCTCGGCAGTTTGTTGCTGTCGGCCATCGAGCCGGTGGTGTCGAGCACCAAGGCGATCTCCAGCGACGACGACGACCAGGTCGCCGTCGAGGTGACGGTCGACGACAGCGCATCGAGTTGGACGATCTTCAGGAAGTAGGTGGAGATCCCGGCTTCGGCGGTGACGGTCAACGTGTTGCCGCTGCTCGCCGCCGAGACGGTTCCGAGGGTGCCGAAGCGCGGATCGAACACCTTGGCGAGGTGGGTCCTGGCCAAGGACTGATCGCCGCCCTCGTCACCCTCGCCGTTCTTGTGGCGTGCGGCGACGTAGAGTGCGGTCGCATCGACCGCATCCTGGAGCTTGGCCCGCGTGTCCAGGTAGCGCACCATATCGGTGGTGCCTCCCGCGGCGAGCACCAGTACGAGCCCGAAGAGCCCGAACGTGATCGTGTAACTTCCGCGCCTGTCGGCCCAGAGTTTCGTGATCATGGTCCATCCTCGAAACCAATGGTGTCCGGGTTTCGATCCCGGTTCTCATGGTGACGATTCTGCGCGCAGGAGATTAACCGAACGTAACAAGATACCCGACTCCTCGGGCCTATCTGCCGTTTCGGCAGTCCGACTCGGCGGTTCGCCGGCGATTCGCCGGGTGTTCTTGACGGTTTGGTTCAGGAATGGGAAACAAAAACCACCGACGACGAAAGTCGGATCCAGCGGAGGAACGTCGCCCCATGAAGTTCATGTTCACCACGGCTCTCGCCGTCGCCGCTCTCGTCGCGACCCCCGCTCTGGCGGGCGATCCCACCGGCGTGTGGATGCGCTCCAGCGGTACCGGAAAGATCCGCATCGACAACTGCGGTTCGGCGCTCTGCGGCACCGTCGTCTGGGAGCAGACCCCGCGCAAGGACACCTACAACCCCGACCCGGCGAAGCGGGATCGGCCGGTCACCGGCGTGCGCGTCCTCCTCGGCATGAAGCCGTCCGGCACGCCCGACCAGTGGAAGGGCGAGGTCTACAACACCGACGACGGCAAGACCTATACCGGCTACATCACCCTCCAGGGCGCCAGCACGCTGAAGCTGCAGGGCTGCGTGCTCGGCGGTCTGATCTGCAAGAGCGACACCTGGAACCGGTCCAACTGACCCGGCGCTTCCGGTGTGCGCGGTTCGGACCGGGGGAGGAGATCCCGTCCCCCGACGATGGGCGCGTCGACCGGTCGTGCCACGGTCGGGATCACGGTCCGACGCGATCGATCGCCGAGGTCGCCGGTTCACGCGGCACACGTCCGGCGTGACGATGGCGGCGTGACGATGGCGAAGGCGGTTCGGTGACGCGACGAACTCGAGAGAGCCCGGAAAGAACGACGGCCCCGCGGTGACGCGGGGCCGTCTGACTTCGTAGTACTCACGCCACTCGGCGCGGCCGGGCACGGCTCACTGGCCGGCGGCCTTCAGGCGCTTGTTGCAGTCGCTCCAGTACTGCGGCCACTTCTGACCGGCCTTGATCTTGCCGGCCTCCTTGGCCGCGGTCCACTCGGCGCCGCATTTCTTGATGCGTTCGCGGGCGGCGATCTGGCCGGGGGTCAGAGGCTTCTCGTCGGCGGCAGGAGCAGCGGCGGCCGGTGCGGCCGGCTTGGCCGGGGTCGCGGCCGGCTTGGCGGCGGTCGTCGCAGCCGGAGCGGCGGGCTTGGCGGCGGGAGCCTTGGCCGGCTCCGGCGGAACCGCGTCGTCGTCATCGGCGTGACGTTTGCGGCAATCGGCCAGGAAGCCGTTCCAGGTCTCGCCCGGCTTGACCTTCTTGGCATCCTTGGCGGCCTGCCACTCGGCACCGCAGGCCTTCATGACGTTCGCCTGCGCGAAGGCGTTGCCGGCACCGAGCACCAGGGCCAGGGCGAAGAGCGCGGAACCAATTCCGATGGAACGACGGACCATTGCGGCCTCCCTGCACAAGACCCGCGCCGCCACTTCGCGGCCGGACACGGGGCGTCTCCGGCCGTCCTCGGTCGGAGATCGAAAGCATGGTCAATCTCCACGAAATCGTGGCGAATTTCCAGTGTGTTGCGCCGATCTCCGTGGACAACCGCGTCCGCCGGGCGACAAGTTGGCGCAGGGGAAGCTTCCATGGCGTTTCGACGGCTCACGCCCCGCCGCCGTAGCCACCCGCAGAGGGCGCGCCGCCGCCGTTCCCCCGGTCCGGGCGGTGCCGATTCGGTCGGTGATCGGCGACCGCTCCGGTGTCGGTTCACCCCCTCGCGGCGCCGACCAGCGCTGCCTCGAGGATGGCGAGGCCTTCGTCGAGGACGTCGTCGGCGACGGTGAGCGGGACGAGGATGCGGATGACGTTGCCGTGGACGCCGCACGACAACAGGATCAGCCCACCGGCGAGGGCGAGGCTGGTCACCCGCTTCGTCGCGTCGGCGTCGGGTTCGTAGGCGCCGCGCGAGCGGACGATGTCGAAGCCGATCATCGCGCCGTTGCCGCGGATGCCGGTGATCGGCACCACGTCGTTGCGGGCGGCGATCTCGGCGAGACGTCCCTTGATACGGGCGCCGATGGCGTTCGAACGATCGAGCAGCTTCTCCTCCTCGATCGCGTCGAGGACGGCCAGCGCCGCGGCGCAGGCGATCGGGCTACCGCCGTAGGTGCCGCCGAGGCCGCCCGGCTCGGGCGCGTCCATGATCTCGGCACGGCCGAGGACGCCGGAGAGCGGAAAGCCACCGGCGAGCGACTTCGCCATGGTGATCAGGTCGGGCTCGACGCCGGTGTGCTCGACGGCGAAGAGCTTGCCGGTGCGGCCGAAGCCGGTCTGGACCTCGTCGGCGATCAGGACGATGCCGTGCTGGTCGCAGATCTTCCGGAGCTCGCGCCACAGTTCCACCGGCGTCTCGTAGAAGCCGCCCTCGCCCTGGACCGGCTCGACGGCGATCGCCGCCACCCGATCCGGCTCGACGTCGGCGCGGAAGAGGAAGCCGAGGGCGTCGAGCGACTGTTGCACCGAGACCCCGTGAAGGGCGTTGGGGAAGGGCACGTGGAAGACCTCGGCCGGCATCGGGCCGAACTTCTTCTTGTAGGGCGCGACCTTGCCGGTCATCGCCATGGTCAGCATGGTGCGGCCGTGGAAGGCGCCGGTGAAGGTGATCACGGCGGAGCGGCCGGTGTGGGCGCGGGCGATCTTCACCGCGTTCTCCAGCGCCTCGCCGCCGGTGGTGAAGAAGATGGTCTTGGCCGGGCCGGAGAAGGGGGCGCGGGCGTTGAGCTTCTCGGCGAGCTCGACATAGGGCTCGTAGGCGGTCACCTGGAAGGCGGTGTGGGTGAAGCGCGCCATCTGTGCCGCGACCGCCGCCATCACCTTCGGGTGGCGATGGCCGGTGTTGAGCACGGCGATACCGCCGGCGAAGTCGATATAGCGTCTGCCCTCGACGTCCCACAGCTCGGCGTTCTCGGCCCGGTCGGCGAAGACGGGATACGCGGTGGCGACACCGCGCGGCACGGCGGCGGTGCGGCGGGCGAGAAGATCGGCGTTGGTGGTCATGAGCGGTTCCGTCGAGCCTACGGCCGGCGCCGGGGTGCGCGGCCTGTCGTGCTCATGGTGCACCCGACGACCGACCGCCGGGAGACACTTTTTTGGCTCCTCGGTGGTGCTACGATGGCACCACAGAACGCCAGAGGCACCACTGCGGTGACGGCGGTCGATGGCGTCGGGGATCGCGAGGGTTGACGAGGACGCGGATGGTGAAATCGGCGAAGACGGATCGGACCGACGCGGCTCTCGACGTGGCGGCCGGTGGGGGGCGAGGGCGCCTGCCGCCGCTGTCCGGTGTCCGCGCCTTCGAGGCGGTCGGACGACTCGCCTCGATGCGCAAGGCGTCGGCCGAGCTCGGCGTCTGCCACACCGTGGTGTCGCGTCACGTCCGCAATCTCGAGGCCTGGCTCGACACCCGTCTGGTGGAGAGCGGGCCGCGCGGTGTGGTGCTGACCGAGGAGGGGCGGGGCTACCACCGGGCGATCGCCGCCGCCTTCGATCTGATCGCCACCGCGACCGCCGACCTGAAGCCGCCGTCGGCGCGGGCGATGTTGCGGTTGTGGTGCGTTCCGGGCCTCGCGGCGCGCTGGCTCGCCCCACGCCTCGCCGATCTCCAGGCGGCATTGCCCGAGGTCGAGATCGTGTTGCGCGCCACCACCGAGGCGCCCGATTTCGCCCATCACGAGGCGGACGTGGCGATCCGTTTCGCCGAAGCGCCGGACGTGGGCGGCCGCTCGCTGCTGCTCGAACGTTCCCGTCTCTTCCCCGTCGCCGCCCCCGCCTGGGTGGCGGCCCGGCCGCCGGTCACCGTCGCCGCCGATCTCGAGGGGGCGCGCCTCATCCACGAGGAGAGCCGTGATCAGTGGCGCCGCTGGTTCGCGAAGACCGGTCATCTCCCGCGCGGCGATCTCGCCGGGCCGCGGTTGTGGTACGCCTCCTCGGCGCTCGATGCGGCGGTCGCGGGGCAGGGGGTGGCGCTCGCCACCCGGCTGCAGGCCGCCGACGACATCGTCGCCGGCCGGCTCGTCGAGCTGCTCGCCACCGATGTCGATCTCGGCGGCTACTGGTTGGTCGCGCCGGACGCGCGGTGGAACGATCCGCTCACCGCCCGCTTCCGCGCCTGGCTGGTCCGCGCCGTCGCCGAGACCCGCGGCGGCGAGACCGCGCCCGCCGCCGGGGTGTGACCCGCCGTCAGAGGTCGGCGTCGGCGAAAGCGAGGACCGCTGCGCTCGATGCGCGGATCGCCTGCCAGCGCGCCGCCACCTGCGGCAGGTACTGGGCGGCGAAGATCTCGGCGACGGCGATGCGGGCCCGGCGGAAGTCGGCGTCGGGACCCGCCCCCTTCGCTGCCGCGATCGCGGCGCGGGTCAACATCCAACCGCCGGTGAGAAGTCCCATCAGGTGGAGGAAAGGCACCGACGCGGCGAAGGGCAGGCGCGGATCCTCGCCCGCCGCGTGTCCGAGCCAGTCGAGTGCGGTGCGCGCCGTGGCGAGCGCCTCGCCGAGTGCGGTGCCGGGACCGGCGGTCTCCGGGTGCCGCGCCGCCGCCGCTACGGTGGCGTCGATCTCGGTAAAGAGCTCGAGCACACCCTGGCCGCGCTCGCGTAGCACCGAGCGGCCGACCAGGGCGTTCGACTGGATCGCCGTGGTGCCCTCGTAGATCGGCGTGATGCGGGCGTCGCGGAAATGCTGGGCGGCGCCGGTCTCCTCGATGTAACCCATGCCGCCGTGGATCTGGACGCCGTCGGAGGTGACGTCGCAGCCGGTTTCGGTCGACCAGCCCTTGGCGATCGGGGTCAACACGTCGACCTTGCGGCGGGCGGCGGCGCGCACCGCCGCGTCCGGGTGGGCGTGGGAGACATCGCCCGCGGCGGCGGTCTCGTAGATGATGCCGCGCATCGCCTCGATGCGGGCGCGCATCGAGACCAGCAGACGCTTGACGTCGGGATGGGCGACGATCGGCGTCGTCGCCGGCTCGCTCCATCCGACCGGCTTGCCCTGGATGCGTTCGGCGGCATAGGCGCGCGCCTGCTGATAGGCCCGTTCGGCGATCGACAGGCCCTGGAGGCCGACGTTGAGCCGGGCGTGGTTCATCATCGCGAACATGTACTCGAGGCCGCGTCCCGGTTCGCCGACCATCTCGCCGAGGGCACCGCCCTGCTCGCCGAAGACGAGGACGGCGGTGGGCGAGCCGTGGATGCCGAGCTTGTGCTCGATCGAGGCGCAGACGACGTCGTTGCGCGCGCCGAGCGAGCCGTCGGCATTCACGAGGAACTTCGGCACGATGAACAGCGAGATGCCCTTGACCCCGGGAGGGGCGTCGGG